>Ga0307951_1002233_pt1 | contig 12057 bp, 10 predicted proteins | sample OrgLakmetagen374_FD_201842 | JGI IMG/M metagenome (GOLD analysis project Ga0307951, IMG submission 201842) | Saline water microbial communities from Organic Lake, Antarctica - #374 | ecosystem: Environmental > Aquatic > Non-marine Saline and Alkaline > Saline | place: Antarctica: Organic Lake... | reverse complement strand
CAGCTCGTTTGAGGACCTTTATGAATCAACCTGATATTTTTGGAGTTGCCTCTTTTGTAGCTAAGTGCCTAGCCCTGTTCCCTTGATTTTTCTAGCGTTTTTTTTGGTTTGGTTACAGGCTTTTTTTCCAAGCTTCCGCTCAGATGCCCACCAGAGGCATATATAGCGATGTAACCTTACCTTACCTATGGTTTGGCTACAGGCTTTTTTCCAAGCTTCCGCTCAGATGCCCACCAGAGGCATAATAGCGATGTAACCTTACCTTACCTTACCTTAGCATGACTGCTGCGCACTTCTGCAAAACCTTGAAGCAAGCAATTAATTATAAGGGGCTCAAGCTTAGCCAAGGATCCCCACTCATCCACTAAAAAGAGAAGATGATCAAATAATAAGAGTCAAATGAGAGTAAAACTGGGCCTGAAATTGCCGATCTGAAGCTTGTTATATTAGGTACAAATGTACAAGTTCATAAGGTTTTGTAAGTATTTTTGCTCCCATTCCAGCGACGCTTAGACAGTCAATCTTTTAGGCATGACCTCAGTGCTTTGCAGCCACGTGTGCCCCTCGGAACAACTGCTTCTTGGAACTGCGCTGCTTTGAGGCCACTTCGTCCGCACGCTTGCGCTTACGCTCCGCTGCGCTGCCTGATGCTCCCAGCGTGCTGGGTGCCTCCTGCATGGCGGAGAACATGGTTACGCAATTGAAGGTGACCAAATTTATTGGCAAATAGGCTGGTCTCTACTAGCAACAATTTAATTCGTGAAGCAGGGCTGTGCACTGACGGGCACAGCCCTTTATAAGTGAAGCGAAAAGTATTCTGCTGAGAATGGAAAATCGCATGAGCTGGTCAATGACTTGGTGCAGCAAAAAATGCTGGTCAATGACTTTGGTGCAGCAAAAAATTTGATTTCCTCAGTAACAATGACTGCAAGTGCGCTCTGCGCCCTTCAATCTCATCAGGAGTCAATTGCAAGTTTGCAATCTCATATTTAATCCACATTAATTGCAGTTCCCTCTTTGTGCGGTTGAGGAGTAGGCAACATATCACATATACCAAAACGGCTCCCTTTCCTCAATTATGTGAGGAGTAGTCTTTGGAGCCTGCACCTTTTATTTTCTTCCTACTCTTCCTCACAGTTGGCACACCCCAATACTGTGCCATATAGCTATGTTGCAAGAAGGTAGTTCGACGTGTGCCACCTCTGCTCTATCCACACAATAAAAGGGTGTCCACAAACGCTATTGCCTATTTAAATTCATAACCTGCGAATTATGATGCAGATTGCCATTTTTCCCCCAGGCCATGAAAGCAAGCCTTGTAACAGAGGCCTTTTTAAAACCGATCCATTATCACATATTATTGAATAGGGAAGGCTTTTACCTGAGTAGTTACTTGTTCCTGTTTTGCTTTTTCTTTCAACTACGTGAGGCACCTAACCGATGTGTCTTTTACATTGCTTCCTTTTTCCTGTATTCAGGGGCAAACAGTTATGAGCAGCTGTGCAACGACTGAACCACTGCCAGCATGACACACTAATGAAATTTGTATGCATCCTGAACCGAAATGCACATACCGCATGTGGCAAATATCCTCTCAGCTTCAAAGTACTTCAAAGTACTTGGCATACACAGTGTGAGCCAGGTGTTTGAGAGTCAATACTGAGAGACTACCTTGTTATTTGTAGTGCAAACTACCATCATACATCATACATCATACATCACACCCATTTTCAAGGAAAACTCTTACCTTGAGCGCGTGTGCAAAGGCCACGTGGCCCAAGTGCAGGTTGCGTACGTGGAAAGCTTTCTTGGTTTCTGAAGTGTGAGTTGCGTACGCGCGCACGAAAGAGCGGAATGCGTCAGAGGCCAAGCCTCGAAGGGAAGGCTCTGATGCCACCTCCTGTAATGAAAAAGTGTGCAGCAAATATCATGTTGATGTTCTGTATGATGATGCGTCAATTGTCAGTTTTTTTTTCTACTGTAAGTTGCGAGCGCACACTTCAATGCAAAACAACTGATGTGTTAAAAAGGAAGCGTTACATGCACATTTAAACCTTTATTATTTGTTAAATTCAAAGGTAAATCTTTAAAAAATGCCCTGAGGCCACCCCACATCTGAACAGTATGCCATTTTGTTATAGTGCTCAAGTCCGTATGCTTTGAGCACTTTTCACCAAAGAAATGCCACCATCCTGCAGCATGCCATGTTGTCAAGCTCAGAAGCACAGCTCTTGCTGCCCAGTGTGTCCTGATGTCCTGATATGCGTGTAACTTTTCTTTGTACACATGAACAGAGAATGCTACGTAGTAGGTCAAATAACAAATTATGTGAACACGGCCAAACCTGAGTACATACTGATTAGCGGACACACTCACACACCTTCATCAGGCGCTGCTGCAGGATGATGGCGGCATCAGAGGGCTTCCCAGGCCGGCCTGCTCGCAGCTTACCCCCTTTTCCACCTGACGCATTGCACGTTAAGTCAGCTTAAATTTACTAAAAACCAAAGTTTGCGCGGTTCAGCTGCAATGCAGGCAGGCAGCTGAGGAACCAGAAAGGGTATCAAACATCACTCAGAACGTATTTTAAACACTACGACCTTTGGCATCAATCTTACGTTGAAAGGGAACACACGCCTATGCATACAACATACCATGTACACGTACAAACACAAAGCACGTGTTCTGACCTTTTCCATTACCGTCATCCTCTGGTACGGGAAGCCACCTCAAAGCTGTGTCCACACTCTCCTCCTAAGCAGTGATGGTGAAAACAAAAAGAAGTGTGGTTTTAACTGTGACACACATACAATTGGTACAAAAGACCACCTCAGCGCTGTGTCCACACTCTCCTCCTGAGCAGTGATGGTGAAAACAAACAGAAGTGTGGTTTTAACTGTGACACACATACAACTGGTACAAAAGACCACCTCAGTGCTGCATCCATACCCTTGTCCTCGGCAGTGCATGTGCAAATGAACAGAAGCACCTATAGCTGAGACACAGCATCTTGGTGCGCGCAGAAACGGCCATGATAACAAAAGGATACTGAGCATACTAAGACACACAAACCATCTTTCACAATCATTTCAATTAGCTGGCGCAAATGATGTCAGATCTAAGTAATATGTTCCAATGAGCGTATCAGCTGCACACAATCATTTCAATCAGCTGGTGCAAATGAAATCAGTATTACACACCAAGAAGCATGTCAACTGTACACCCGCTTTTCAGTTTCCTGGTGCAAAAAAAATAGCAGTGCATGCTTAAAGGTGATACCCCAAACACAAAGACACGACTGATACAAACAAGATCAGCCATACGTATCAGCCATACGTACCAGGGATACGTATCAGCCATACGTATTAGCCATACATATCAGCTATCAGCCATACGTATCAGCTATACGTATCAGGCAAGTTTATTACCAGAGACTCCGCCTGTACCCAAACAAGCCGACATTATATTACTTTTTCAGTGCAATAGCCTGCAGTGTATGCTTCTCGCTCTGTTCTCGTGCGTAATCCTTTTCTGCTGCCAGCGAGTGCCAGCAGGGGTCCCCACACTAACGCACCTGCATGGTCACCCCCTTTGAGGCCAGCATGCCTATGTAGGGCCGCTCGTGGGGCATGAGGAACAGGATGGACTCTCCAGCATGACCCATTCGGGCAGTGCGACCCACACGATGCACGTACCTAAGTGGTGTTGTGAGTGCGTGTGTGTGCGTGTGTGTGCGTGTGTGTGTAAGTGTGTGTATGTGTGGGTGTGTGTGTTTGTGTGTGTGTATGTTCGGGTGTGTATGTGTGTGTGTTTGTGTGTGTGTGTGTAAGTGTGTGTATGTGTTTGTGTGTGTGTGTGTGTGTGTGTGTGTGCAGACCGCGCTACACTCTAAAAACCTCAAAAAATTGCATTTTAAACCAAAGCCTGCAGACAGAACTTTCCTCCATTTCCATACATGGTGTGCACACACTGTGTCTATTCTTACAAACTATGGTGTACATTCATATAGCATGTGATGTGCATTGGCCTATGGTGTACATTTCGTACGAGTGTATAAGGAGGCTAAACAATAAAAGTCTGATAAGCGCTCGGTGCATGCCCACTCACTCTGCAGGGGCACCAGGGACGTCGTACTGCAAGATGTGGGTAACGTCTGGGAAGTCTAGGCCTCGTGCTGCCACGTCTGTGCAGAGCAGGACGGCACGCTGGGCCTGTGTGTGTTGAGTGTGTCGTGTGTCTATGTGTGTGTGTGTGTGTGAGAGAGTTCTATAGATGTTTCTAATTTTGTGTGATTGCGTGTGTATGTGTGTGTGAGGAAGGGGAGGGGGAGTGCATGTGTAAAATGATGTGCACTCAGAGAAGCATGACAGATGCATTCATAGATTGTGGTGTCACGCTAAACTACGCTACGCCTGTGCAGTAAATATAATTTTTTAATTGCTTGCTGTTTGTGCATTAAACGCTTGAAGAGTAAGCTGTACTTTGGCATGAATCTAGTCCTGGCACGGAACATTTATGTGCGTTTAAATTTGTAGGTAGCATGAGCTCTTCTTCTAACGTGCCAAAAGACAGCGCAATATAATATGAATTGTGAACTGTTCGTAAATGCATCGCATACGACCATACATCTTGACTGAGTAAAGCGCAAATCTGTCTGTAATACCATAAGGGTCATCAGGACTGTTCGTAAATACTCTGTATACGTGACCATATCAATTACCTGAGTGAAGCGCAGGAAGTTGGCTGTCCGCTGCGCCTGAGGCATGTCCCCATGCAGCTTGAACACAGAGGCTCCCTGCCCTTCGTCACTGCCGGCACTGGAGAGGAGGGGGCTGCCTGTGGCAGACTCCCATACCTGAGACAGGAAGATGGCAACGAGTGAGCAAGAGGACAAAAATATAAAATGATCTGAGATCAGGCAAGACAAAGTTAAATGTACTTGAACTCCCGCCCGCAGTAAGGGAACAGAAGCAGGGGTATTCTTTTCAAAAAAAAGGAGACGGACAAACAACGAGGATGGCCCGATATGTAGATAACACTTTAAAGATAAGATGCACACAGCAGCTTTTGACACACCTTGACCAGCAGCTCGTGATGTTATTCAACCCCATCACAGCTAGATAAGAAGAATGAAAGAAAGAGACAGGCAACGAGGATGGCTCGATGAGTAGATAACACTTTAAAGATAAGATGCACACAGCAGCTTTCGACACACCTTGACCAGCAGCTCATGATGTAATTCAACCCCATCACAGCTAGATAAGAAGACCACCGCCTTGCGCCCCTGGGTTTGGCTCCCCTCTTTACCACCCTGAGAAAAGTGACAACACAAAATATAGTGTGAGCAATTATCCTGGTGCACGACACACACATAGTTTGGTGCACATCCTGAATGCAGCGTAAGACAACACTGGCTTTGTAAGTAAGTACGGGCTTAGCAGCAGATTATATCCAGCTATTTGATCATGGCAGGGGCAATACATTGCAGCACTCAGCACTCACACAAATGCACACATACAAGCGCGCGCACATACATACACACACACACACAAACAGGCGAGGGCAAGGCTTGCCTGCTTAAAGCTGGTCTTCAGCAGCTTTTGTCGTATCAACCCTGCGAGGGCTAACAATCGCTGTCTGCACTCCACAAATAAGCAGCACTGCCGCAACTGGCTGGGTATGTGGAATTTGCCTGCGAGTAACGATGTTGTGCGTTCATTACGGCGTCTAGATGCTACTTTTCAATTTGGCATTACAGACAGCTATGCTAAGTTGTTGCACGATGCGCTCCTGTGTTGAGCGTGTGGAAGCTAGTTGGGCTGGCACACACACACAAACTTACACATGTTGTTAAACACTTTCAGCAAAACATACCTTCTTCATATCCTAAGCCATCCCCTTGAGGTCGTGCGGTGTTGTCCCCATCTCTTAAGGGTGTCTCACTCAGTTGTAATCCTGAAGCACCCTGCGTGGTTGACATCACAAGTCACCACTTATCCTTTGCACAATCAGGAAGGGGAGCGTGATAGCAGGAACGCGCTCACATCAGAGCAGTTGGAATGAGGTGTACAACAGACCAATCATCTCCTCGACTGAGGTGTACAATAGACCAATCATCTCCTGGACTGAGGTACACAACAGACCAATCATCTCCTCGACTGAGGTGCACAACAGACCAATCATCTCCTCGACTGAGGTGTACAATAGACCAATCATCTCCTGGACTGAGTCATTTATTCATTTGGAGATCAGCTCGTATTATTTACACTGTGGAGCACAACGACTTGCGGGCGACCTGTTGTAAGAAGCACGACTCCTGGCGTGCACGCTGCTGTCTACCATCATGCTCAAGACATTTTTCAAGCTTGCGTTAAGCTAGGCTTCACATCTTTTTGTACATGTATCTGTACATATTTTTTATCAAATATACATACATTTGTGTGTGTGTGTGTGTGTGTGTGTGTGTGTGTGTGTGTGTGTGTGTGTGTGTGTGTGTGAGTGTGTGTGTGTGTGTGTGTGTGTGTGTGTGTGCGCGCGCCCAAATGTGCACACCACGCGTCTGAAAGCCTCAAGGAGGCAGCCCTCACCTGTGCCATGGTAAAGCCAATGGTGGCTGGATTCTGGAGTGTGGCAGCAGCCAGGCCTGTGAGACGCTCGTGAAGGGTGGCACTCAGCAAGGCGGTGGTGCGTTTGTGGTCCTTGGTGCCGGCCTGCAGCGAGCATGTTTGTACAACTGCATAAGAACGAGTGGCACTCAGCAAGGCCGTGGTGCGTTTGTGGCCCTTGTTACTGATCTGCAGTGTGCGTGTTTGTACAACTGCATGAAGACGAGTGGCACTCAGCAAGGCTGCAGTGCGTTTGCGGGAGTGCATCGTGCATTGCCCAAAGAAAATCACGCGCACTATGTACAACATCAGCACAGTATGGCAACTTCCTAAAAGGGGGTGTCGAACAGCAAGGCCATTCGTGTCCCTCTCTGTGCTGGCCTGTGTAAGAGCTGTCCATCTACACACAAACGCAGCTGTTGAGCATGGGTACTTTGTTGCTCTTCGGCATTTGAACTGCTTTTTCCATGCCCATTCACTCAGGTCGTGGAGGGCTCAGTAGCAGGATGAAGTAGACAGGCAGCACTTGCCCTTACACCACCACCTCCGCTTCATCTTCAGCTACGATCACCCCTCTATGAGAACAGCTCAGGATAAAAAATTCCTGTAGTAATAGCTTTAAAAGTAACCTACCGCCAGTCATATCTATCTGCACAAGGGCTCAGCATTGCCTATACCATGTATGAAACCTACAATTTAATTCCTTTCTTTACCGGGGGCGGGGGGGAGCTATTTCAAAGGGATCTGGTACCTATGCGGCATTCCTTCCTTTACCTATTTGAAATTTGGCTTTTTAATGTCTGCATTTGTGACCTTCACTCTTTTTCCCTTCCACAAGTGCTCACCTCCTGCACTTTCTGGTCCAGCACCTCGATGATGGCCTTGAGCTTGGCCTCAAACCCCAGGTCTAGCAGCCGATCTGCCTCGTCAAGGATGAGCCACCGCAGCTCTCCTGCACCACCACAACAGAGATTCTGTCCGTAGGTCAATCATTGCATCACAACAACACAGCTTTGACAATTGATGACATTGCAATGCAATGGGCGACCTGCCTCGCCAAGGATGAGCCGCCGCAGCTCTCCTGCACCACCGCAATGAATACGGGAGTCAAAAGGTGCCGTTGTGGTGTGTGTCCTGATCAGGTGACACACACCGCAACGACACAGCTTTGACAATGGGTGGATTGCAGCACGCAAGGAGGCCTTCCTTCATGTACTTATTACACTTTATGAACAGGCGAGCAGTCATACTTCTTAATATAAGGTCTTTTCCTTGTAAACCTTGAACCTTGTAAGGAGGCCTGCCTGTCAAGGTTGAACAACCAGACTCAAAATAATCATGTTTGCATCTTACCAGATGAAATAACTCCGCTACCGGACGGACAAAAGTTGGCACAACATACGACTACCGACTGCCGTTGTATGCTACCTTTGCTTGTGCAAAACAGACAAGAAATCATGCAGCCAGGAATGCCTTACAGGCGCTGTTGACGTTGTTGGCGAGTACAGGGCAAGTAAATACATTGCATGATGAGCTGATGAAATTGTCCTTGAGACACACACACACACACATTGCATGATGAGCTGATGAATCCGTCACACACACACACACACATATACACACACACTGCACCAAAATTGAGGCATGCAGTGCTCCTTTGCAAGCGGTCCATGAGGCGTCCACGAGTGGCAACCAGCACCAAATCCTCATCAAATCGGATCCACTCATGTGATAGGCCTAATCTCATCTCATGCCCCACCAATCTTAAAGCATACAGTGCTTTGCAAGCGGTCCATGAGGCGTCCAGGGGTAACAGCCAGCAATCTAAATAGCGTCAAAGTCGCGCATGCTCTGGGCCTATCCTTAAACCCTGCCTCACCGATTGTAAAGCATGCAGTGCTTTGCAAGTGGTCCATCAAACGTCCGGGGGTGGCTACCAGGACCGAGAGGCCCTTCCTCAGCCTTGCTTTTTCGTGCACGCGGTTCTCTCCTCCGATCACGAGGCCTGGCACCTGAAAATAGAAACACGGTTTGGCACAGACTCAGCCAGTACCTGTAAATAACAAAATTGGGTAGGCCAGTTGGACGCAAGCACGTGTACACCGTATCAATTCTCTCCGGCCGAAGGTCCATATGCATGCCCACATGTATACGCTTTTGAGCAGCGTTTCACATAATACATGCCGTTTGCCTGCACAACTACAAACACTCGCACTGACAGTGTGCAGGTTAGGCACAATCCGACGCACCCGGTTTAACCTAGACCGTGTGAGTCTGCAGCAATATGCTTGGTATATTTGCTGTCAGACGAAGTATATATAACCCGATTTTAAACGAGCTGCTTCCTTGTCTAAACATGCCGTGTCTGCAAGTTTTGGAATTGCAGACTAAGGCCTGGAAAAAGTAACTGCGCCTTTCCCACTACCCCCTACCACAGCCAAAAAATGCTTTTTGAACAGCAATAAGGCCACACATCACTCAAAAAGCTAGCTTGAATCAGCAAGGAAAGGATGAGACAGACCACCTCAACTTCCCTTGCACCACTCACCAGCCAAAAATACTTCTTCAACAGCAGCATGGCCACGTCATGAATCTGGAGGCACAGCTCGCGTGTGGGTGCTACAATGAGAGCGTACGTCCCGTCTGCTCTACTGTAACGCGGAGACTGCAGGCACAGGCAGACAAACACACATGAAGAGAGAACAAGTACAGATCGGTTTCGTAAAAAAAAGGGTAAGGGCGTACGTCCCGTCTGCTCTACTGTAATGCAAAGACTGCAGACACAGGCAGACAAACACACACGAAGAGAGAACAAGTACAGATCAGTTTCGTAGGAAAAAGAGTAAGGGCGTACGTCCCGTCTGCTCTACTGTAACGCAGAGACTACAGACACAGGCAGACAAACACAGACGAAGAGAGAACAAGTACAGATCAGTTTCATAGGAAAAAGAGTAAGGGCGTACGTCCCGTCTGCTCTACTGTAACGCAGAGACTGCAGACAGGCAGACAAACACACACGCAGAGAACAAAGTACAGAATAGTATAGAAGGGAAAAGGGTTTGAGCGTATGTCCTGCAGTTCTACTGTAACGCAGAGACTTCAAGCACAGACAGGCATACACAGAGGATGCGGTGAAAAGGCAGTACAACAGAAAACACAAACGCAGCGGTTACATGACAGAGTGGTCCTGTCACGACAAATCATGGTACCAGCTTAAGCGTGGATTGCAAGAATAAGCCATATTTAGCAAGACAGTTTAGGGAAGAAGCTTCAATCATTTGCTTTTGCACACTGTACATTTATGAAAAGCACATTTTTAAACTTCTTTAATTAAAATACGTGCCTTTCGTAAAGCCAGCCAGCCAGCCACACAGCTGTGAACACATCGAGGAGCAACTTCACAGCTTGCGGCGTTATTACATCATGCATGCATATACCTTATGTACAGCCTCAGCACCTCCTTTAAGCTCACCCCTTCTACAAGCTAGCTACTTCAGACTCAATCCATCCACAAATCCCTTCCGACCCATACCCTTTGCAGAAGACAGACACACAGCTGCGAGCTTAGTTAATGTAGGGAGCGGGCATAACCGCCTGCTTAGTTCTTTTACTTCTATAGGTACCTGGGTAGCTAGGTCTTGGATGATAGGCACAAGGTATGAGAGGGTCTTGCCAGAGCCCGTGGGAGCGCGCACCATAGCATCCCTACGTGCCACCATGGCGGGCACCGCACCCTGAATGCATGTTGCACATGTGTTTTTTGTTTTGTGTGGTGATGAGTTTGTGCTGTACAGTATGAGCACTAACAGCAAATGTTCATGTTGTCAAGTTTTAACATCGAGCTATTTTTGCTGTAGGTGACGGTATGTCAACAGATACACGTGCAGACTGACCAACTTTGCGTACCACTATGGCAGACACCGCACCCTGTCCGTGTGTTACATGTATTTGTGTTGTATGGTTTGTGGCACTAACAGCAAATGTTCATGTTTGTGCCATTATTCAATTTTGCAAGGTAGTTGGTATGTCAACAGATGTGTGCAGACAGTGCCCGCTCTGTGTGCACTGTAACCACACCACCTTGTCTTTATTACAGTATGCATGTGTAAACTTGTGTGAGTATGTGTGTATGTGAGTACGTGAGTATGTGTATGTGTAAGTGTATGTGTATGTGTATGTACAATCAACTCGAGCGCACTTTGCCACCAGTACCACGCACTGCGTTGTGTGTTGTGTGTTGTGTGTTGTGTGTGTGTGTGTGTGTGTGTGTGTGTGTGTGTGTGTGTGTGTGTGTGTGGCCAGCAACAAACTCACCAGAAGCTCCACCACCACCACCACCACCCTTGCTGTGTTATATAAAACCCAAACTACTTGTTCGACTCATTCGATCTACTGTGCACTTGCAAAGTCACCTGCTGCACGCGTGTGGGCCGCTCAAAATTGCATCCCACCAGCTGGTCACACAGCCCAGGGTCAAGGCCTAGGCCTGTCAGGGAGAGCACAAGAGGGGCAGCGTAAACAATGCGGTCACACATAGCGAATTCACAAGATCACACTGCCGTGTGTTTGCGCATGCGCACACGTGTGTATGCACGTGTGTGTGCGTGCTTGTGTGTACTTCAGTTTGTATGTGTGTTGTTAGGGACAGAGCCTAAACGTGTGGGAAAAAGAGGGCAATGCACTAACATTTCAATTTCATTAAAAACTCATCATGCGGTCCAGGGACAAAGCTGGTCCAGGACTGAAATCAGGCTTTCAGGAATGTAATCTGCACGCTCAATTAATCTAACCCACCAGCAGTCTTACAGGGGACGCACACGAACACCCATACACACACGCACACACCACACCACCACTACCACCATCAAACCTACTTGCCCAAGTAGACGTGTCTACCTTCCCCCCTGCTGGTGTTGCTGCTGTTGCTGCTGCGGCTGCTGCTGCTGCCCCTTCCCCTTCTCCTGCCCCCTCTCCCGAGCCAAACAACTCAGCAGCAGCAGCTCCTGGCCCCGCAGGCTCTGCATGACCCAACTGACCAGGCACCCACCGCACTAAAGCCTCCCCCTGTGTGTTGTGTGTATATGTATTGCATGCATGACGTGAGTATATTTCGTGCACCCACTTGCGAGTGTGTTTGCGTATGTAGGTGGGCGCATGTGCATGCATGTATATGGGTTTGTGTGTGTGTATGCGTACGTGCCTGTGTCAATGTGCATACGTAATATGTGTGTGTAACATGCACACGCACATGTGCATTGTGTATGTGTCTAATATTGTGCGCAACTATTGCCCAAGTGCCACTACTGCGTGTGTGTCCATACAAGTGCACACGTGCGCGTGCGCGTGCAGAAAAGAATAAGGCTCCGCATATAGCATGTAACAAAACACAGCACCTGCTGCTGCTGCTGCTGCTGCTGCTGCTTGTTCTGTTTCCTGTTGCCCCCTCCCCCCG
>Ga0307951_1002231_pt1 | contig 12063 bp, 9 predicted proteins | sample OrgLakmetagen374_FD_201842 | JGI IMG/M metagenome (GOLD analysis project Ga0307951, IMG submission 201842) | Saline water microbial communities from Organic Lake, Antarctica - #374 | ecosystem: Environmental > Aquatic > Non-marine Saline and Alkaline > Saline | place: Antarctica: Organic Lake... | reverse complement strand
TGCTGCTGTGCATGTGCTTGTTTGGGTTTGTTTACGTGCTGATACTAGCATGTTTCGTGTACGTCCTTGTATCAGTGCTCAATCACTCAGATGCAAGAAGAAGCACCAAGGCAAAGATACCAGCTGCAGATTTCTGCTGCAGACACCTGGCCCTCATGCATTAGCCACAGCGCACCTGGTGCCATGCAAAAGTCACAGCGCACTCGACGCCATTCATTAGCCACAACGCACTTGACGCATGCAATAGCCACAGCGCACCTAATGTCATGCAATAGCTACAGCGCACTCGACGCCATTCGTTAGCCGCAACGCACTTGACGCCATTCATTAGCTACAACGCACTTGACACCATGCAATAGCCACAACGCACCTGATGCCACGCACAAAGCGCACTTGATGTCACGCACTAATTTCCCCCCCTACACAGACTGTGCAAGTCCATCTGCCTACACAGGAGGCGTACTCAGGGCCCCCCCCACGGACACCCCAAACGTGAGTCAGGGTGTGTGTGAGGGGCTTGGTGCAAGGGGTGGACTGCCACACAGCAGCAGCTGGAATAATGCTGCCGCCCCTCATACCCAACCACTCAACACAATCCCAGGGTTACCGGTGTTGGGTGCAACTTCAGCAACAGTGCCTGGAGCAGCAGCACCACCAAAGCCAACAGCAGCAGCACAGCCAACAGCCGTAGCGCAGCCAACAGCAGCAGCACGGCCAGCAGCAGCACAGCCAGCAGCAGCACGGCCACAAGCAGCAGCTCAGCCAGTAGCAGCAGCAAAGCACATGTACATTAAACAGGAGGGCAGCACATACGGCGTCAGCACCGGCACACCACTTAAAGCTCCTGACCGACCCTCACACCCAAAATCGACTGCACCTCTGCCTCCACCACCATCATCAGCAGGAATAGCCGCAGGATTACCGCCACTGTTGCAGCAACCAGCACTGCCAGCACAGGCACAAGCTTCAGCTGTGGTGCCAGAAGCAGGCACCTTCCCCCCCCCACCCCCAGCATCTCATCATGCAGGTGTTAGTGGGGCTGGTGTGAGCACGCTGCTTGCTTCTGCATCATCCGTCCCTCAGATCACAGTCCCCCCTGTACCGCCCGCCCCTGCGTATGCAATTCCTTCTTCAGCCATGGACATTGCTATGCTGGCTCGGGTACGTACACACATGCACACATTCTCAATGCGTGCGTTTATAGCTTGCACAAGCCAGGCCTACGTGTACAGATGGCTGCACACACTTTAACAAAACCAAACACGCACGTGCATACACACGCGGAAACCACTGGAATCAAGCTTAAAAGCAAGGAGGTGTTTTTGTATGCTCACAATCCACAAACCCACGCACACACGCTCGCACCCACACCCATCCATGCACGCACTGTGCACACAAAGGATCTGAGGTCAATGGAGGAAGAGGCCGCAGGGAACGCTGGAAGCTCGCACCACAGCCTACAGGAAGGGGGGGCAGGTAAGAAGCGAGATAGATACTGCAATTAAAACAGTTCAAATAGGCAAGTAGGCAAGAAGCGAGATAGGTACCCCATCTAAAACAGTTCAGTCTACACTCTGTAAACGCAGGTAATCATAGATATTGCAAAACCTAGCTTTTGCAATATCTATGATTACCTGCGTTTACAGAGTGTAGACTGAACTGTTTGAGATAGGTACCCCATCTAAAACAGTTCAGTCTACACTCTGTAAACGCAGGTAATCATAGATATTGCAAAAGCTAGGTTTTTTATTTGTAAGTTTTTCCTGTGTTTTCACAGTTTTTACCCTCCTGTGCATGCCTTCCTCCCTAGGTTTTTGCTTAAACACGGAATAAGCCTCACTTTCAGGCTTAAAAATTTATACTGCAAATTTGTACTTTTTGAGTCTGTGCATTTTAGAAGTGTAGCAAAATAAGTATGCGAAGACAGGGTCGGATTTGGATTAATTGGTGTCAAAGCGACAGCACGAAGCGTAGGAAGGTGAACAAAAGCATGTCGCCCCTGCTTTTGCTGGGCCTACATTTCCGCTGCCCCCTGCTACCGTACCCACGCCTATTAACCCAGCAGCACTAGTACAGCAAAAGATATCAGGCATGTCTGGCATTCGCTGCTGCACCACTGCTGCCTCTTCGGCTCCCACTGCCACACCAGCATCTGCTGGCATACCAGCATCTGCTGGATAACTCTCACACCAACACCTGCACCAGCACCTACTTAACCTGCACCATCACCTACCTCCACACATTAACACCTGCACCATCACCTACCTCCACACACCAACACTTGCACCATCACCTACTTAACCTGCACCAGCACCTACCTCCACACACCGACACCTGCACCAGCACCTACCTTCACACACCGACACCTGCACCAGCACCTACCTCCACACACCAACGCCTGCACCATCACCTACCTCCACACCAACACCTGCACCAGCACCTACTTCCACACCTACACCTGCTGCCACAGGCCCTGCCACACCAACAGACGAGCTGTTCGAGCTGCGCGCAGTAAAGAAGCGGCGTATCATGAACCAGTTTGAGCAGTTGCAGAGTTGTTATTTGAGCCTGCGTGCCCCTGCCACACAAGAGCAGCAGGTAAGCGTTTTTTGGGTGCCATTCACGTTTTCTGGCGCCATTCATGCTGCATTTGGCTATTTGTTTATGATGGAGCACTTGCTTACGACGCAGTCTTCACGCTCCTGCGCTCGTGCTTGTCATTGTGGTGAGAGCCACCTCATGCTCCTGAGAGCCACTTCACGCTCGTGCTTGTCATGTAGTGAGAGCCACTTCACGCTTCTGCGCTAATGCTTGTCATTGTGGGTAGAGCCACTTCTTTTTTGAAGCTAAAGTGCTCATACCCACTGTCTTTGCTGCAAGCACTGGTGCTTGGTGTATTTGTGTTGCAGCGTGTATGCTTGACCTTGAAGGTGCAGGACACTCTTACGACACCAGCCAGGTTGCAAGCGCGCGTTCCTATCGCTCATGTTGGGGAGGTGTTTTGATGCTTATAAATTATGAAGTTGGCCAGAAATGTATACGCACCTTAATGAACAAATGTATGGCCACGTTCCTGCTGAAACTTTCATACATACACCGTTTATATGTATTAGTGTTGGTCAGAACTGTATATATACACCGTATATGACCGTATATTTGGTGGTTTCCCTGCCCAAAACCGCGTATATACACTGTATACACACCGTATATGCACGGTTATGGCCAACCCTATTTATGAATAAATGTATGGTCATTTCCCTGCTGTATTTTCCATACATATACCATTTATATTACATATGGATCTCTAATGCTTATGCACCGCAGTCTTCTCACCTGCAACCATGTCAGGCTGCCTCTGCCGTCATATAAAGTTCCTCCCTATCTCGTGGTGCCTTGTGAATATGAGCGTACTTATGATTCTGCGGTGTAGCACCTGCCAAACTGCAGCAGAAGGGGAAGGACGATTATAAGAGTTAAATACAAGTGCCTTGAAACCGGTGAAATGGTGCTTGGTGCGTATGTGATGCTTTCCTTGACCTAATGTGGGGATTTCATTTGTCAATGCTTGCTTCTTTTCCATGTAAGAGTAGTCAGCTTTTCTTTCACACAACAATCGCTCCAGCGTCAGTCTAGGGAAGAACTGCTCTCTCTATTCTTTTAAAATCCTGCAGAATTTGCAGCAGCAGCAGCAGCCGCAGCAGCAGCCCCACCACCTAGAACCACAGCCACCCCAGCAGCAGCCTCACGCTTCAACCATGCCCACACCGGCATCAGCATCAGCACAACTAGAAGTGCCTGCCAGAGAGCACAACGCACATCCTGATCAAGGGATGGGTGTCAAGCACCATGGCATCACAGGCCATCATCAATTGCAGGTGAGATGTTGAGATGAGGGGAATGGTTCTTACTGCCTGCGTAGGTGTTTTAATGTTATGCTATTGCTGCTTTTCATACAGCTTGCTGCTCATTACCGCTGCTCATTACCGAGGTGATTACCAAGAGTGTGCTCACGTGCTCTGAGTTGTTGCACTTATTCACACACAAGCACGCTCACAAACACACACATTGACAAACACCTATCAATACGAGCACAAACATGTGTGTCTGTGCATCCACACATGCATATGCAATTGTCCACTGCACACACACACTACATGCGAATACGTCCTTCCAGCTGAGTCTGTTGATAAGACACCCAACAGAAGCTGCAGCAATTTAGACACAGCATTTAAGCAAGGAACTGCATACTCACACACGTGTGTCTTCTCTTCAGGCGGCAAGTGTGTGCCCGCAGCCCCAAGGTCCAAGCAACCATGACAACCCGCCTCTCCACCATAGAGTCAAGGCCCTTAGTTCAAGCACAGGTCTGTTTGCGTTGTGTTGTGTCGACGCATATAAATGATGTTTCTGTATCGTTCGTGTTTTCGTGCATGCATGTGTATGGGTGAGTACAAATGTGTGTGCATACGCTTGTGTTTGTGAATGCGTGTGTACCCTTTTTTAAAGGTTGAGGGAGTCACCCTTGGCTTCAGCACGGGTCCGCATACCTGTTTCCCCCTGTGTTGAAGGTTGCTTGATAGTGCCCTGTATATAAGTGACATCACCCTCCCTGTATGTTTGTAACCGTACCCTGTTACCTGTAAGTAAGTATCTTCATTTTCAAGTGGTGCCATCGCCTGCATATTTTTTTCTACAAAGCTTGGCCTGTTATTTTTGCCATTGTCGGCAACTGAGGCAGACAAATCTTTAAGGAATGATGAGAATATATATCATAGGCGCAGCCACGTCCGTGTGCTCCACCCATCAATGTGCAGTTAGCACACCCTCACTTGCATCCTGTATCAAGTCCCTGTGTGAAAGTTGGAGCATGCACAGGGATTTGTGCGCAGTCACACAATGAGATGTGACAGGGTGTGTATAGGGTTTGGTTGGTTAAATGTGCGTGAGCGCATACCTCAAATTTGTTTTTGGAGTACAAGGCACAAAGAGACTTTTTATTGCATCAAACACACATCACGCTCTCATGTTGTTCTCTCATACGTTTACACACACATGCATGCTCACACATATATGATGTATGTATAAAGAGAGAGAAAGAGAGAGAGAGAGAGAGAGAGAGAGAGAGAGAGAGAGAGAGAGAGAGAGAAAGAGAGAGAGAGGAAAGGAAAGAGTGTGTTTGTGTGTGCAAATGATAGTGTGGTTACATAATGTTTTACGCACATCAGCGCTGCACACAAAAGTGCATCATATCCGCATTATGATCGAGTGCTGCAGTGTCATGTGTAGCAAACATCAGACGCACAGACTAGTATGCATGCAGGAGGGGTTGACGCATCTCAGCCCTCATGTACAGATGCTGCATGCATGATGCATGAGGCCCGATGCATAATTGGCATTGCATGACATGTGGTTGGCTTAGAACTAGGGTTGGCCAGAACCGTATATACGCACCGTATGTGACCGTATGTATTGTGATTTCCCTGCTAAAATACCGTATGTACACCGTATATAGGTATAAATATATGGTTCTGGCCGACCCCACTTAGAATGTGGGCACAACATATGTGAACGCTTGCAGGAGGGGTTGAGACAACTCAGCCCTCAAGCTCTGCTGCTGAAGGCGGTATGGCAGGGGAACGGGAAGGAACCCCGGTGGCCTATCACCGTACAGACTCTTCCTCTAATCTGCAGCAGTTCAGCCAGGTAGGCGTGTGTGTGTGTGTTTGTGTGACCTAGGGCTTCAGCTGCAAGCTATAGTGTGTATGAATATTTTCTAGGCAATTTGGTGGGAGAGAGAGGAAAGAAAGGAAAGGGAGGGCATTTTAATAAAACGTGCACTGCATAGACTCCTCTTATCTGCAGCTGTTTACCCAGACAAACAAAAACCAGGGGTGGGTACCGTACCGTACCGTAACAGATGCGAAGTTTTTTAGTAAAGCCCAATGCGAGCAATGCAAGGGGGGCAACACTTAATTACAGGGTTTCAGTTCGAGGTTCGGCCAAAAGTGTGGATACGCGAACTTTCACGCATTTTAACGAGTTTGAAAAGTGCCGTTCGGAGTTCGGTCAAAGTTTGACGAACTTCCAAGAGTTTGTCAAACATTACAGCATGCGTCTGTCAAAATTGCAAGGGACAGCGGCCCCTCCCAGTTCAGTCCCATTAGTTCCTTGCAGTAAAAGTAACATGTTCAATCATTTATATGTAACATATGATCTGTAATCTGTATCAGGCCAGGAAGTTTCCTTTGTCGTACGGCCGAACTTGTCACACACCGTTCTGAACTGCTAAGGATTTATACAACGCGGCACTTGCACTGCACCTTAAGGTTCTCCTTTTTCTGCTCTACAATAATGACATGGCCCCATTCTGGCCCCTTTTCCCCTATAATTATTATAATACACACACAACTATTTGTAAAGCTTTGAAGGTGAAGGGAGGAGCCCAAAATTGCCCATCAAGCCCTTCAAACAGTTTGAAAGTTCTAGAAATTTCACGAACTTTATCAAACCCTTGCTCCCAAAAACACGAACTGATCAACCCTGCTTAATTAATAAACACAATGCAAGCCCATGCGAGGGCCTTCTGGCCCACTGAGCTGCACCTACACTGCATATGCACGCGCATGTGCACGCGTACGTCTGCGTGCGTGCGCGTACGTGCGTGTTTGTTTGCATATGTGTATGTGTGAGAGTGTGTGTGTGCGTGCATATTTGTGTATGCGTACGTGTGTATGTACGTGTGTGCGTGCGTGTACGTGTGTTTGTGCATGCGGGTACGTGTGAGTGCACGTATGTTTGCATACGTGCGCATGTGTGCGTGCATGCGCGTATGTGAGTATATGCGTGTACGTGTGTGCGTGTGTTGTGTTCGTGCATGCGTATGTGTATGTGGTTGTGTACGTGCGTGTATGTGTGCATTATGTACTTGTGCGTGTGTGTGCGCGCGTACGTGTGTGTGTGCGCGTACGTGTGTGTGTGTGTGCGTACGTGTGTGCATGCGGGTACGTGTGCGTGATGCGCATGTGAAGGGATTACAGGCGTCCTTCCTCTTGGTGTCCTTCCTCCCCAGGAGAGGGCCAGCCTCCAAGCTGTCTGTCCCCGTGATGGGCGGCTTTAAAGGCTTTCCTGGCCTGTCTGTTCATGCTTAAAATTAATTAAATCAACCCTAATGCAAGCTTCGCGAGGCCCTTGTAACTTAGTTATTTTAGCTGCCCCCGTTACGTGGTAATGATGCCCTACCATGTTTGGTGTGACAGTCTGGCACTAATGCGGCACTGGGTGCAACACTTTGCGAGGGGGTGAAAAACATTCGCGGTACGCTGTGATATAAGTACCGTATGGTAATACGATTTCCAGGGCGTTCAACACGATGGATGAGATGTATACTACTTACGTTGTGTATGATGTTAACAAAAGGCAACAATTGTCTAAGCCCATCCTTGTTGGTGCTCAACAGCGTCACACACAGGACAGTTGTGCAACTTCTCAATCAGCATAGTCCACACACACACACACACACACACACACACTCACACACACACAAACACTTCAATCACAGTAACCGCTTTCCACACTAAAGACCCTACCCTGGCTGGCAGGGTCGCAACACCGTCGTGCAGCACAATTGCTTAATAATACAAACAGAGATGCTGCACGCGACCGGTCACATGTAAATTAACCACCTCACATCAATTTACACACGCCCGTTTGCAGGAGCTCAGCAGCGTCATGCAGCAAAATCGCTGAACCATACTTAGGTGCCGTGTATGGTGTTTGATTCACGCATAGTTCAGCTACCTCACAACAACATGCATACACATTTGTAGGTACTCAGCACTGTCACCCAGCACAGTCGTGTGGCTGTACAAGCAGAGGTGCCGTACGCGGCCTGTGGCGGCTGGTTGCGATCTGGGTATGCTAGAGCTCTGGGCGTGGCATCGTATCCTCAGCCAAGTACAGCTATTCTGGACATGGAGTTTGAAATGGAGGAGGAGCTACTTGCCACTTGTGGGTTTGAGAGAGAGAGAGAGAGAGAGAGAGAGAGAGAGAGAGAGAGAGAGAGAGAGAGAGAAAGAGAGAGAGAGCAGTGGAGGGTCTTCAAGCTTTATTTGAGCCTTGGGGAGAGCTGCATTGCTTGTGTGGTGAAGCTCGTATTTGTTCGCTTGCAGTCTGAAAGAGCTGTAGCGCTTGTGCACACACTTGCCTGGCCGTTTATCACTGACAAGTAGGATCACTTAAAAGCATACATACATATGTTTATACTTATTTACGGTGTGTATACGGTATTTTTAGCAGGGAAGTGTCCGCACATATAGTCATGAACTTGTGTACAATTCTGGCCAACCACCACCGATAAGCCTAATTCGGCCAACCACCACGTAGATCTGGCCGACCACCACCAATAAGCCTTTGTTTGTGTGCGGACACATCTATCGTGTTGCTGGATAGGAAGCAGAGACGGGTAGTGATTAATCAAGCAAACACCCAGCTTGCTGCCAGCTTGGGCTGGTTGGCGTGTGCTCTTAGTGGTTGTTTGCCCTTATGCCTCTGTTGCCAGGCTGGCTCAACTCACATCAAATATGCCACTCAAACATACTTACAAGCAAATTATCAAACATGTATACAAACATGCATACACGCTGTAATCAGTGTTTCGATTAACCGCGACACGTCTCTTAGGTGTCGTATTTCGGCCATTTTGGGTAAGACACAGCGACGCCCGGCAAGGCGTCGCTGAGCACCCAGTGTAGCCAAACGTTGCCCGTTGGCGATACCAAATTGTCCTGTCGACCACCCAGTGTAACCAAAAATTTTGAAGTTTTAATGTCAAAGTGCACTTCAAGCCCTCTGGGGGCCGAGGGGGCCCCCAACAGCTGGCCAGAGCTCCCAAGTTCCTACCCCTCTTGACCCCTCCAAGCCCCTCCCATCCATGCCAGCAGCTCCAACAGCAAGCTGCAACACCTGCTGCAGCGCCTCCACCAGCACAAGCAGCACTGGCAGAACCGGAAGCAGCACCAGAGGCATAACCAGAAGCAGGAGAGGGGGGTAAGCGCAGGCGGTGTGGACGCGTGATTGGCTCCCTCAGCAGCAGAGTCCCTGAGGACCATCGCCAGTACTTTGAAGAGCAGGAGGGGGGTACGGTTAAGTGCTTACCATGCACGTGGCAAGTTCAAAAGCAGGTCCTAGGGAGGAAGTGCTCATCATGCTGGACAAAAATGCTGGAGAAAATTGACTTGCACCTGGGCCTGAAGGTGCGCAAGAGCAAAAAGCAGGATCATGGGACGCAGCTGGTCAGTTGGGAAAAGCAGCAGGCCCGGTATGACACCGCTATGTGCACCGCTTGTTCTCTGGTGCAGAGCGTGTGGGCAAGCCCACTGCGTCCATTTGGCACACTGTCAGCAATAGCGTCGAGCTCAAATGCAGCCTTAGCGAGTGGCTATCCTTGGCCAACAAAGCATTAGTGCAAGTGCCTGGCTTTGAGCGAGAGAGAGTGGAGGAGGAGCGGCTTTACAGCAAGCTCGCCCTCATCAAAGATGAGAGGCGGAACTGCTTGCTGTCAGATCACTTGAATGCATGCCTTGTGCTTGCAACCCAGCGCGTGTGGGCGTTAAGGGACTTTTTCTTCTTTCGAGCAGTGCAAAAGTGGTTTGAAGCAAAGAAGCAGCGCACAGCAGCTCATGCACAGCAGCGGCGGCGGGAGCCAGAATTGATGGAAATTAGTGATGAGAGCGAGGACGCAGAGCAGAGACTAGGGGGGGAGGGAGACAAAGGGCAAGGGTCCAACGAATATACAAACTTATTACAGTTATATTAAACTTTGAGATACATTATTTCATTCATATCACATACTTTTTTGGGGTAAATATTCAGTGGCTACACTCTTTTTCAGCAAAAGCACCCTGTGTAGCCAAATGGCTACACACCCAAAAACCTTAATAGAAACACTGGCTGTATTATTAACATGTCCTATGTGCTGCATGCACCATAGAATGTCCCTCCATGTGCTGTTTGCACTACTAGTGCAAGTTGGTACGAATCACCCGTCCATGTGCTGATTCCCCACAAAACATCTTATGCCCGTGTCCAGGTGCCGGTCAGCGTGTGTTCCTATGGGACTACGATGATGTGCTGAGCACCACCCCTGACTCCCTGGAGCCCGTGCGTGAGTTTTGTTGCCGCTCCAAGCTGGCCAGCGTGACCTTCAGCCATCATGAACGGTCCCTCTTAGCTGCAGGGTGCGTGCAACTCTTGGCTGGTGCACCCCCTTGTGACCAGCTTCTCGGTGTTTTTTGGTGTGTGTTGTATTAAGCTGGCCAGCTTGACATTTAGTCATGCAATCCCTCCTAGCTGCAGCGTGCATGCAAATTGAGACAAAGTCGTTTATGGGGCACGGGCCCTTGTTTGCAAGGTTAAGAACGACACATTGGTGGATGCATCAGAGATCAGGTTTGAAGAAGAAAATTCAAAATTTATAATCATAAGACGCCGGTACTTGTCTGCTGTCTGCCTTTTTTGTCTTCATAGTAGTTTAAACATTTCTAACAACTTCTGATATGAATGAAGGACTACTGCCACATGTACCTGTGGGATGCCAGCAAGCGTCATCGCCTTATACTGTTGCCACTCAATGTATATACTGTTGCCACTCAATGGGATGCCAGCAAGCGTCGTCGCCTTATACTGTTGCCACTCAACGCCAAATCGTATTCCTGACAACATCCTCAATTGACAGGGACTGCGAGGGCCGCATGTACTTGTGGGATGCCAGCACGCGCCAATTGGTCGGCAGCTTGGCTGCGCATGACAAACGCATCTGGGCCTTGGACTTCACGCCTGGTGTTTCAGGCACAGATGCTGCTGGCGGGGGAGGCAGCCATTTACTGGCAAGCGGCAGTGATGATCACTTGTTGAAGGTATGAGGAAATTGAATAGAAGCGTGTTTTGTAAACCGATTGAGCATATGTGTTCGTTGACAGACACGTGCTGGCGAGCGGCAGTGATGATCACCTCTGTTGTAGGCACAAGGGGAAATAAACCGTAATGGTTCCAGCGAATCAGTTTTTGTTGCCAGGCACGTGCTGGCAAGCTTCAATGATAAGCAACTGTCGAACAAGGGGATGACTATTATGTGAATAGGAAATTTTTAGTGAGTTGTTAATGTCGTGCAGGTCAAGGAATGCTATTTGTTCTTAAAGACTGCGTCTTCAAGCCTAGCATGTCCAACGCATGGAAGAGGGGAGCACTTGCTGGCAAGCGGTGCTGGCGACCGCCTGTTGAAAGGCTTGAGATCCTGAGATCTGCAGTGATCGCTACGATAGAAAGATGAAAAAGAGCTGGGATGAAATTAGGCTGAGAGTCAGCAGTCCTTTTACTGCAGTCCTTTTACAGGCAAGTGCGTGGACGATGCCGGATGTCTTTCAAGCAGATGGAGCTGCAGCAAGGAGGAATGCCAAATGATGGGAGTGATGATGTCTTTGCACTGTTTCATCGCAACCTCATGAGCACTGGCAATGTGACTGTCATGGGCAAAGCATTTGTTTAGTTGGCCTTTGATGGTCCCTGCTTCCAAGTGGTGTCTCACTTGTTACCAGGATGTTGACTACCTCTTGCCATTTAAAGACACCATGAAGTGAAATGAGTGATCAGGCAAACACATACATCTTATCATTTAAAGATCCCGTGGAGTAAAAACGGTAATCAGGCACACACACACACACACACACGTACACATTAGCACACACAAGCTAATTTTAAAAAGCGCTGACATGCAATAGACGTCTTAATTACATGCAGATCTAGCTTGTTCATCTCGTTGATTCTGTATCACAGTGAGCACTGCATAACCCGTGCATCTTGTTGATTCTGCATCACAGTGAGCATTGCATAACCCCTGCGTATGCCGGCCCTGCTCCTCCTACAGGTGTGGAGCCCCAAGGAGCAGAGGCCTGTAGCCGCTGTGGATACCGGAGCAAACGTGTGCAGTGTACGCTTCAACCCTTGGAACGAGCACATGGTCGCTGTGGGATCTGCTGCACACACTGCCATGGTGTACGACCTGCGCAT
>Ga0307951_1002228_pt1 | contig 12071 bp, 12 predicted proteins | sample OrgLakmetagen374_FD_201842 | JGI IMG/M metagenome (GOLD analysis project Ga0307951, IMG submission 201842) | Saline water microbial communities from Organic Lake, Antarctica - #374 | ecosystem: Environmental > Aquatic > Non-marine Saline and Alkaline > Saline | place: Antarctica: Organic Lake... | reverse complement strand
GGTCAACCCCCACTTTTAAGAGTGTCATCTGAATCAGTAAAAATTACTGATTCGAATGCTTTTTGAATTAAGAGCTGAGGTGCAGTATCCAGTAACCGTTCCTGCTGTGTGAGATAGGTCGTCGCCCCACTGAATTAGAGTCTGCATTGCTTGTTTATTTAATTCATCAATTGCAAAAGAATTATCTTGAGCCTGCTTGAGTGAAATGATGTGTGAGCCTTGAGTTTGTAGCAGCAAGGCAAGCATGGCCATCATTGAGATAAAGAGTAAGACGGACAGATGGATGGCCACGGTACGCAAGCAAGCGCTTCATGCAAGCAACGTTTGAAATGAAATGCGCATGCCTTTTTTACATCCTGTCTTTCTTCCGCACTCTTTTTTGCAGACTGCTGTGGGGTTTATGGTGGGTCAGGCTATAGCGCATGGTGAACACGCAGCGTAATCTTTCCCTATTGATCTACCTGCCATATGCAAGTAGACCAAGAGGTTCCTTTGCACGCAGGCCTTGTTTGGCATGTACGTCCTCTACATTTTCAGTTTTCCCATCTATTGGCATGCGTACGCGACCTTCATCAAACCCTTCAATGACCCAAGCTTTAGGACACTTGGCGATGACCCTTTCTCTTCAATACTCCAGCAGCAGCAAGGTGGAAGAAGAAGGTCACAACAAACATTTTGAAACGGAGAGCAGCGTTACAAACAGACATTATCTTGCTTAACTGCATACTTAGTGCATGTACACACACTTGCACAAATCTTACTCATATGGACGCACATGCGCACGCATGCAGACAAGCAAACATACGCACAGACACACACACACGCACACACACACACACACATACAAAACACACTGTCAGACTCCCAGGTCAAGTTTTCATCAAAGCAGCCTGCTAAAGCCGGCACACCTGCAGCAGACCCAGATGCTGAACGAAGGACGGCTGACAAGGCAGCAGAGAATGCTAAGGCAGCAATGGGTGCCAAAGCAGCAGCGAATGCCAAAGCAGAAGAGGATGCTAAAGCAGCAGCGAATGTCAAAGCAGCAGAGGATGCTAAAGCAGCAGCGAATGCCAAAGCAGCAGAAGATGCTAAAGCAGCAGCGAATGCCAAAGCAGCAGAAGATGCTAAAGCAGCAGCGAATGCCAAAGCAGCAGAAGAGGCCAGCAGGGTTGCTGCTGAGAAGGGCAAGCGTATTACGGAGCCTCGTCAACTGTCCAATGCTGAATTCACACTTACCAGGTCGGGCAGAGCGGTAGGCTCCAGTCTAGGCTCAAGGCTGGGAATAACATGGTATCTATGAATTTGTTGACGTTGTGATTGCTAGCTCCGCACTCCGCACCCAACAGTTTCTTCCTTATTTCTTAAATTGCCTGGCACACACTTACTCCCTTGTATCTGCAACAATCAATCACAAATCTGCACGCAGGGAACTAGTGATGAAGCATGTACAGGTGCGTGGCTGAGGGTATGAAGCCGACGATCTTTGCGCCCTAGCACACGGCAGTATTGACGAAGAGAAGGATACCAGTATGCTAACATGCTAATGCACTTGCAAATGTGCCACTGTTATGAGTGTTATTACGAGCGTACCAGCAATATGTATACAGACTCATATAAACACGGAGATACACATCAGATGCACACTTAAATTCCTTCACATCCATCTTGCAGGACGGCTACGTCATGGTTACTTGGGCAAACGAGCACTGTGAGTGTGCAGGCACAGATATGTGTATAGGTGTTGACGTGGTTATAGTCATGCGGCAGGCCAAAGCTCAGAGTAGGGAACTGCTGCCTCCAGGAGTTATTGGTGAAAAGTGTGTGATGGATCATAGAGATGTCCTGCAACTTTGCAGCAATAGCAAACACACTAAAAATATTAGAACACTTTGCTTTTTCCGGTGCAATGTAGGCAGTCGGAATTACTATAAACAATGGAGGCAGCCCAGAAAACCGTTCTCCCCCCCCCCCTCTTTATTTGCAGATCTGGACTTTGCTGTAAGCTGGGTGGCTAATGTCAAACGGTCAGGCATTACTGGCTACATAGTGGGGGCAATGGATGATGACATGCTCAAGTGCGTGCACACATACATAGCATATATCTTCCGCGTACATTTTTTTACTTACATGCAACTTACCTGATAACAAGTAAAGTTGTGCAGAACTTACCGAGAAGCAAAAAAACCAAATGCTCCTCCTAGGCATATCTATGCCCTTCCCTTTGATCCAACAATTTCTCTTTGACCGTCTACTCCACCATCTCGCATAGCCTGTTTTTTGAACAAAGGACTGTAGAGTCGCACCTATACACCCTCTTTTTATTCCTTGTCTTTCTGACCAGAGCTATGCAGTATTTGTGCTTCCTGCTTAACCCACCTTGGAGCATCACGTGTCAGGCGTTTCACCTCTACTAATGTAAAGACTGCGCTTCACACTGCTCTGCAAAACTGTGCCGTTCTGCTTTGCAGGCAGCTAGCAAAAAGGGATATAAGCTGCTGGAGGATGAACACGGGGATCAGCAAGAATGACCTTGGCTGGGGATCCAAGCTGTTCCATCAAATGGGAAGGTGTGCCTCATTGTGCAGGATGAAAGTCTTAGTATGCAATGCTAAGCCACAGAAATACGTTTTTATTCTTTGGCCAGCATGCTTGACCCCTTACATGTAAATCACCCAGTGCTCAGGGCATGGACTTGCTGGTGTGAAGACACTCACTAATTTGTGCATCGTACACATGCAGGTCTAAGATCAACCTGATCCTAGAGTTCATGGCCATCGTCCCAGAAATAACAGTGGTCGTATCAGACATTGACACTGCATGGCTTAGAAACCCCTTCCCCTTCTTCAGGTGGGTAGAGATTCGGAAATAAATTAAGAATTAAGTCTATACAAGGCGGATGATGGAGTTTAGCGTAATGCTGGCTTGATTTTGGCCTTGCACTGCCGAGTAACATTGCTGTGATACTTTTGACATGCTTTCGTTACGTTCGCCACATGGAAAGATTCCACACAAGAGACCTTGCATGCCAGGCATGGTACACCTGAACACACAACCAATGCTCAAGCCAGCGTTGCTGGGCCTTGCTTCATTGTTATTCCCTTTCCCCAGGTCTGACCAAAAAGACTACGCTCACTTTCCATGCTCTCTCAGCATCAATAAACATATCTGAGTGCCGTGTGCTTGAACAAAACTCTTGGCTTTGCTCTCCATGCAGCCGCTACCCGGATGCCGACATTCTCACTTCCTCAGACCAGCTCAAGCCTACAGTGAAAACAGAGGACCTGGAACGATGGCCCGAAGCAGGTTCTGCATTTAATATCGGGATCATGATGTTCAGGCCGACCAGCCAAGCTTTTGTCGGTGGGTGGTGCATGCTTTTGATGTGCCTCAGATTAAACCAATCTCCATTGGAGTACTTGCCATTGTCTATTGTCATTGCTTATTCCTATCACACCTGTGTGCTTCCTGCTTTTTGCACGATGGCGTTTCCACCCTCTTGGGCCTTATTAAACATAACATGGCAAAACATGTATTCTGTGCCTTTATGATTGCAGGCCAGGTGTTTGATGCATTTCACCGTGCATCTGCGGCAGAACAGAGATTCTTAATCCTTTTCACGCGCAGTTGAGTGGGTCAAAGTGCTTGAGCAGCCTAATATGTGGGACCAAAACGCATTCAACGACATTTCAAGAAAAGGGGCTGGGCAGTCGGATGCCAGTGGCCTCTTTCCTGCATTCAATGGCAAGCTCAAGATGGGAGTCTTGCCTGTCTCCCAATTTGCATCTGGTCAAGTTTTTTTTGTGCAGGTACGTGACTTTGCTTTACGCTTAGCAAGGGCTTCAACAGTCGTATAGGCGTCACATGTAAAGCGTATTGCTAAGCAGAGGATGGCTTGCAAATGCTACTTGTTTGTCTAACTTGTGCACAAGCTTTTGGTCTCATACTCAGCGCAACCATGTTAATCGGATGTAAGCTCTATCATTTTACCAGGTTTGTTCAGGTCGTTTTTTGGGTTGGAAGCAAGGGTGCAATAAAGTTCGTGAGAGTTCTAGACCCCTGAACTGTTCAGCAGTTCAATGTGCAACCTCGAAAATGGAGGACTTTGCTTGTTTCCGTGGTCATATTCGTCCGAAATATGATTGTGTTGTCTTGATATATATTATATTAATAAGCAGTACACAAAAAATCAGAGTGTCTGACGGCCACCTAATGCTCTTTCCTGCATTTTGGGCTGCAATTTCGTACCCAAATTTTTGAAGAAGGGCTTAATATCAAGCAGACTGTAAACAGCTCGCGAATGACATTTTCAGGTTTTGTTAAATGCGTGAAGGTTTGCGAACCCGAACTCTTGACTGAATGTTGAACTGAACCCATGCATTTTACAACCCTGAAAATCACTGCGCAGAAAAAGCACGAGGAGTTTGGTCTCAAGCCTTATGTCGCCCATGCAACCTTTCAGGTCAGTGGCAGCTAGATGAGTTACTCAAAAGAGATAATCACACAGTATAAATTGTGGTCAATGAACTTGACATAAGTCTACAACTAACTGCTTAATGAAAAGTGCACAGCACAGCACAGCTTCCAGCAAGATCCCATGGTGATAGGTATATACAGGATCCCAGCAGATTGCTTTGCCGACAGAAGCACATCCAGCACGCATGCGATCACGCACACCACATTTTTCATTCAATAATACTCTGAGCAACCAAATGCGCCTTGCTATGGCTTGCGACAGTACTCTGGCACCCCTGGGAAGCGTCACCGTATGCGCGAGGCGCTGCTGTGGGAGGACGAGCCCTTCTACTTCGACCACCCCAAAGGATTCATCAACCTCAGGTTTTTACACGAGCAGCAACACAAGTCTGTTTATGGCCTCGTTCACAAGTGTGAGCCTTTTGCTGCAAGCATCTGCTTACTGGGCAATAGCCTAAAAATAATGATCTGAAATAAATAGCAATTTTTAACATTTGAACACATTTTGTCCAGGATTGACATTCCCCCTGAGCTTATTGCAAATGCCACTGGCAAGAATCTGAAGCTCGTGCTGACAGCAGCTCAGACTGACAGGTACCTGTCTTGAGGAGAGTTCATTTCAATTTAAGACCTCCGTATCCACAGTGTTGTGCTCCGCACCGTTCCGCTACTGCTGAGATTGGTAGCTGTATAGTGCATAGAGCTGATTGCAGCAATTCACCTGTTCAACGTACGTCCAACGCATGCCCTTTGCAGCCATTTTAATCTTGTGAACTACCAGCTACTGCACATCCGAGCTGGGGTCGCTCTTGCTCAGCTCACGGGCCGTGTGCTGATATTACCGCCCATCTGGTGTGAGCTGGATAAGTATTGGAGCACGCTTGAGTTTGGCAGCATTCCCGGCAGCACGTTCAAGCGGCCGTTTATTTGCCCCATGGATCATGTGTTTGAAATCGAGAATGGATGGAACCCTGACCGCCCTTACGGCAACTCAGAAGAGCAGATGGGCCCCAAGGTGTGCACTTAGCACTGTTTGTTTATGTAAATGGTTGCCCGTCATATTTGGCTATGTGATGGAACGCCTGTGTGCTGCAGCCTGGAATGGGAATTCTTTGCTTGATGGAACGATTATGCAAGCATGGATTATTTAACTCAATGATCCTGTTTCCATCTCAACTTCCGCAGGTGGAGTGGCGGGAATATTCATTCCTGCAAAACTCTCACCTGCCCAAGTCTGTCAGTGAGTCACGCTTGACAGTCAACGTGTGCCACCAATCTCAGCTGGAGGGGTGCAGTGATGGCGCAGCACCTGCCCCTGTCCAGGAGGTGGGGTATGGGTTAGAGGTCTAGGTTAGGGCCTGACCCTTGTACTTGATACTGTAAACTGCAAATAAAACGCCTTATGTATGTTATGGAAAGTGCAGCAATGGACAATGAGTGTGGCCAGAGCTGCAATTCAAGCAGCGGCAACACCTTAATATCATTGTTCCAGGAGGTTAGACTGCAAAGCAAAAGTATTACAGCAGCAAACAAATTCAAAAGCTTGACATTTAGAGGTGTTGTCCTGATCATGCACCACTTGCTCTCACAGCAGTCCCCCTCTTTTTTGAACATGCACTCATTTTCCAGATCTTTGTTTGTGTGCCCAGATCTAATCTGGTCAATTGTGCAGCTTGCCCGCTTTTGGCTTTTTCTCAAACTAGACACATTTCTCTCCTCACCCGTTGCAATTATAGGGTGCCAGCGTGCGTGTGCGTCCAGGCCTGGACAGCGATAAAATTCAACAGGCCCTGGCAGCAACGTCACAATACAAGATACTGGATTTCAGGAATGCCGACAAATTGTGGCCCAAATACTCTCAACAAGGGGGATGGTTCACAGGTGAAGCACTTAATATTGGAGAATGGTGTCAGACTGCCTGCATATAAATTTGTCACCCAGCGTCACTTCAACTCCAGATTACTCACATCTGAGTACACTGATCATTCCATTCTTCACAAACTGCTCCAAACCCCAGATCCAGCCGCACACCGGCGCTTCGTGAAGCGCATCAGCTTCATGACATCTGTGGACTGCTGCTTGAACATGCAGCCGGGCTGGATTTGGTATGATATGCAGTGGGATGTGCCACATACGGTGAGTTAGTACCACAATAAATCATTTGTCCAAGATCACTAAGGATTCACATCCATGCCTCAAAAGATGCTTGTGCGAGTTCAATTTTGTCGTACTTGCATAAATTTATGCATAGATGTCATCAGGGGCTATGGTTATCTCTACACAAAAATGAGAAGGCTGCCTTTCTCCCTTCAACCTGCTGCTGGTCATCGGCCATCATTTGCATATCGTGTCTTGGGTAAAATGCAGGACGGCTGACGCAGAACCTGCACACCATTGCGGTGTCTGTGGGGCAACAAGGCACACACACTCGCGCACACACACAGGCGTGCGCGCACATTAACACACACACAAACACACACACACAAACACACACACACACACACAAAAACACACACACAAACACACACACACACACAAACACACACACACACAAACACACACACACACACAACACAACACACACACACACACACACACACACACACACACACACACACACACACACACAAGAACATGTACATGCACGGCTTCGCCAACTTTTCAGCATCGCCAGTGACGCCTCCCCAACTGCTGGTCTGCTCCTCTCTCTGCAGGATCGCTTTAATCGAAGATATGAGAGCTGGCACATAAAAATGGGCGACAACGGTGATATCCGGCCTCCTCGGATCCGCCGACAACTCCTTTGGGCAGGCGAACATAACGACACAGGAACCAACCACAATGTTTCTCGCATCATCCGACAAAAATTGTTTTTGCGTCGAAGGTTGCAGGGCATAACCCCTTTGTGATCTTTTTCTGTTTGTGGCAGGCCAAGGATTAGCTTCAATTATTACGACGGTTTTTAGTTTTTTTAAATTGAAGGACCAAAACAAAGCGTATCATTGCCTAAGGGAAGGTAAGGTTATGGTAAGGTAAGGTTACATCGCTATATATGCCTCTGGTGGGCATCTGAGCGGAAGCTTGGAAAAAAGCCTGTAACCAAACCAAAAAACGCAAGAAAAATCAAGGGAACAGGGCTAGGCACTTAGCTACAAAAGAGGCAACACCAAAAATATCAGGTTGGTTCATAAAGGTCCTCAAACGAGCTGGGTCATCCTCAAACTGAGGTGGGAAGATAAGCTGTTGCTGTGTGCGAAGTCTGACTAGATGTTCATGCGGACAGTCCAACAAAATGTTTTCCTCATCCTGAACAGAGTGCCAGTTACGTTTGTCACAGATCCTGAGCTCATAAGGCCTTCTATTCCTGTCATGACGCATTTTTTGGACTAGAAAGTTGTGGCCAGAAAGGCGAAGGCAAGAAAGTGCTCGGCTGAGGTTGCTGGGAATGTCCAAGCGAAGGTAGAGAGGCAACAAGGCTTTTGATTTCTTTTTCTGTCATTGCCTAAAATAACATTCGCGCAGACCTGGTCATTGCTTTTGGTAATCCAAAAAGTTTATTATTATGCATGGTTTACAAGGTTTTACAACTTGGGCAATCCAATGTTACCTGTGCTTGAAAGAGCGGTTGGGAAAAATAACGGCAGACTCTGCACACAAAATTTCTGCAGTATCTTTTTTATTTAGGAAAGAAAGATGTACCATTCTAGCAAGCCTGCGATAAAAGCACACTGCCTGTTGGTGCTCCTATCCCTGCTCCCCACACTACTACCTTCCCTCATTCCTGTCAACTTTTTGATAGGTACAATTCTATTCCCAGTTCCAGGAGGTCCTGTTCAACTGGCCTCGAAACTAACACCCTGCTTGTGCGCACACAATTGCGTGCAGTTATAATTGCATCCCTGGCTGTGTACTGCGGCTCATGGCGGTCAGTGAAGCAGGCTCCTCCCACAGAGTGCATGTCCAAAAAGGTGATTGATGTGTGCATGCGTTTTACAGACAGGCAGGTCTGCTAGCACACAAGTGGTTGTCATGCGCGTTATTGGTTATTGGTGCATGACAACAGTGTTGCAGCATGACATTTGCTCACTCAACTTACTCGTAGAGGGTAACTGCACGACTGCACACTCCAAGAAATATAAAGCGACACACAACAGACAAGTAGTCCCTTTTCCTCCTCCGTGCAGGACGCCATGCGCTTCCCTCTCTTTGGGAGTGCAGTGCTTTTTAGCTTGTTCCTTGCTTTCAAGTTTCTGCCCAAGGTGAGAGACTGCTCTTGTCTTGGTTGAATTTGGTCATGCTATCCCATACACATACACACATGCACACACACACGCACACACACACACACACACACACACACATACATACACCGGCAGGCCTGGGTCAACGCCCTGCTGACGGCGTATATTGGGAGTATCGCTGTGCTACTGCTGGCTGGCGCCATGGCACCCTACTTCACGGACTTCTTCCCCACCAGTATACGCAGCAAGTCCATCACGCTGCCAGCTTTTAAAATCCTTCACTTGCTGGACAGTCCTGAGCCCACTGTCATCACCCTGCCTCAGATAGTTTTTGGCATCATCAGCGCAGCCTTCTGCACATGGTCAGTGTATTAGGACGTTACAATTCGCGAGTAGAGTGCGATTGCCTGCAGCACAGGCAAAGACTAAGAATGGAGTGTGTGCGTCTAGGAGTGATCTCTATTTCTTCAACACTTATGTCAGACACAGACACAAGGCAATTCAGTCCGCTCTAAGCCACTTTAGCAGGGTCCCGCTGAACTCCACTTCCTCGCAAGTCGTAACAACTTCAAACTCTGACCCGCGCGCGTTCCAGGTACTTCATCAGCAAGTCGCCTTTTGCCAACAATACGCTGGGCCTGGCTTTTGCTTTAGAGGGCATGGAGCACCTGTCTCTGGGGTCTACGCCTGTGGGCATCATCCTGCTGTGCGGGCTATTTGTATACGACATTTTTTGGGTGTTCTGCACTCCCGTGATGGTGGGTTGTTTCTGTTCGGGGTACAGAAAAGGTGATGTAAATGCTGGCAAATGTTACCTAACGGTAAAATCTGCCCAGTCTGCTCTACGTGCGCATACTCTTGCTGATGTGCTTTGTACCCCGATGTAACTCTTACCTGCTCTTTCCACTCGTAATGGCTGGCGACCGTGTCAGACAAAGCCTCCACTCGCTTTTCTGCTACTAGCTTTTGCAACAAAATTTTAGGTTACCTAAAACCTAACACTGCTGCTCTGCCTGCCCTTTGTTTTCAGGTGTCCGTAGCCACCAACTTTGACGCTCCTATCAAGCTGCTTTTCCCGAGGGTGCTAGATGCAGTGGGAAAGCGCCCTTACGCGATGCTTGGCCTGGGAGACATTGTGAGTTCTCGGTCATTATGCACGGTGCTGGTTTTCTAGGCCTGAAGGCTTTTTGAAAGAGCTTGTATTGTGCTCCTTTTGTTTGCTGGGAGATGTTGGGCGTAAGTTCTCCTTGATAAGAAAGGTAGCATTCATCGGCCACTGCAGGTGCAGAGCTAGCTTATCGGTTGACAGCTTTTCTTGATTGGTCAAGGATTGGGTTTGGTCTTTTCCTTGGGGCTACCGTCTGTAAAGGGGCCTTGTAGGTATCCAGCACAATAAAAGGATAAGTAAAGCTGCATCTGGCTGCATCCACACAAGAACTAAAGGTCACGGAGTGCATGCAAGTGCTTGAGATCATGATTACTGCTGCCTTTTCCTTGATCTACGCTTACAGACACTATGGATTTAATTGTGTGTTGTGTGTGTGGCAAATTAAATTCTGCTCAGCACGCTTTTGACATACCGCGATGCATTTGTGGCAAATGCTGTGATGCGCTCAGGTGATTCCTGGCATCTTTGTGGCTCTCATGCTGCGAATGGACGTGAGCACAAACTTTCGAACCAACTACTTCCAGTCCACCTTTGGGGGCTATGTCTTGGGGCTAGGCTTGACGATTGTGGTCATGAACGTGTTTGGTGCAGCGCAGCCGGCACTCCTTTACATTGTGCCTGCCATGTTGGGCTGCGTGTTCCTGCATGCAGCAGTGCTTGGAGAGGTAAAAAAGGTGAGCTCACAAATCGCTGCTTGGAATCTGGACGACACCTTACAGGCTTGTAATAAATTTGAGGCTCCGTTTTCCTTTTGACCCGTGGTGGATAATGAGGGCCTTTATGGAAAGAGGACCTTTCTGCATCCATATAGCGAGCTTAAAATCTCTGACTAAGGTATATGAGTGCCTTCTGAGAATTACATTCAGAACGAAACGCAAAAGCAAGGCACTACAGATGGTTTACATCAGGGATGTTTCATACAACATACTCGTATAAATACGCCCTATCGTATTCAACCCATATTTGACGTATTGAACAAATTCAGTCGAATTATAGATTGCAACCTCTACCAAAATTTGGGGCCTTTTGGGGCAAATTTCCGCCCACAAACGGCCTTCCAGCGAGCTTCCATTGCTATGAAATTATATAATAATAGCATATGATACATCAGAACAATACTGCTTGTGGGGTGGGTTTAGGGCGAAATTCAGGTCCATTTTGGGTCAAAAATCGGCACTCCCAAAACGGCTTGGATTACGATTGTATTATACGCGCATTTTGTATTAATGTGTTTCACCGTTTTGAACGCCTCAAAGGTCCATATGAAATATTCCTTATCTGCTTGTTCAATCCCAATCTGCCGCTAAGAGATCAGAAGCATGATTGCGTCTGATGTATGTAAGAAAGTACCAGAGGTGGACAACTCCCCCCAAAATGGGCATGTTCTTCAAATGTTCCCCGCGTGTGGGCCACCAAATTTGGTATCTTCAAACGAAACACCAAAATGCTCAGCACTTCTGCTTTCCAGAGCACTTATTTTTGAGGCTACCAAATATGGTGGCCCATGCCTGGTAAGCCGCGGCGTGCACCCCACTTTTTACCGAAATTTTATTCATACCAGATCATCCACTGCACCAATCTGGAATATTCTTTTGAGGATTCGAATTCTTATTAGCAAGGAATATTATTGCACCAAAAATAAAAGAAAATGGCTGAGTGGTTGGTGTTTTATGAGGATTTGAGCAGAGGTGGTCGACGGAGGAAATGCCTGAAAATATGATTTTTTGCATTCAGAAGGCAACCACTCACAGCCACTTCACCCGATCGACACCATTTTGATACCAAAGTGTAGCTGGCATTGAGAGCTACCCGAGCATGTGCCCAGTATTATGTGGGTCGCTTTGTGTGCTGAGATAGACTGGAGTAAGCACACATGTTGCATTTAAGCCCTAATGTGGTGATTACCATGGGAAAACGGCTCAAATCCTCATAAAACACCAACCACTCAGCCGTTTCATTTCATTTTTGTTGCAATGATATTCTTTTCTGATAACGATTCTATAGCAGCAAAAATATTTCAGTTTGGTGCTGTGGGCGATCTGGTATAAGAATTTGTGGTGAAAAGTGGGGTTTGCGCCGCGGGCAATTAGACACGTGCACCCCTATTTGCAGTTTTTAAGCTCAGATGTTATCAGCTACATCTGGGTGGTAAGCTTACAACTGCAAGCTAGGGTGCGCATACTCTGCAT
>Ga0307951_1002227_pt1 | contig 12072 bp, 16 predicted proteins | sample OrgLakmetagen374_FD_201842 | JGI IMG/M metagenome (GOLD analysis project Ga0307951, IMG submission 201842) | Saline water microbial communities from Organic Lake, Antarctica - #374 | ecosystem: Environmental > Aquatic > Non-marine Saline and Alkaline > Saline | place: Antarctica: Organic Lake... | reverse complement strand
CCCTCACCTCTTTTCTATATTTTAGTCTTTAGTTTTCTTCCGTTTCTCCGGTTTCTCTGAGTTGTTGTGTTCTCCTTGGTAATAATGACAGAGCCATATGCATCTCACGATGCAAGCGAAATAGAACCGTAAAATTCCTTTACAATAAAGAGGAGCAAATTAGTTATCATAGACAAAAGTGCTTTAAATATGCCTTTTCAACGACGTCCTACAACTGAAGTGATCTTTAAATCTTTTCCCTATTCTATGTTAGATAATATCCGTGAAGAGCAAATTACAAGATCAGCCCATTAACTCCCTAACTGGCTTCCTCAGCTTCCTCAGCTTACCGGACAATATATCGGACGAACTGGCTTCCTCATCGGACGATATCGGACGAACTGGCTTCCTCAGCTTATTGGACGAGACTGAAAAAGCAACTGACTCTGTCATACGATTCGTCACAACCACCAATTGGGCATGACATCCAAACATGAAATTATCTGCTATGTATCCCAAGTGGTAGGCAAAACCATCGTTTCCTTAGTATTCTTTGGATAAATTTGTTTGTTTTTTATCTTTTCCAAATTTGCATTGACCTTAATTGTATAAGGGCGCTGTATCAGCTATAATGGATCAAAGTGTATAATAATCCTTACAGAATGCAGTGGGATCATCCCTTGATGATCTAGGTGGCTGCCTCTTTTCTTTCCTCGTTTGTTTTAAAGCAGCGGGAAGCTTTAAAGAACTCAGTAATCCGTTGTCAGCTGCAAACACTGTCTACCTGGCATATTAAGCACCACAAACACAGCTAACCTTGTCCTTTTTTGCAATAAACTGTCATCAGCATTTGTTTGTCCTGACGAGGTAAAAGCTCTATCAAGTGCAAGAATTAAAATTGAGAAGATGGCCATGTTTCATAAGGCAATTCAAACAGTACAATCTGTTAACCACAAGGTAATTCATGCAAGGGTTAGACAACCAGTCCAGTCCAAACCAACACAATATTCGTTGTTCTTAAGGTTTGTTGAGGCTGTACACAGATATGTTAAGATCATTTATTGAGGCTGTACACTAGTAGACATTCGTTGTTCTTAAGAGATGTCGAGGCTGTCCACAGATTTGTTTAGATTATTTCTTGAAGCTGTACAATAGCAGACATTCGTTGTTCTTAAGAGATGTGGCGCCTGAAGAAGGAGCATACCTGCATTCAAAGGCAATCTATGGTAGCATGTGTGTGCATGTGTGTATATGTGTATGTGTGTGTGAGGAGGTGACACAGATTACACAGCTATGTGTTAGCCTTTTGCCCACGCACAACAAATTATGCAGTAGCTTACTCAAATCTAGCCTCACTCGCCTTGGACAGCGTGGATCGAGGCCTGCCGCTTCTACCGGCAACCTCCTCCCCTCCTTTTCCTGGCCCTCCTCCTTGGCCTGAGCTACACTCTCCTGCTCCGCGCCATGTGAAAATCCCCAACAATCAATACAGATAGTGTACTTGTCTATTGGCATGGATGGAAATAGAGCGCGGCCATAAAAGACGACAAGAGCATCGACGTGTGGCCTAGTAACCTACGCCACTAAAAAAAAGAACTAACCATCCAGTGAAGGGCCTACAGCCTCCACGGTCACGGCAGTCATATCCTGCTCTGCTTCCTTTACTTGCAATTTTTTGGCTGCCAAGAGCTGCTCAGACAGATTGATCAAGGGGGCCAAGAGGTCTTTGCGTCCCACCTGTGAGAAAAGCAAAAAGAAGGAAAAGGCAACAAAATGAATCCACCCTCTCTACTGCCAAGGAGCAAGACCGTAAAATGCCGCAGAATACATAAGCGTGAGAAAAGTATATTATAATTGTGCCTACTTGTTTCACTTCTCATCAGGTTTGATCTATTCTCTGCAGCACCTTGTTGTCAGAGCAGATAGGCTGGAAATACTTCTTGTAGCAAATTCTGAACACACCTGGTCACCATATATACTGGCCTGACCCAGAAGCCAATCACATCGTGCCAGCTCCTGAGAAAAAAGAGAAAGTCACACAGGTAAAGGTAGGAAGAGATGCGCTCTTCATGCCACTCACGCAAGGCCTGCCTCAGCCTCTTAATGCTGATGACAATTTTGGTGTGTTGCTATTTTTTGTTGAGATATTTGGTATTTATATCAGAGGTCAAACACACCATTGGCAAACCAACGCGTTTGCTTGCCAATGGTGTGTAAGACCTCCGATATGGTACCTCAACACACAGCTACACCAGAAGGACCACCTGCAGGGTTGTCCTCTGCTTGGGGTCGGTCCGCAGAAGGCCCGAGATCAGACCCTGACAACCAGGAGACATGGTAGCCGGGAACGGCTGCATGCCGCCTGACAGAACGTTCTGAATTGTGCGTGACAGGTTGTTGGGGTGCCTAGGATCCTGCATTTGTTAAGAATCGGCCCAAGATGGTCATTTTGATTGAAAAAAACAAATGCTGGGCTTTGAACTAAGGCATGACAAGCGATCAGAAAGATCAAGCATTTCCACCCAGAACATACGTCTGTTAAACTAACAATCAGTGCAAACTTTTTTTCCTAGTACGCATAATAATTACCTCAAAAGGGTACTTTCCCGTGCACAAGAGGTACATCATGACACCCTGAAAATGTAGGAGTGTAAGTCACAAGTGCAATGAGACAAACTCTGAAATAGTGTTGAGCTCCAGCAGGAAATGGGGTGACCGCATTTGATGGAAGTACAGGTGTATGAGAAAAATCAATAAATGACTAGAAGGCCTGGCAACCATCTTTATGAGTTGTGTTTGAAGCTGAAGTCTCACCATGGCCCACGCATCTACTGCCCGCGCATCATACCCCCCAGGCCCAGCTCCACCACCAGTCCAAGCCTGATGTATGCAAATATAGACAAAACACTGCTTGCATGACCAATGATCTGCAAGACTATCAGTGCTCCTCGTTGCTCAATGTTTATCAGCACAGCATGCAGAAACCCCTTCATACTTCAAGCCCCTCACTCACCTGCAGCATTTCAGGTGAGAGGTAATCGGGTGTCCCCACTCCTAGCGTCTTTGCTGATTCCAGGTGCTTAGTCAATCCAAAGTCAACCTGCGTCAAAGTTTCATTACAGATGCTTGTCACGGAGACGGAGGAGAGGCACGGCAGCCGACTAGAGTGTGCGTGATATGTCAGTGTGTTATAGCAAGTTGGATTTGAGAAGCGGAAGAGAAAGAGAGGGAATTAAAGGAGAATTGCCAGCCGTCTGAAGTGCAATTCCCAGCCTTTGCTCGAGAGAGACTTGACTCTGGCTTAAATCATTTACCAGTTTTAGCAGGTGGTTGGATCGCTGCAACATGCAGTTCTCTGGCTTGATGTCTCTGTGCGTGTATCCTTTATCGTGCATGTATTGAGCCTGTGCGCAAGCAGGAAAACACTTAAAAAACTGGCACAATGTTGGGACCATTCTTGTGTGTGACCCGCATTTATGTACTTAATACTCCTTTTGACCATTATAGTCTATAAATATGCACATAGATCACGATGCTGGCTGTTGCCATGCCAAAAATCATGCCATTCCCTTGACAGCTGTTCATAACTCGGTTTGTACGTGTACTGTGCACTGCCATGCCTAATCAGGTAGCAATCGAAGCCAAGTTGCCGTCTGAAGACACAGTGATATGCTTACTAACTGTGCCGCTTTCCCCAAACACATCCATGCTACACTCACAGCCTGCAACAGCTGGCAGAAGAAGAAGGCTGCCATGGGCTCAGGCAGACGTCCTTCGTGCTCGTTGAGCAGGTCAAGGAGGTCTGGCCCCGAGATCAGCTCCCACTGAAAGCAGGCAATTCGGAAATTGGAGGGGTACTATCGGCTTGCTGTCTGAAAAGTCATCAGGAAAAAGCCATATAACCGTAGGCCTAGAGCTTGCTGCGATTCTCACCACTATCACAAGCTGGGCTCCATCCTGGGCAAACACATCAATCAATTGTACAATGTTGTTGTGCTTTGCCGACGCGCTGAAAGCTATCTCCCGCTTCACGACCTTGATCGGGACCTGGTCTGGGCCGTTCATGACCTGCAGTTGAGATTGTTGCACGCGTAGAAATGTGAGTAGCAGGGAGCACGACCTTTCGTTCCGTGGGCTGCATTCAAGGTGTGAGGCCTGAATAATATAACTTCAGGCTTAGTTCTCACGTGCCTACAACTATTCAGTCCCTGTTGCCCAGCGTTGGTAGCACCTACTTTCAATGCAACAAATGTCCCCGGTTTGTGCATGTCTTCGGCAGCATACACCACTGCGGTGCCTCCCCCTGTGCGGGTTTGGTTTGCGCATCTCGTCTGTGAGTACCTGTGCTCCCCCGTCACGTTGGCTAGATCTGATCAAGAACCATGGCTCGCAGCAAGTGGCATCAAACCACCGTATATACTCACTGTTTAACTCTTCCCCATGAATACGGTATTTGCCATTGTTGAGCAACGTGTTTGGGGCTAGTTGAATGACTGGTCTCATACTATTTGCTGATTCGTGTCACCGTTGCTTTGGCTTGACTAAATTATCGACCTTGGCAATGTATTTGTTTTAGACCGTGCACATTTCGCGTGCTAGAATTCGGGTTGAAAGCCCATGTTTTTTTTTCGTCCTGTACATCTTCACAGCTTATATAAAATTCATTCTAAAAGAACAAACATTGTACTCAACTTGGCGAACTCCACGATAATTCGGTTCCCTGCTTTTTTGATGTAAAAATTCGTGTACCTTTTTGCTGGCAGAACCCAGCAAAAATGCCTTTTATTAACGGCCAGTTACCCTGTGTAAGAATCATGACTTTGCGGCCTGCATAACTGCCAACTGGTGAAAAGCCTGGAAGACCTCCCCCCCATTATAATCTAAAGGGCTAGACAACGGAAATTGCCCTGAACAACCCATTGTGGTTTCAAGGAGAAAATCTTTACAGGAAGATCAACAATGACCGGGATTGTTTGTGTGCAAAACCAACATTCCACAACCTAGTTTACTCCAGGGCATCAATTTTGATCAAAGAGTACAGCTACAGCTTAAAACACCCTGCCTTAGCAAAGATGGACATTAAATAAAAGTACATGCAAAACTGAGCGCAACAAATTAACCAGGCGCTTCCTTTTGTTCGAGTCCAAGCCAAATTGCTGCACTAAGCCGGAGACAACTCATGCGCATCCACAAACCGTCAGCATTAACAAAACAATTTCGCTGCAACATCCAAACGTTCTTATCTTTTTATGCAGCACTTTGGATGCGCCGACATCAATCTTACTCTTACCCTTCAATAGTGGTCTTACTCTTACCCTTCAATAGAGCACGTCTCAATGCCTTAAAAGACCCTTCCTCGCCTGCGCTATGCTTGACATCCATGAGCCCATCAATACACGGTGGGAACACGTGATGGTCATCGAGCAGATCGCTCCCATGATCGTCATCTGCCAATTGTCTGCAGCTTTCTTCCATGTAGATCCAAGCAAGCTGCTCGTGCATCTTGGCATGTTGGTCACTTAACGTGGCCAAGTGATTCGCAAGGCAATTCCTTTCTGCCATCAGCCGCTGCACCTGCGATCGTGGGAGAAGACAAGAAGACGCATCGGACGCATGTCATGTCTAAGAACTTATTTAAAAATGGACGCAAGACTTTTGTAAAAGTGAGCGGGGGGAAAATAGGCCAGTGTGCCGCCTCAGGCTTCTCCTCCTGGCCGCGACCTCCGGTCTCAGCAGGGATACCAAAATATTCCCCAAAGTACAATTGCCAAAGGAAGCATAAACAATGAGCGCCTTCTCTATGCACAAAAGGATTTGTGCTTGCCTACCATGTCTGGTGTGAACACCCTTTTTGGTTTACTGTTATCGGCCAGTAATTTGTACAGTGGTCAGCCAAAGCCCAGCTGTTAGCCGCCATATGCATTGCCATTTCACAGGGCGATAAACCTGAAAAACCATTTGATTCGACATTTCTGCTGCAAAAGCAGTTTTTGCAAACCATTCGGTCAATTTATGATATTTCAAACTGGCCTTGCTTGCTTTCTTTTTTCTCTTTTTTGCTTTATTTTTCCTCATTTTTGGCGAAGCCCCCCTCGTGGAGGCGTGAGCCCCTAGCATTGTCTCCTTCCCACCACCTTTACACAAGCCTCCCAAGGCCCACCCAGAGCACCCCACAGGCTGAAACTCGACATAGGCTCCAAACTCAAAACTATAACACGCAAGAAAAGTTTGGGGGGTCTGGGGTGCGGTGTGCGAAGTTTTAGATAAGTTTTGATTTTGGGGCTGTCTAGACCTCCTCCCCTGACCCACCCAGGGCATCTCCCGGGCTGAGACTTGACAAAGGCTCCTAACCAAACTTTCTACCGTGCCACAGAAGTTTGTGGGCCCTGGGGCGCCGTGTGTAAAGTTTTAAAGGTAAGTTTTCTGTTTGGTAGCTGCCAAAAATCCCCAGCCAGGCCCCCGGACCACTTCCTGCTGGTGCAATATCCATCAGCACACTTCCCTGCCTGTGAATGCTGTGTCAGGGGTAGGTTGTCCAAGCAAGCAGGCCAAGTAATACTAAATTCGATGGGCTGTATAATTTTGATTTTGTCAAACGTTCATGACATACGGAAGTTTGCTTGAAAGGGGCCCTTTTATAATGCGGTCCGTATTAGCTTGGAATGTCCCTGAGCATGGAGCGCACGGTGCAGGTGCTTGCCGCGCGCTGTGTGTCAAAGCGGTGTTGAAAAATCGTGGCCAGCCCAGGCACATTGCTCGCACCTGCCCTCTCAGCAGACAGGGAACAGCAGCAGCAGCACATCCTCAGGCCTGCTTCAGCAAATCCTGCTCCAGCACAGCGCCATGCACATTACTGCAGCATCTTTGGGGCAGCAAGGCAAACACACATGCATACGCACGCATGCGTATGCGTGCGTGATGGGCTTCGCAATATTGTCAGCGTCGCTAGCGACGCTCCCTCACTTGTCTGCTTTTGCAAACTCGTTACATAGTTATGAACCATAGTTTATTGTTCAAATGCCCCCCTACAAATTATATCTGAAGTTGTCTATTTTCAAGTGGAAGGTGTGCAAGTTATACAGCAATTATGTGGTGGCAGTACTCTGCTTTTGCTTTTATTCGCTCCTAAGCGTGAGTTGGAGATGCCTCCCTTGTGTGTAACACGTAAGGATGTCCATTTTTCCACACATGGCGTACATGTTAGCACACGGCAAATGTGGTAAAAGGTTGTGTTCTCTGTAGTGTAATACCATATACAGCAATAATCCTTTAAATGTTAACAATATATGTTTGCAAATCCGATATACGTGCCGACCTGGTTGCAATTTGGCGATTTGGATCACCGGCAAACTAAGGGTCGCACAATTGTGTTTCCTCCTTCATTTTAATCTTAGCGGGGGCAAATTACAAAAGGGCTTTACCTGCTCACTCACCCTTAAATCCATTGTGACACCAGCTTGCGCTCAACTACGCCCAAGTGGCAAGCAGAGGTAAACAGCAACACCACTGCCAAAAAGCACAGGTCAACTCTCACACCATACCACCACCTATGCACTCAACGTACCTGATGCAAGAGACAGTCTACAAGGGGGTCTGTGGGTAGAGTACTGTTCCCACTCCAGCTCTTGCCGCTGTTATTCATAGCACTACTGCTGCTGCAGCTGCTGCTGCTGCTGCTGCTGCCTGGATCCCATCCTTTATTTGATTTTGACTGGTCATCCCCCCCTGTTTTGTGAGGAGCCAAAAGCACGCTCAAGCTGCCTGCCCGTGCGCTCTCCCTCCCTCCCCCACCCTCTCTTTCCCCTGGGCCGAGTCCGCTACCACACACGGCAGCAAGACAGGAGGGCTGACCTTTTGCCTGTCCAAGTGCAACCAGGGCACTGGTTTTGAACAAGCACGCTTGTTTTGCAAAACATGGTAGCTGCTGCGCTGGCAAATCAGCCCATACAGGAATTCTCACTGTGGAATAGTACCACGTGCAAGCCGCTGCTCAGCGAAATTTAGCAAGTATGCAAGCTCCTACCTTGAGGAGCTGCCGCACACAAGCCAATTTCAGCAAAGACACCTCGTTGCCTCTGCTGCCGCCGGAGTTGCTGTGAGGTGAGGCTGAGGCTGAGGCTGTTGCTTCAAAGGCGTAGGGTGTCCATAGGTGTGGAGAGGGATGTGAAGACCACCCGTTTGGCTGGCAAGCGGCCTTGCTCCCATCGCTCTTCAAACAATAAGGTAAGGCCACACATTTGTATTATTGTTTTTCAGTCTGTACAGGCTGCTGCACACGATCTTCTAGTGTGTGTGCACTTGTGTGTATGTGCACGTGTGCATGTGCTTGTGTGTGTATGTGTGTGTGTGTGAATGAGTGAGTGTGTGTGTGTGTGTGCGTGTATGTGCACATGTGTGTATGTGTGTGTGCACGTGTGCATGTGTTGTATGTTTGTGTGTGTCTGTGTTTGTGTGTGTGTGTGTGTGTGTGAGCGTGTTGTATGTATGTGTGTGTGTGTGTGTGTGTGTGTGAGCGTGCGTGCGTGCGTGCGTGCGTGCGTGCGTGCGTGCGTGTGTGTGTGTGTGTGTGTGTGAGAGTGTGTTCTCCCTTGCACCCTTAACAGTAGCTCACCTTTCCCCTGGAAATTAGCGAAAACCCCTTTAGTAGACCTTTCACATCATTAACAGCCATGTCGGCCAGACATTTGGACCAACCAATTGGATTCACTGTGTAGGGGCAATTATATTTATAAATTAATTTGTTATCTAATTGTTTCTTTCCAAGCTCCAGAAATGTCAAACATCAGGAGAAAGCTGGTGAGTCTTCTTCTTAAATCCACCACACACTCCTGTCGTGCCTCATGGCAACATGCCTCACCGTGCCTTACAACACCTTGCCATACCCCACCATGCCACCCACAGAAAAACAAGAAGCCCCCACCGGGCTGGGAGCTGATAGAGGAGGTGCGTAAACCTTAAAATGACATTGAACATACGCACAGGCTCATGCACACATGGACACACATGGACACACACACACACACACACACACACACACACACACACACACACACACGCGCACACACACACACACACACACACACACACACACACACACACACACACACACACACACACACACACGCGCACGCGCACACACACACACACACACACATATGTGCACAAATACAACTGCACAAATATTTGCTTTCATACACGCATGCGGGCACAAATACAAATGCACTAATATACATACCTACACAGCTATACATACACACAAACACACAATCTCTCTCTTTTCTCTCTCTCTCTTTCTTTCTCTCTCTTTTGTTTTCTTGTGCTTACCCTCACATCAAACCTCAAGAAATGTGCACGTCATAAACAACATCAAGTATGCCCGGTTCAAAGAATTCACCCATCACAACTACGACCAAAGCACGGAACAAGTGCACGTTGTCGTACATTGTACAGGACTCAGTACAGGTCCAATGCGTTCCCAAAAGTTATTGGTAGCGTGCCCAGCAGCTTGCCCAGTAGCTTTGCCCGGACGCATGCAAAAAGCACGTAAAATACATCAACACTAGAACATTCCCTCGCACGTCCCAAAAAGTGCATCTTTGTTGTGCACTATCCCCATTCAGGTCATAGAAGATTTTGAGCTGCAGATGAAAGAGGCTGTCAACGAAGAGCATGATGGCAAGCGCAAGTCAGAGCTGACATGGAAAATCCACCGCCTGCACTGGGAAAAAAACCGCTTCATCTTTGACCTCATGTACCAGCGCAAGGTCATGTCACGTGAGCTGGTGAGTGCTACTGTTTTGTATAGGGATTTGCTTGCCTGCACGTCTGGGACTACTGATGTAGACGTGGCCATATAATTGTGGTGGCCATAGGCTCAGGGGGAAACAAGACAAATTTATCGCAGTTCAGGTAGACAGATGGGAGCAGAGGTTAGGGGCAGCGTTTGGGGTGATGAGGGAAGAGGTTGTGCCCTTTCTTTCCTTGCTCGAAGGGAGGGTTACCAGGCTGTGGGCTTGTTTTTAATCGTGTATGATCTACAAGAAATCAATCCTCATTTATTGGCACTGGCTTGGTTCTAGGCACGTGTAAGCAGGCACATGCTTCATATTCCTTTTGCGTAGCATTGAAAAGCTTCATCAGAGTGAAGGGCCGCAGGAAACACCCAAACCTGAGACAAATTGGCACGCTTATGAAAAGAAAAGAACTATGCAGACAGAGAAAATTTACTCCCCACATTAATTAAGGAAAAGGAGCCACTTTGGTACCGAGTATCGTAAAGCTCCTCCACCGCGTAAAGGGAAGGAAAAATCAATGGGGATCAGAAGGGTTGCAGGCTTGGCCTGAAACGCTCCTGATGAGAGTTGATAACAGTACTGGAAAGGGCACGTCTGGTATGGACAAGTTTAGCAGCAAAGTTCACAGAGTGCACATGGAGCTTGGAGGCAAGCTTCTTAACTCTGGGAGAATCAAGACCCGGTTCCTTGAAAGGCTTCAGATTGTGAGTGCTTATGTATTTTTGATTAGCACACAAACGGGACAAACCATCCTAAGCAAAACTGCCTGCCTCCCTGTGTCAACACGTGCCAAAATAGTTACGTGAGGGTTGCCACTTTTAAATCTTCTTTCTTGGTGGAAGAGGAGATTCATTTCAAACTATCATTTTTTAACTGAGTAATCTCCCTCTCAACCCAATTCTTCCTTACAACTGCACTTCACTCGTTATTTGCAGTATGATTACCTCGTACGAGAAAAGATAGCTGATGGGGCGCTGATCTCAAAGTGGCGGAAGCCAGGTTACGAGATTCTTTGCTCGATGCTGGCCATCCAGAAGGTACAAGTCTGTCGCTGTGACGTTGCCTGAAGTTGTGTGTTTGTTCCAGTCCATTGCAAACCTACAGAGCCACAATTAAATACCCAACTTGCCTTTAATAATTAAAAACAAGTACTGGAGCACTAGCCTTACTACAAGGCTGCAATTGTCCATTGTCTCACATGTATGTTCGCCTGACTTCTTTTCTTCTCAATGGCCCGTCCTGACTCTGGCACTGCATCACCCTACCCAATTTTCTGCTTTTAACTCGCTATGCAGGGCAACCACAACTTTGGTACCACATCACACTGCCGTGTGCCCCTCCGTGTGCGCTCGAACCAGCAGAAGATCACGCCGGATGTGCAGACAGGCTGCGTCTCCTGTGCCTCAGGGGATGGGCGGTTTGGCGGTCCGGTTTGGTGGAATACACCCCAAGACGAGGAGGGCGGAGGTGAGTCTGTATATTGTTTAATTCCCTGCGCATGAAATGTCTTTTATAAGAAAACATCAGTGCTTGCTGCCACATGGCAAATTAATGGAAGATCAAGGGAAGACGGTTTTAACTCCATCGGTAAGGAGTGCAAAAGGTAGAGTCTCAGAAAAAGCAGGCATAGGCAAAACATGCATGGCAAGCTTCAGTTGGCTGCTTGTACTAAAAACGAGTTCATATTTTGATCCTTTATTAATGCGTTTGAAACTCATGCTTCTGCCCAAACACAGACGCGGAGGAGAACAAGACAACCTACTTCCAGCCAGGCGTGGAGCCCAGCGGCGGTGGCGGTGCAGGACCCAGCGGCGGTGGTGGGCGTAAGAGGCCGGCAGATGACTTTGCAGCAGATGACGAGGAGGACATTCCAGATGACGTTAAGCAGCGGTTGGCAAAATTGCGGGGTTGATTAAGGAAAACTCGATGGGTTTTAATGTAGATGGAGTGCATATGAACATTTCTTTTCAGAAAACGTCATGACATCCTGTGTTACAAGGTCTACAAGGTTAACAAGAAAAAGGCCTTCAGTCAACACGCTCGACTGCTAGCCGGGACATCCTGTTTAGCTGTTTCGGCAAACGACACTCGCCGTTTTGAGAAACGATAATAATGAAAAGTATCAGCGCCAAGAACTTAAATTCGATTCCATCGAGGCAGGTGTTTCTGCAAGGGCGATGACCAACCTCACAGCTAAGGTACCCCTTTTGGTTTCTGCACCCCACACTTTAATTCTTTTTTTGTTCGAAAGTACATTTCAAGTGCTTTAAGATGAGCCACTTAAAGTGGGGGTGTGTCC
>Ga0307951_1002224_pt1:10000-12076 | contig 12076 bp, 12 predicted proteins | sample OrgLakmetagen374_FD_201842 | JGI IMG/M metagenome (GOLD analysis project Ga0307951, IMG submission 201842) | Saline water microbial communities from Organic Lake, Antarctica - #374 | ecosystem: Environmental > Aquatic > Non-marine Saline and Alkaline > Saline | place: Antarctica... | reverse complement strand
GGGGTCTTGCAGTTGGTTGAGAATAAACGTATTTGTTTGTTGGGTGGGAAAGAAGATATCTTGCAGGTGTTTTTACCTCAACCTGTACTTACCTGGAGGTGTATTTCGTAGGAGATGGGGGGGAAGGGGGGGATGACGATGTATGTCTATGTGCTGTGCGTGTGTTGCCTGTTAGATTGCACGTGCTTTCAGGGTTGGGATGACGATGTATGTCTATGAGCTGTGCGTGTGTTGCCTGTCAGATTGCACGTGCTTTCAGGGTTGGGATGCATTGGGCATGTGCAGCTATCTGTTGCTCAGATTATTTCAGAGGTGTGTTATGTGTGTGTGCACTATGTGCATATTTGACTGAGGGTCCTTCATGTGATTATGATGTAGGAAAAATTGGAAAATGAATGGTGAACAGGAGGAAAAGTTGCAAGACCAGACACCATACATGCATGCGTATGTACGGCGTGTCTGCGGTAATTTCAGCAGGGGAATTTTAATAGGTGCCTTCATGTATGGTGCATACATACAGTTCTGGCCTACCAAGTTATTTATGAGGGGAGCCCTGGGCAATCAAAGTGTGTTTCCTGAAGCGCTTGTGCTCTGGGTTTTGCACTTGTGTATCAAAAGTTCATGCAAACATTTCCCTACTCAGTGTGGCGCAAAGGGCAAACGCGCGACCTACGCGGGTTGGAGTTCAATCGATTCTGTTGTTAGGGTGGCACAAAGTGCTGCCAGCACTAGCTCAAACTGCTCCTGTTATATGTGTGTGGTACAAAGGGCAAATGCTGCAAGATGACTGAAACTTCTGTTAAACTGCGGCCGCCTTTGCTTTGACTTCTCTGCTGCGTTGAGGGAGTTTTGTGCTACTTTGAACCTAACTTCCGGTTCCTTGATTGATGTGGGGGATGATGATGTAAGCCTGCGTTGGTGTATGCCTGTATTGACTTCCTTGATTAATGTAAGCCTGCATTGGATTGGGGGATGATGATGTCAGCCTGCGTTGCAAGTGACTGCTTTGTGCACTTTCCGTGCAAACGCAGGCACACGTACTGGTTACTGAAACTGTGCACATACTCGTACTCTTGCAGGTCGACAACTTGTCTGATGTGTTGAGCATCACTATCAACGCAGCCATGCTTGCTTGCCACCTGGGAAGGTATGTCTCGGGAAGAGCAGGACGCTAAGTATGCAGGCAAAGAAACAGCTGTGCTCCTAAACCAGTCAAGGGAAGGTGACGGAACCGGTGTGTACTTCAGCATTTTGGCAAATTAACAACCATGTTTTTTTCAGGTCCATTGGAACCGAAAGCCAAGCAAATGTTTTTGAAATCAAGTCAAAGAAGCCATGCGGCAGAACTCTCTTGCTGTGACTGTAGTTTTGTTCTACAAATTACTCAAAAGTACTAGATCCTCTATTGGGATAAACTGCGACGCTTTCAGACTCACATCCATCCATCCATCTATTTATCGATCTATCTATCTATTTGCTTCTCAAGCACATGTACACACACATGTACACACGCACGCATGCACATGTGCAGGCAGCACGAGGCCCTGCTGTCCCTGGTGTCCGTCCAGGTCCTGCTGCAGTTTGTGCGGCTGGGCTGGTATGCAATGATGATTGAGCGCCTGGGCTCCCTTGTGCGCATCATTGGCCAGATCTTCAGGGTGAGTAGTCATCCACACCTGGGCAAGCGAGCCATGCCTGGATTAGTGAGCAAATGTGACGGACACATGAGCACAGATGATCCATGCCTAGATAAGTGAGTGAATGTGATGGACAAATGAGCGCAGATGAGCAAATGAGTACTACAAATGAGCACAGATGAGCCACACATGGGCAAGCGAGCAGATGTGATGGGCAAATGAGCATGGCTGGCCATACCTGTACGTGTATGTCTGATGTGCTTACAGATTGTTAAGGTGGAAGACCTGCAAATAAGCATACAAACAGGGGTTGTGTATGGCTTCAGCCACAGCCCTACAAACGAGCAACCATTCTGAGCAAATCAGTTGAGTCGGCCAGCGCAGGTTATACAAAGATGACCGTATTCCTAGTGTATATACATGCTCATGTATATGCAAT
>Ga0307951_1002224_pt1:0-5000 | contig 12076 bp, 12 predicted proteins | sample OrgLakmetagen374_FD_201842 | JGI IMG/M metagenome (GOLD analysis project Ga0307951, IMG submission 201842) | Saline water microbial communities from Organic Lake, Antarctica - #374 | ecosystem: Environmental > Aquatic > Non-marine Saline and Alkaline > Saline | place: Antarctica: Organic... | reverse complement strand
GCGTTGCACGTCCTAAGCATCTTCATTCTCAATGCGCATTGGCACATCAAGGTAGCATGCTTGCTTAGGATTGCTTAGAAGGGTGTGCCTTCAGTGCAAGAATTATTTACAAAAGATTGTGCGCGTTGTGTAAATGCACAAACTGTGTGCGCGTTGTGTAAATGCACAAACATTGGGCGCGTTATGTAAATGCACAAACATTGTGTGTGTTGTGTAAATGCATATAAATTGTGCGCGTTGTGAAATTGTATGGCCAGCCCTATGAATACAGCAGGCAGCGTAGACTTCCTGCACCTTGCGTGCGTTGCAGCACAATAAGACAACACGCATGAATGGTCATGCTTAACTGAAGTCGTAAACATGGCCCATGGCGCAAGTGTGACAAAAGCGCCTTTTGCACAGACTCCAAAAGCACGGGTCATGCTGCTTAGCTTTTTGCTTATGCTTGAGCTGTTCGTGTTTTGGCCTGGCTGTATATGCTCAATGTACGCCTTTTGGCTTGGCTGTTATTGCACGCTGTTCACCTTTTGGCTTAGCTGTATGTGCGCACTGTACACTTTGCTTGCAGGCCTGCTTCTGCGCGCCCTAGGGGCGGTGATAATGCTCTCCGTCCAAAGGCCCCCCCCAAGGCTCATCCCTCTTTTTCCTCCCATGCAGCCCCCAAAAGGTAGGCTCACTGATGTTTGTACATGTGGTAATGCTTGTATATATATGTGTGTGTGTAGAATTTTCTAAGTGTCCCTCTTTTTCCTCTCATGCAGCCCCCAAAAGGTGGGCTTTGTAATACTCGTATTTGTGCAAGGATGTGTGTGTAAATGTATGTATGTAGTATGTATGTCTCTTTCTCCTTCCATGCAGCCCCCATTAGGGTTGGCCCAGTCAGGCATGCATGCGTGTTAAAGCATGTGTAGATATACGTGTAACTTTGCATTATGTACAAGTATAGATCAACCCTCTACAAGCATTAAGCGCACGCGCACACACACACAGAACACACAGAACACACACATACGCACGCATACATACACACACAGGCCCAAAACAGCCACCCCTTTTTTAGCCCCAGGCGACTCTACCTTTCCCTCTCGTGCGCCATCTGAGGTAGGTAGGCAAGAACACCCTCTAATTTAACCTGGCTCATGAACACCTACCAGGGTCGGCCAAATGAGCTTGAGCTTGGCTTTAATTCTGATCTTAAACGCATTTCGAGGTTGGTCAGATGAACCAAGAGCTTGGCTCGCCATATATCACTGATCTCCCCAAAACTTCACACTGACTACAAAATACAAGCAGCTTCACGCCAACCTGAATGGGTGCAGCGAGCTCCTTTCACACAGACCTCAAGCAAGCGCCTGCTCACCTTTCAAGTGTCCATGCATGCACACATAAACACTTTGTGCTAACAATGAAAACACGCACCCAGACATGCACGCAAGTACTGAGACCCCCTCACTCACACACAATGGAACCACAATGGATCGCTCACACAGAAACATAAGCGCACATATGCCCACACGCACTGTAATATTTGTAAGAAGAACTCATGAGCATATGTGCTCAAAAACGCACGAACATGCCAAGCACACACTGATACTCACACACGCATGGACGCGTACACAAACACATACATACATACATACATACATACCTGCACGTATACACACCACAGACACTTTAATTACACAAGCACACAATTGCCTTCACTTCTACAAAATACACCACACATGAATACACACACATACACACACAGGCTCACACACACATACACACACGCACACACATGTGCAAGCCTGCAGATAACTTCACATGCTCCCTCTCTAGCCGTGTCACGCACACACACAAACACACACATGCCTGTAGATGACTTCACGTGCCCCCTCCCATGGCGTAACACTCTGACACACACACACACACACACACACACACACACACACACACATGCACGCGTGCAGATGACTGCACGTGCCCCTTCCCTTGCCATGTCGCATACACACACAAACACATACACATACACATGCACGCCTGCAGATGACTCCACGTGCTCCCTCCCTTGCCATGTCAATCACACACACAAACACATACACATACACATGCACGCCTGCAGATGACTACACGTGCCCTCTCCCTTGCAGTATCACATACACACACAAACACAAACACATACGCACACATGCACGCCTGCAGATGACTACACGTGCCCCCTCCCTTGCCGTGTCACGCACACCCTCTGTGCGTCCTTCCCTAGACCGAAGCAGCCGTAGCCTCCAACTTGGCTCAAGCGAGCTTGCAGGTCAGTCCGTGTGTCTCTGTGTGTTTGCGAGTGTGTGAGCATGTGTGTGTTTGTGTGTGAGCATGTGTGTGTCTGTGTGGAGGTCTGGAGGTCTGGAGGGTAAGTGGGTGGGATACGATGTCTTTGAGTCGCAGGTGTGCACATACTTGCTTGCAGGTGTATCCAGGGTGTATCCAGCTAAATGTGAGGTCAAACGTAATGGTGCAGGGGAGAGAGAATTAATGTATCTGCTGGCGTTTGTAGGCTCAAATAGACCCACCTCAAGGACTGTAGGACTGTGCGTCATCACAGCTTGTCTTGTCCTTGTGTATATGTGCCACTTTCACCTGCCCAAGTTATGGGACCCTTGTACAGATGAATTGGTTGGTGCAGGTCACGACGCAATTCAGATCTCCTCGATGCATTTCTCATCTCCCTTTGTTGCCTGTCATGTCATGGCTATTTATTTCCTGGACTTGCAGGCGCAGACGCAGCATCGGATCCGTTCAGACTGAACCCAAACTTCAGCCGCAGCAGTGGTAGAGCCTGGGAGGGCAACCACGCACAGAACGCCTTGCAGGTAATAGTAAGTGTATGTGAGTGTGCCTAAAGCATAAGCGCTCACTTACATACACATGCACAGGCGCAACCACGCAAAACGTACAGGCGCATTACACAGGTGAGATGTTTTGTACCCTTATGGACCTTACACACACTCACAGGGTGCATGTGCATTTCTTACCAATACGTAACTACTATTGCGTAACTACTGGTGCGTGCAACAAAGTCCAGGTGCGCTCAACCTGACTTGCACAATGTAAAGCTGCCGCACATACAGACAGCGCTGGCGCGCTGGGTCTGCACAACGCATTTGCCACGCGCTAGTTTGAGATGCACAATTTACATGTAAAGAGCGTGCCTAGCACGCAACCGACATCTACGCACCTGTGGGTTGTGTGTGAGTGCAAACATGCATGCTCTACGACACAAGCTTTTGTGCAGCAGATGCACAGTTCGGTCAAACTCTCACACATGTTGCCCCAAGCTCACACACGTTTACCCACGATTGCTCACACCTCCTTAACACTGATTCTCACACATGTTGCCCCAAGCTTACACACGTCTAGCCGCAATTTCTCACACCTCCTTAACACTGATTCTCACACATGTTGTCACAAGCGCATGCATGTCTAACCACGATTTCTCACACCTCCTTAACACTGGTTCTCACACATGTTGCCACAAGCGCATGCATGTCTAACCATGACCCTCACACTTCCTGAACACAGACTGCATGTTCTCTGCACATACAGAATGTGCTCTACACTCTACCACAAACACGCATACACGCATACACACAAACACACACACACACACACACACAACCTGATGTCTGTTTCTACACTGCCAGCATCGAGCTCCTACCTTCCTTTTTGACTACAACAACTTATCTGCTGCCAGCACCACCAGTTGCAGCTTCACATCACGCACACTCGCAAAGTGTTCAAGACGCTAGCAAAACAATCATTGATGCTGACAGACACGTGTATACAGAAACGCATGTAAGCTGGCCCCCCTTTTTGGTGACTTAAAAGACACCATGCAGCTGGTGCTGCTGACAGTGTGATCACAGGCATATACACATACACACATTCTATAGTGTACAAACTCAATCACAACACGAACATGCACGTGCACATACATACATGCAGGCCGAAAACCCCGCGCTCAGAGGCTCAAGAGACCTTGTAGTTGGTGCTGTCAACGGCAGTCAGCACTTCAAGGACTTGCTCAGACAAAAATCCACAAACGCCCGCTCCTTCCAAGAGCACTCTTCTTTTAGGGAGCCTGGCAGGGGCACGCCTGTGCTGTCTATGAATTCAGACAAAGCTGCAAATTCTGAACAAAGCACTCAACCCTTACAGGTAGGCTGTGCCTCAAAAACTACGGTTTGCATGTGCAAGTAATGACCATAAGCTGGGTATAGGTTGAGGCCTGTGCCATCCTCGCTTCTGAGCATGGCTCCGCAAGCAGTGCTGCGTAAGGACCCTTTCAAAACGGTGTTATGTGTGTGAAGAAAAACCAAGGAAGCATCGACCTGTACCTGTGCACGAAAGTCTCTGTTGACATTTGCCTACCGCGCAAACTCAAGCCAGCAGCTCTTTCACTGTGATTATTGCAGGAAGGTTACATTTTTTGTTGCATTGTCCAGAACCCTACATACTGTAATTATCGCATGAAGGATGCATTTGTTGCATTGGCCAGAACCCAATATACAAAATCGATGACAAAACATTATGAGGTTCCCTGCCAAAATCATTGGTGTATACTGTACAGGTACGGCCAGTTTTATACCAGTTTGTTTGACATGTATGCATGAATGCACGCTGCACTTTCTCATTGAACCTGACCAGCTCATAGCTTGCAGCACAACTTTGGAACTTTTAGGTGACTTTGCTGTTTACACTTTGCATGCACACGCACACTCTCTCTCTCTCTCGCTCTCGCTCTCGCTCTCTCTCTCTCCCTCTCCCTCTCCCTCTCTCTCTCTCTCTCTTTCTCTCTCTCTCTCTCTCTCACTCTCATTCCATCTATCTATCTATCTATCTATCTGTCTCCTTCTATCCATCCATCTATCTCTTTGTCTATCTACCTACCTATCTATCCATCCATCCATCCATCCATCCATCCATCCATCCATCCGTCCATCCATCCATCCATCCATCCATCC
>Ga0307951_1002222_pt1 | contig 12094 bp, 15 predicted proteins | sample OrgLakmetagen374_FD_201842 | JGI IMG/M metagenome (GOLD analysis project Ga0307951, IMG submission 201842) | Saline water microbial communities from Organic Lake, Antarctica - #374 | ecosystem: Environmental > Aquatic > Non-marine Saline and Alkaline > Saline | place: Antarctica: Organic Lake... | reverse complement strand
GTCTGTGTGTGTTCTTTTGTGTGTGTGTTTGTGTGTGTTGTGTGTTGTGTGTGTGTGTGTGTGTGTGTGTGTGTGTGTGTGTGTGTGTGTGTGTGTGTGTGTGTTTGTCAGTCGCTTTACATTTCATTTCGGCAGACTAGGTTTGCCAGTCGATTATAGGGCACTCGGCAGCGATCGCTCCGTCCCCTCGAAAACGGGATTTCTCCCCCCAGCGCCAATTATCGTGATTTGTGCACAGTCTTTCACTGAGAGGATATATAATGTGTTGACTGCAGCGGGTGCCTCTGTCCGATGATTGTTCATGGTGCTTGTTGATGCATGGGAAGAAACACACACCTAGCAGCACTGACATCTTGGCAGAAGAATGCAGAAGAAATTTGCAGCATGATGAGTGTGTGTGGCATGCTGCTGTACACAGGAAACGAGCAGCCAAACTGAAGCTTGATGCAAGGACAAGCACAGACACGCTGCATAGGTTTGTACGGCGCATGCACCATTACTTATGCTTCCCTCCTTTTCTACATCCCCTGCTGCGCAAGCGCCCACACTTACCTCATCATCGTCCACCGGGGCCCCTTGCGAAGACTGCATGTTTCAAACGAGCAGACTCCCTCCTCCTGCTGCTGCTGCTACTGCTGCTTCTCCTGCTGCTAGTTCTATGTTGGCTGCATGCTGCAAGGGAGCGGCCCTGGCTGTCCAGTAGAGAAGGGAAAGGGAGGAGGCCCAACAAAGTTCCTCCCCTTTTCAAACGGCGCTGTCCGCAGGTGGGGCTACTATACTGCTAATGCCATCCATCAACAAAATGACCCGCTTCTTTCTACGTCTACGACGGTTGCCACTATTGAGTGTTCGTAATTTCGAGGGCAAGCTTCCTTTCGTTCAAAGCTTAAACAATCGTGGTTCATCTTTTTCTTTTTTATAAATCACAAGATACAACATACCGGGCAGCAATTTGCACTAGACGTGTGCAATGGCGAGTATTTTCTTAATTGAATTTTAGGCAATCCATAACGTGTACCCGAACGCACGCACACTTGTGTGCGCACATCCTGATGCCCCACTTGTCCCTGTCGTAAGTCGTTAAGACAAGTTTGAATTACACTTCGTGAATATATACAGGTAGTTTCAAGATGTAAGGGTTAACAACAATTTCTCAGCAAAAGCAGCAGGACGGCGCTTGCCAGGACGAAACGAGCAAAAATAGCACATAACTATGTGTTTCCAATTACAAATCAAAACTTATGAAGGCGAGCACGGTATGTCAGTGAGCGTGTGCCTGGACATCTGCTGCCTGGACAGCGTCACTTGACTGGAAAATGGCACGACACTTCATGAGGTGCGCCTTTAGCTGGGGGAAATTAGCGGACGCGGAGCCGCATCTGTAAACAAATCAAGATAAGCACAATGTTGGCACGCAGCTACAGTTGTGCACAAAACGTCATTAAATTGGCATGTTTTGTCGCCTGGCTATAGGAAAGGGGCACTCACTTGGGAACACAACTGCAAGTGCGAGGTACCTGCTGAGCATTCGATGCTATTACAGAAAGTCAGGTTTCAGATAGGCGAGGAACCGTGCAATTATGTATCCTGTCTTCCTTCTGATTGATCAAACAGAAATGACAGGCAAGGCCACACCTGTGGCTGATACCTGGACGTGGTAATTGAATTCAAGTACGCGTGACAGCCTTAGGTACAAATTATCCACAGCACCGATGGATTGACAGGGGCACTGCTAAGCGCCGTATGGCCACTGCATAGTTGCGAGACGGAATTGACAATACCTGTGGCATCTCAGGGACGCTGCGAGACACCGCGTGGCCACTGCATGTTGAAAGAAATAATTGACGATACCTGTGGCATCTCAGGGGCGCTGCGAGGCACCGCACGGCCACTGCATCATCGCAAGCCACTCGCCCGTGCATCAAGAGCTGCTCCTCCACCTGTGGATTTAAGATTGTGCATGATTTGGTGTTAGAGGTGGAATGAATTTGCATGCCTGCTCCAGTGTGAGCATGGTCTGGCCTGCCTCTTTTTCTTTCCCCTTAGGAGATGTGGCTTAGGACCGTTGTATATGCCCTAGGAGAACTGAATGTGCATGCAGACAAGCGGCCTTGGAAGATCGACATGCTATTGATGCGTGAACGTGCACAAGGAATGTGTAACACTTGGTGATCATACATTTTTGGTGCTGTAGCTGTCATTAGTGCGTGTATGCCAGTTCAGTGGTGTATTTTGTTGGTAGGTTTTCTAAGTGTGCGCACATGAATAAGCGCCTGTGTCATAAGGCTTGGATTTCTCTTTATAATCCGGGAAAATTGTGTTGGAGATGCCCATCATGTAATACCATTTAAATCGTGATTCCTGCTTTATGATCTGTGAGTTTGACCAAATTGAACCCCCTAACCCCCATTCCACCAAGTCCTAATTTCAGTGGTGGCATTTAAATCGTGATTCCTACTTTATGATCTGTGAGTTTGACCAAATTGAACCCCCTGACCCCCATTCCACCAAGTCCTAATGTCTGTGATAGCATTTAAATCATGGTCCCTGCTTTATGATCTGTGAGTTTGATCAAATTGCGCCTCCTGATCCCCAATCCATTGTGGGTCTTATTTTCAGTGGTGGAAGAGTGTTACGGGACTGGTTAATCGGACACCTCCTCGTCTTGGATAGACATTTGATTTGTAACGTGAAGGATGCATGTGTGAAGAAGTTATGATGACTGCCTGTCTGTTTCCTTCCTCCTTCTTTTTGGCTAGCTCAGCTCCATGCTCACAGTCATGCTCACACGTTCGAGCAGAAAAATCGTGCAAATACTTACGTATTCAAGGGAGAGGAAGAAGGGCGTCGCAAAGCGTAGAAAGTGGTCCTTTTTCTTCATGTACTCGCCACACAGGTCTTGAGAGATCACGTGTAAGTGAAGCTGGCGGCAGCTGAATGTGACGAGGAGCAGAACATGTTTGCCACACAGATCTTTAAAGGCCACTTGCAAATGCAGGTAATTAGAGTCAGCAAGCAGGATGAGCACTGCTGATATAGCTAGCAGCCTGCCATAATGTGTTTCAGACCCAGTTTCGTGGTGAATCCAAGCGTGCATGAGTACAAGTACCAAGAGCGTGAACCTTGCTACTCCTTGGTCTAGGAATGCATCAAAAGCTAGACTGCGCATGCATGCCTTTGATTCACTTGAGCGCCTTTTCTAAGGCGCGTCCCTGTGCGCGCGTGCTTTGGTGGCTATGTAATTAAGCTCATACTTTTCGATGTGAGAGCACGAGTTTATATTTTGGCTCTGTATGTGTGGAGAGCGCATGACTAGGGTTGGCCAGAATCGTATATATACACTGTATATGACCGTATATTTGGTGATTTCCCTGCCAAGTATACCGTATACACACCGTATATATACATAAATAAGGCTCTGGCCAACCCTACGCATGACTGATGGAATGCACAATTTTGCGTGTGGAAGGGAGTAGCAAGGAGGGCGATCATGAACGATCTGCTAGCAAACTGAATGCAGAAGGAAGAAGCAACATTTTCAAAAGCAGGCAGTTCAAGATTGGCAGCCATAGTTAGGTACCCATGGCATTTGTGGGCATTTGTGGTGGAGGAGTTTTACAGTACCCGGAATTAAAGTGGCTCCTCTTTTAAATCAATGTGGGGAGTGGTTCCTCTGCCTGCGTAGTTAATCTTTTTGCTCTATTCTGTACCTTCTCAGAGCCTCAAAGGACTCCAGGAACTGGTTTGAGACACCCCCACAAGATTTCATTTCCTTTACCCGTGGCAGTTTACTTTGGCTGGTACAGACAAGGGAGAGGGTCCAACTGCGTCGCTGCACGCTGCTGGTATTGAAAAGCAAAGAAAGGAGACATCATGCAGGCAGTGAAGCCACTCCCCACATCTTTTGAGGAGACACTCCAATTTGGTGCTGGTTACAACAAAACTCCTCCACCGCAGCAATTTCACCACAGAAGAAGAAAAGGAAAGCAGTAGAGTCAGGAGGGTTGCAGGCTGGGCCTGAAAAACCTGAACAATTGGAGCACTGATAAAAGATGATTCATGATTGATCAATAATGTCTGGGACAAGAATCGAATTGCACGCCCTTAACTGATGTGGGGGTTGCCGTACTGCATGTGCAGCTGTCCATCCACACACACACACACACACACACACAAAACACACACACAAACACACACACACACACACACGCAAACACATGGACACACACATGTACACACACAAATATGTACACACATACACACAAACACACACATATACACATGTACACACACAGACACATCTACACACACACCAGCACAAAAATACATGCACACCCACACCCTCACACCTGGGGATGGTGTGAAATCCCAAGCGGAACACATGCTGCTGCTGCTGCTGCTGCTGTTGTTGCTGTTGGCATGCCCAAATCCATTGGAAGGCCACTTTACGCATGTGGGCAAGCAGAGGGAGGTGGCGTATTTGGAGGTCTTCGACTGTGTCCAGGCCTGGCTCTCGGGGCACCACAAGGGCGTGGAGTTTTCCTTTAGGGTAGCTGCAGTGCACGAGCAGGAGGCAGGAGGGTTATGTAGGGCGTGGAGTTTTCTTTTAGGGTAGCTGCAGTACGTGCACGAGCAGGAGGCAGGAGAATTATGCATTGTAGGTGGAAATGTGTGTGGAATAGTAAACAGAGGCTAAGAGAGTACTTGATCGCGGAGCTTGCCTTCAGGACAGCTGCGGTGCACGAACAGCAGGAGGCAGGAGGGTTATGCATTGTAGGTGAAAATGTGTGTGGGGATAGTAAACACAGAGGCTAAGAGAGTACTTGATCGCGGAGCTTGCCTTCAGGACAGCTGTGGTGCACGAGCAGGCCCTAAATGCAATGTATGTAGCAGGGTCTCTGCTCCCTCACGTGCTGTCACGCATCAACCGTACTTAGTACGTGCCTCTTTCCTGTTTGTATGCTGCGCACTTCTTATAACTCCTGTAACCCTTGTATTGCCACTGACCTACAGCTGCTACAAAAAGTGGGTGCATCCTAAAGCATCAGAGTGCATGTGCACGTGTACTAGTGTGTACATGTGTGTGTGTGTGTGTGTGTGTGTGTGTGTGTGTGTGTGTGCGCGTGTGTGTGTGTGTGTGTGTGCGCGCGCGCGTGCGCGTGTGTGTGTGTGTGTGTGTGCATGTGTATACATCTTATGCCCTTACGTGCAAGTGTGTGTGCGTGCCCTTCTTCCCCTTTAGTATGCTTCTTTAACACCACAGACCCTGCTACATACCCACGTAAACGTGCATACCACCACCTCAGCAGCACATTCACCCTACTACCTGGCCTCACCTCTACCTATACACACGCCTCAACATCTGAATGATCCCTACCAATCCTTCTAAACACAAACCCCACGCACTCACATGTCACGGATCCTGATACACAACTCATCCACGTGCGCATCTCTCTGCACGCTCCTGTCGATCCTGCAACCACAAGAAGTGCACACGTCTGTGTGTGTGTGTGTGTTTCTGTGTGTGTGTGCGCGCACGACTAGTAATGTGTGTGTATGCACGTACACCACTATGCGATAGTGCGCATATGCACCCTGCTTCCCTTTTTGTATGCTTCCTTGACTCCACTACCCCTTCTACAGACCCACATACACGAGTTGCTACACCTAAAAACGGTATCTCAATGGTGGGGGCATACTATGATTGATCCTTTTTATCTATGAACCTCATCATATATATTTTGCTGTTCTCTGCTCAAAATAAAATGTTGCGCTCTGCTGCAACATGACATGTCATTTGAATCAACCAGGGTATGTGCATAAGATTACGTGGGCACGGGGAGCTTAAGCAGTTGGCCTTGCAAGGCTAAACTGTGATCAATGGAAGACATTGGCCCATGAATGCTCAAGAGGGAGGCCTGTGTGAGAAGGCACATGCACACGCATACACCCATGCACACATACACACACGCGCACACACACACTCACACACACACACGCACACACACACACACACACACACACACACACATACACACATAGATACAAACACACACCCACAGAAAGACACAAACAAAAGCACACACACGCACACCTGCACGCAACACGCTCCTTACTTGCTTGGGTCAAGCGCGATATAATACAGGGCTTGCTGGTAGTGGTTCCACACGCGAGTGCATCGGCCAAGGCGTGATGCTGCACCTGGCTGCGCTCCTGCAGCTACTTCTGCTCCTGCTGCTGCTGATGATGAAGAAGCTGGCGGTGGGGCTGATGATGGCTCTGATGCTGTCGAGGTGATTGGGACTGGAAGAGGGCCGTCCTGAGATCAGGCAGCAAACGTTTTTCATGAGATTGAAGGCATTTGGTGGGACTGGATTGAAGGCATCTGATGGGACTGGAAGAGGGCCGTCCTGAGATCAGACAGCAAACGTTTTTCATGAGATTGAAGGCATCTGATGGGACTGGATTGAAGGCACCTGATGGGACTGTATTGAAGGCATCTGATTGGGACTGGATGGAAAGCATATGATGGGACTGGATTGAAGGCATCTGATGGGACTGGATTGCAAACATCTGATGGGACTGGATTGATGGCATCTGATGGGACTAGATTGGAAACATCTGATTGGGACTGGATTGAAGGCATCTGATTGGGATTGGATGAGGGCCGTCCTGAAATCAGCCAGCAAGCGTTTCTCACGACATTGAAGGCATCTGATGGGTTATGAGCCTTTTCAAGCCCTGGTTCCTTAGAGGTCACATCTCCTAGCGTTTTAGCATGCCCAGCTGCATGAGTACTCATCTAATCAACAGCGATGGTCTTCTATTGTGTGCCAGATTTTCATACTCAAAATGAAGCAGTTCCTATTCAACCTAAAAGGTCCGCTGAAACAGACATGGCTGCTTAAAGAACACGAGCAGGAAGCAGATGATCAGATGATATGAGGGCCTGGGGTCCCTGCCTCTGTATGGAATGTCCCGACGTAGCATGTTTCAAAAACTGATTGATCAAACTGATGAAGCTGGTGCAGGGCCCATGGCTGATCGCATCATGCATTGGCCCTTTCAATGCACAAACAAGCACAGGTTAAGTGCAGGTCTGCAGAGGCAAGGAAGCCGCAGGCTTGGTCGTCTTTGGACGCAGGTGCTCAATGTGCAGGAACCTCTAGATTGTGCAAACAGGAGTAGGTTGTTACAAACAGGAGTAGGTTGTGACAAACAGGAGTAGGTTGTGCAAACAGGAGTAGATTGTGCAAACAGGGACTGCGTGAGGATCATGAAGGAAGTGGATGTAAGAGGAAGCCAAAACCCTTATTTCTGCTTGTTCGTAGATCGCAGGTGTTCACTGTGTTCTACCGGATTTGTTCTTGCAGCAGAATCTGCGTGAAGATCATCAAGGAAGTGGGTGCAAGAGGAATCGCTTGTCCCTCTTTGATCGCAGGCGTTCACTCAGTGTTCTACCAGATTTATTCTTGCAGCAGGGGCTGTGTAAAGGTCATCGAGGCAGAGTGGGTGCAGGAAGAGGCCCAGCTGCTTGTTTTTTTTCAATTATGGAAGCTTGATCTTCTACCGGAATTTTTCTTACTACAGGCACTGAGGTTCACTGAGGCAGTTGATGAACTAGTGCTCAGCTCCTTGATTTTATTCAAACAGGAGTGTTTTCCTTTGCATGCTCGATCAACTTGGGTCGCACAAACAGGGACTGCATGAGGTTCACTGAGGCAGTTGATGAATTAGTTCTAAACTCGATTTATTCATACAGGAGTGTTTTCCTTTACACGCTCAATCACCTTGGGTCGCACAAACAGGGACTGCATCAGGTTCACTGAGGCAGTTGATGCGTGTGGTGCAGGCTTGGCTTTCTTTGCAGGGCTGCCTTGGACAGTGGTACTTGATAGACCCTGCCCTACTCGCTGCTGTTGCTTCTGCTGCTGCTGCTGCTGCTGCTGCTGCTGCTGCGGCGGTGGTCCCTGTACATGCATGCAGGGGTAAATTATTACCAATTTGTTAATTAATGGCACATGTGTAGGGTTGGCCAGACCATACTTGTGTGCAGGGCTGCATATGGTTTATTACAATTTTTCTCTCATAATAACAAAGCAACGCCCCTGTTTCTGCTGCTGTGGTCCCTGTACGAGCGTGCAGGGCTGCAAATCGTTTATTATAAGCTTTTCAACTTATGATAACAAAACGATGCACGTGCACCCTTGTTGCTGCTGCCGTGGTCCCAATACACGCGTGGAGGGCTGCAAATGGCTTTTATCAATTTATTAAATTACAACACATGTGCATCCCTGCTGTTGCTGTGGCGGTCCCTATGCACGCGTGCGCAGGGTTGCAGATGTCTCACACAATTACACTTGTGGTGACTGTACCACATATGTGTGTGTAAGTGTGTAAGTGTGTAAGTGTGTGTGTGTATGTGTGTGTGTGTGTATGTGTGTGTGTGTGTGTGTCCACACTGTGCTCGTGCTCTGCAAGTCACAAGAAATCCACCCCAACCTTGGTGCTATTCATGCCTCAGTGAACACAGCATTTTCAACCAGGAAACGCTGATTCAGTAAACGACACAGAAACAGTGGAACCCAGTGGCGGTGACATAGAAACATCAATACCCCTTGCAGCAGAGGGAGCCCACACGCGCATATGCACAAAACGTAACGTGAGCATTACCCCTTGCAGTAGAACGAGTCCACACGCGCATATGCACAAAACGTAACGTGAGCATTCTCACTTGCAGTAGAACGAGTCCACACGCGCATATGCACAAAACGTAACGTGAGCATTACCACTTGCAGTAGAATGAGTCCACGCACGCATATGCACAAATTGTATCAAACGCAGCCTAATAACAGCCAGAAAGTAATACCAAACCGAAGCATGAAATCCTATTTGTCAAACAAGGAGAACAAAACAAAACTGACCGCTTGTCGTCGTCCCGTCTGCAGTGGGGCTCCACCACTTCCAGGGGGGGGCTCATTCCCACCTACACAGTAGTTCTGCCAAGCCTGCGTGCGTGCGTGCGTGCGCGTGTGTGTACAGCATCTGTATCTGCATCTGCATCTGTATCTGTGTGTGCAGTACCTATATCTGTATCTGCATTTGTATCTGTGTGCTGTGTGTGTGTGTGCAGTATCTGTATCTGCATCTGCATCTGTGTGCTGTGTGTGCAGTATCTGTATCTGTATCTGCATCTGTATCTGTGTGCTGTGTGTACAGTATATGCATCTGTATCTGCATCTGTGTGCTGTGTGTGCAGTATCTGTATCTGTATCTGCATCTGTATCTGAGTGCTCTGTGTGCAGTATCTGTATCTGTATCTGTGTGCTGTGTGCTGTGTGTACAGTATCTGTATCTGCATCTGCATCTGTGTGCTGTGTGTACAGTATCTGCATCTGTATCTGCATCTGTGTGCTGTGTGTACAGTATCTGCATCTGTATCTGCATCTGTATCTGTGTGTACAGTATCTGCATCTGTATCTGTGTGTGCAGTATCTGCCTCTGTATCTGCATCTGTATCTGTGTGCTGTGTGTGCAGTATCTGCATCTGCATCTGTATCTGTATCTGTGTGTACAGTATCTGTATCTGCATGCTTATGGGTCTTGGGTACCACGTCCCACTGTCCCTACACATGTTTAACACTGTACTTGTGCCTGCTTTCCTTGATATAACCAGGGAAGTGTGTTCTGCTGCATGCTGCCTGCCTGATGTATGCACCTTTTTTACCACACAAATACAACGACCACGCCTGCAACGGGAGTGCATGCACTCACATTGGGTCAACCTAAGTACCATCATTTTTCCCCCGTGCTTTCGCTTGCTTATCATAGACGCTTGCCCTTTTGTTTAGCTAGGTGTGGTTACAGGCTTTTCTCCAGGCTTCCGCTCAGATGCCCCTGAGGCATATGTAACCGTACCTTTTCTTAAATACCATCAGTGATAGGGTGACTCTGGACGACTAGTGACCCTGGACTAGTGGCTCCTAGTGACTCTGGACGACTGGTGGTTCTGCACTAGTGGCTACTAATGACTCTGGACGACCGGTGGTTCTGCATTAGTGGCTCTTAGTGACTCTGGACGACTAGTGACCCTGGACTAGTGGCTCTTAGTGACTCTGGACGACTAGTGACCCTGGACTAGTAGCTCCTAGTGACTCTGGACGATTAGTGACCTTGGACGACTAGTGACCCTGGACTAATGACCAGTGACTCTGTGCGAGCCGCTTGGCAGAACTGTGTGCAGGCCTAGAGATGGTGCTCTTAAACAATTATGGGAATGGAATACCTACCTCTTGGCCATTCCTAAAAGCACTTCAACTAAAGCACACTCACTACCACCTGCAAAGCGCTGGCCCCCTCCTGGCCATTCCTAAACAATGTGCACTGCAGCACACTCATTAATAACAGCAGTGTCCTAGCTATCTCCCGGTCACCCCCAAAACGCACGGCAGCACGTTCCGAAGTGCACTGCAGCACACTCATTGTTATCAGCAGTGTCCTAGCTATCTCCCGGTCACCCCTGAAACGCACAGCAGCACATTCTGAAGTGCACTGCAGCACACTCACTAGTACCAGAAATGTCCTAGCTATCTCCCGGTCACCCCTGAAACGCAAGGCAGCACATTTTGAAGTGCACTGCAGCACACTCATTAGTACCAGAAGCGTCCTAACTACTCTATCTCCCGGTCACCCCCAAAACGCATGGCAGCACGTTCTGAAGTGAACTGCAGCACACTCATTATTACCTGCAGTGTGCCGGCTATCTCCTGGTCGTTCCTGCAGTATGTGACCCCACTGATGCCCTCGCTCACGGAGGGGGGAGCGCCTGCAGTGCGTAGGCATGGGCCATCGTAAGAGTATGAACCAAGTTTAACTGGACTGATACCCTCGCTAACGGAGGGGGGAGCACCTGCAACGCGTTTTTAACCGTCATCGTAAAAGCAAGATCTTAAATTTTGCCGCACTGATGCCCTTGTGCACTGAGGGGGCGCTCTTGCAGCGCATCATCAAAGTAAACCCAGTGTGTTTATGAAATCAGTCCATGCCATGTGTATATGGCAGTGCAGGATGCAGGCAAAGCTTGTGCAGGGTTGGCCAGAAATGTACATAAATGCATATTTGTCGATATATATATAATATATAGTCCATGCCATATGTTTATGGCAGTGCAGGATGCAGGCAATGCATGTGCAGGGGTTGGACAGAGTTGTACCTAAAAACATACATATCAAATACATGTATACGGCATATGTACAGTACTTCTTGCGAGGGAAATACCATACATGCGTAGGGTTAGGGTTGGCCAGAGTTGTACATTAAAACATATATATCAAACGCATACATATATGCGTGCCCTGACAAGCTGCATGTTATAGACAGGGTAAGAAGCTGGGCTGTAGTAACTAGCTGCAAGGAGTAACAGGCTGCATGTTGTAGACAGGGTAAGAAGCTGGGTAGTGACAAGCTGCAAGTAGTATACCAAGTGGTAAATTTATATATACGTACATACAGCATATGTACGGTACTTCTTGCGAGGGAACTACCATACATGCGTAGGGTTGGCCGAAACCATATATATACGGTGTACACACGGTATTTTTGGCTGGGAAATCACCAAATATACGGTGCATGTAAATATATATATACGGATCTGGCCAGCCCTACACATGCGGTCATGTACGGTGTGTAGATTCGGTTCTGGCCAGCCTTACACATTGTACGGTGTGTAGGTTCGGTTCTGGACAACCCTACACATACGGTCATGTATGATGTGTAGATTTGGTTATGGCCAACCGTACACATGCGGTCATGTATGATGTGTAGATTCGGTTATGGACAGCCCTACATATGCGGTCATGTATGATGTGTAGATTCGGTTATGGCCATTGGCTAACCCTGAGCATGTGCTTCCAGCGCTGCACCAAGATAATTCATACAGATATGAAACAAAACAAAACAAAACAAAACAAAAGAAAAGAAAAGAAAAGAAAAGAAAAGAAAAGAAAAGAAAAGAAAAGAAAAGAAAAGAAAAGAAAAGAAAAGAAAAGAAAAGAAAAGAAAAGAAAAGAAAAGAAAAGAAAAGAAAAGAAAAGAA
>Ga0307951_1002201_pt1 | contig 12145 bp, 10 predicted proteins | sample OrgLakmetagen374_FD_201842 | JGI IMG/M metagenome (GOLD analysis project Ga0307951, IMG submission 201842) | Saline water microbial communities from Organic Lake, Antarctica - #374 | ecosystem: Environmental > Aquatic > Non-marine Saline and Alkaline > Saline | place: Antarctica: Organic Lake... | reverse complement strand
TCGCATTCAATCACACCAGGTACCCACATGGCACTCACATACACACGCATATAATGAAACTTTGCTTTCGCATTCAAGCACACCAGGTACCCACATGGCACTCACATACACACGCATATAATTAAACTTTGCTTTCGCATTCAAGCACACCAGGTACCCACATGGCACTCACATACACACGCATATAATGAAACTTTGCTTTCGCATTCACACCAGATGACTTGACGAAATGAGTTAAATAAGCAATGGTTGTAGAAGTGTCAAAATGCTGAAGTAGCCGATGGTAGGTTGGTACAAAGAGTTGTAGCACAACCCCCCTTGCTAGGCAAGAGCCTAAGCAAAGTAATTGACAGCCGACAACGGTACCAGGCAAATGAGTAGGGTTGGCCAGAACCGTATATATACGCCGTATATGGCCGTATATGTGGCGATTTTTCTGCCAGAAATGCCGTACATAAACCGTATATATATGGTTCTGGCCGACCCTACAAATGAGCCAATCACACCACTGGTACCAGTTGCCAGCCACCGGCTTACATGCTTGTTGGCGCTGAAAAACCTGATGCCCTCAATTGAGCCAATCACATCATCAATTTTCAGACCACTGGCTTACATACCTGTTGCCACCACAAAATGTGTATTACCCACTCAGTCCTGTAGCAGTTGTGGGCGCAGAAAATTGACACCTCCTTTTTTTAAGCCTAGTTCGTCCATATAGACCGACGTAAACAAACGTTACAGCGTGGTACCTGCGCGAGGGCTGTGCCCTAATCGCAAATCGGAGTCTGAAGAAGATAGGGCCTGTGCGTTGCTTGCTATACTGCTGTGGACTCCTGTAAGGCATGTGTTTCATCACAGCGTGCGAGTGTGTGTGTGTGTGCGTATGTGTGTGCGTTGCTTGCTATACTGCTGTGGACTCCTGTAAAGCATGTGGTGTACCACAGCGTGCGAGTGTGTGTGTATGTGCGTGTGTGTGAGTGTGTATGTGTGTGCGTTGCTTGCTATACTGCTGTGGACTCCTGAATGGCATATGTTTCATCACAGCGTGCGAGAGTGTGCGTGTGCGTGTGTGTGTGCGTTGCTTGCTATACTGCTGTGGACTCCTGTATGTCAAGTGTTTCATCACAGCGTGCCAGAGTGTGTGTGTATGTGTGTGTGTGTGTGTGTGTGTGTGCGTGTGTGTGTGCGTATGAGTACACGTGCATACATGTATGCGTACAAGTGTGTGTGTATGCGTGTATGTTTGCATGTATGTGTGTGCATGTCTGTAGGCATGTGCATGTGTACGTGTGCATCTGTACGTGCGTATGCAAGCCAGAGTGTTTGTGTGTGCTGTTGCCTCGGCTCCAAAGTCTGGGATTCTATCAAAGCCTCTAGTCACACAAATCAGGACACATAACTCACCAGGCTCAGAGGGCAGTGCAGCCCGCAGGTCACACAACTCAGGTCATACAACTCGGTCACACAACTCAGGTCACATAACTCACCAGGCTCAGAGGGCAGTGCAGCCCGCAGGTCACACAACTCAGGTCACACAACTCAGTCCGCAGGTCACACAACTCAGGTCACACAACTCGGTCACACAACTCAGGTCACATAACTCACCAGGCTTAGAGGGCAGTGCAGCCCACAGGTCACACAAATCAGGCCACACAACTCAGTCACACAACTCAGGTCACACAACTCAGGTCACATAACTCACCAGGCTCAGAGGGCAGTGCAGCCCGCAGGTCACACAACTGAGGTCACACAACTCAGGTCACATATCTCACCAGGCTTAGAGGGCAGTGCAGCCCGCTGGTCACACAACTCAGGTCATACAACTCAGTCACACAACTCAGGTCACACAACTCAGGTCACATAACTCACCAGGCTCAGAGGGCAGTGCAGCCCGCAGGTCACACAACTGAGGTCACACAACTCAGGTCACATATCTCACCAGGCTCAGTGGGCAGTGCAGCCCTATGGTCCACTTCTGAGCTGGATTTAGAGCCTTCATCCACGCAACCCTGCAGTTTGGCCTTGGCTGCATGCTCCTCACTGTCTGCGCTTGTCAGCAGAGACGCACTGCCTGCAATATGACACACATGTAGATGCACTGCTTGAGACACACTGCCTGCAAAACACACTGCATAACGCACTGTCTGCGCTTGTCAGCAGAGACGCACTGCCTGCAAAAAGAATGAAGAGACGCACTGCCTGCATAGCGCACTGCATAACGCACTGCATAACGCACTGCATAACGCACGGCATTACGCACTGCCTAACACACTGAATAACGCACTGCCTGCAAAAAGAATGAAGAGACGCACTGCCTGCAAAAAGAATGCAGCAACGGCAGTTCAAGGCACGCGCAAATCAGATCAGAGCCTCACACTCAATGCAATTGATTGAACAGGGTGAACATATTTGGTAGTAAAATATTTGGGGCTGACTTATAACTACAATGTGTTTACTTTGTAATATACATAATGGTATAGCACAGACAAGCAAAGGAGGAGAGCCGACTCACACACACACACACACACACACACACACACACACACACAGAGAGAGAGAGAGAGAGAGAGAGAGAGAGAGAGAGAGAGAGAGAGAGAGAGAGAGAGAGAGAGAGAGAGAGAGAGAGGAGAGCCGACTCATAATTGTAATGTATATACAATACAATGCACATAACGATATGGCCCGTTTGGTATAGCGCAGACAAACAAAGGAGGAGAGGCAGCATCAACAACCCGGCCAGGAATTGTGGAAAGCAAAGGACCAGCCTTTGGTAGTAGCTGTGTCCGTGCTGTTCTACACATAAGTGCTAATTTTCACAGAAGTGCTGCTCCTCACATAAGTGCTGCTCCACACAGAAGTGCAGCACCACACAGAAGCGCAACACCACACAGAAGTGCTGCTCCTCATAGAAGTGCAGCACCACACAGAAGTCCTGCCTCACACAGAAGTGCTGCACCACAAAGAAGTGCTGCTCCTCACAGAGATGTAGCACCACACAGAAGTGCAGCACCACACAGAAGTGCTGCCCCACACAGAGATGCAGCACCACACAAAAGTGCAGCACCACACAGAAGTGCTGCTCCTCACAGAAGTGCTGCTCCTCACAGAGATGCAGCACCACACAGAAGTGCAGCACCACACAAAAGTGCTGCTCCACACAGAAGAGCAACACCACACAGAAGCGCAGCACCACACAGAAGTGCAACACCACACAGAAGTGCTGCTCCTCACAACAGTGCAGCACCACACTGAAGTGCTGCTCCTCACAGAAGTGCAGCACCACACAGAAGTGCAGCACCACACAGAAGTGCAACACCACACAGAAGTGCTGTACCACACAGAAGTGCAACACCATACAGAAGTGCTGCCCCACACAAAAGTGCAGCACCTTGCAGAAGTGCAGCACCACACAGAGATGCAGCACCACACAGAAGTGCAGCACCACACAGAAGTGCAGCGCCACACAGAAGTGCAACACCACACAGAAGTGCTGCACCACACAGAAGTGCAACACCACACAGAAGTGCTGCCCCACACAACAGTGCAGCACCACACTGAAGTGCAGCTCCTCATAGAGATGCAACACCACACAGAAGTGCTGCTCCTCACATAAGTGCTGCCCCAAACAGAGATGCAGCACCACACAGAAGTGCTGCTCCACACAGAAGTGCAACACCACACAGAAGTGCAGCACCACACAGAAGTGCAGCACAACACAGAGATGCAACACCACACAGAAGTGCTGCTCATGTTGCCGCAAATAGGACGACTCAAAAGGGTCGAGAGAAGAGTACATAGATGCACAGCCTGAAGTGGTGAACCCAAGCTAAGACTCAGCTGGTTTAGCCCCAACGGCTCCGTTGCCTCCTCAAAAGCTGTTGCCGGAATCATTAAAAAATGGTTTAACACGCTGAGGGAAGGCTTTGGGGCTGAAGTAATCTAGACACCAGGCACTGAAATCGATTTGCCCTTTTATAAGAGGACCTCATACAACACAGGCAAATGCGCACGTGGCTTTTGGGGCTGAAGTAATCTAGACACCAGGCACTGAAATCGATTTGCCCTTTTAGTAAAAGGACCTCATTCAACACAGGCACGTGCGCACGTGGATTCTGGGGCTGAAGTTATCTAGACACCAGGCACTGAAATCGATTTGCCCTTTTAATAAAAGGACCTCATTCAACACAGGCACGTGCGCACGTGGATTCTGGGGCTGAAGTAATCTAGACACCAGGCACTGAAATCGATTTGCCCTTTTAATAAAAGGACCTCATTCAACACAGGCACATGCGCACGTGGCATTTGGGGCTGAAGTAGTCTAGACATTAGGCACTGAAATCTATTTGCCCTTTAAAAAAGAGGACCTCATACAACAACACAGGCACATGTAAGTAGCCGACCAAAGTCGCAAAGGACTGCACAGAATGTGTACACCCACAGTGGGACATATCGGCTTGGCTTATCGCTTAAACCTCCTTTTGTTTGTCTTCAACCTGAAGCTTTTAACATTGACACATGCATGCACACCTAACAACAAACCTGTGTGAAACAAGACGGTGGCTCTCCAATGGCATGGGCGCAGAAATCGACACCTCCTTCTTGTCAGCCTATTTCTTCTGTATGAACTGACATGAACACACGCCACATGTTTCACTGACCTGGGAAGTTAAAACACACGCTACGTGTTTAACCGACCTAAGAACACTTGATGGCTTTTCGGATTCTCAGTGGGCGCAGAGATCGACACCTCCTTCTTGTCAGCCTACTTCTTCCAAATGAACTGACATGAACACACACCACGTGTTTCACTGACCTGGGAAGTTTAAACACACGCTACGTGTTTAACCGACCTAAGAACACTTGATGGCTTTTCGGATTCTCAGTGGGCGCAGAGATCGACACCTCCTTCTTGTCAGCCTACTTCTTCCAAATGAACTGACATTAACACACGCTACGTATTTATCTGACCTGGGAAAGAGAGCACTCGATGGCTTTCCGGATCCACAGTGGGCGCAGAGATTGACACCTCCCTCTTGTCAGCCTACTTCTTCCGTATGAACAACATAAACACACACCACATGTTTAACTGACCTGGGAAAGAGTACACACGATGGCTTTCTGGATCCATAGGCTCTGGATCAATGATATCTGGCAGGGTCCCTGACTCTGAGTTTGGAGGTGAAATATGAGATTTGGACCGTAATGTTGGATTTGGACCGTAGTTACGGTACCGACCGTAATCATCCCATACAGTACGGTCCGAATTACGGTCGGCCAAAATTTCGGTGTCAGACTGTACAACAGGAGGTGGCACCATACAGTACGATTTTGACCGTAATTTGGCCGATTGGCTCCAATTTCGGCTCAAAACATTTCCTTCTCTTTGCAACGACTCTTGTATATAATTATTAATCAGGAGTCAAATACTGCGGCCAACTTTGAGTTTCCACTGCGATCCACTGCTGGGCCTTCCCCCGAGCTGATGCAGCCCAGGGAACTTCAGGGGGTTTGAAAAACCTTCGGTTCGCCCGCAACTAAAATTTTCTTTTTTGCGGGTCGCCCGTAGCTGGTTTTTATAAAGTAAAGAAATGTGCGGCTGCGCCGCACACTACTCACAAAATGTGCGGGTAAGGGTAAATTTTCGCCTGGGCTGCTAGCGCAACCCAGGCTTTCGGGCATTTAGGAAGCAGTCACAACAACGTCATTTGGGCACCACGAGAAGCACGGATGCGCATGCGTGCATATATGCGCGCATGCACATGCACCACAAGTAGTGTTACACGCACATGCCATGCTAAATGCCACGCACACGCACGCACAAATTCAAAACACCATCTATGTTTCCATGAGCAAGCACGCATGCACACATACACGTGTGCAGCCGTGTACGCATGGGCAGACACGCACATTGCACGTACAATACGTGTAGGTCCACGCCTGCAAATGCAGCATAACTCACCTTCGAGCATGAAATCGTACACATACAATCGCACACACATACATGAGTTTGTGCAGCCGTACGCACAGTGCACATTGCACCATGCAAGCACTCGCACGTACACATATGCCATTAGCACACGCATTCCATGTTATCATGCGCAAGCATGCACGTGCTCATTGAGTGCCCAGTGATGCCGTAGTACTACACATACGGGAGCCCCACACACCACACATACAGAAGACCCACACGTACGTAAGGCGCAGTGCAGTCACGCTCAGGTGCCGAGTAATGAGCACCAAAGAGCAGGGACCTGCCCTTCCTGCTACTCTACCCCCTGTACTCCTTGCTGCTCTTGGAATCCTCCCCTTGGGCACGAGAGGGGGCCTCCGCTGCGTCTCCTCCCCCACCCTGAACACGAGTCCCGTGCCTCTCTCCATCGGTATCACATTTTCTTTCGGGCAGCCCAAATTTACAATTTTAATTGTATGCGGGCTTTTCTCCGGGTAGCCCGGAATCGTCCCTTCACCTCCGGGCAAACCCAAAATTTGCTTATTTTTACGGCGCCCGTACGGGATGAAGTTACCTGAAGCAGCCCCAACCCAGCCTCAGGGTCGTTCAGGGTAGCATTTCTGTGGCGTCAGCACGCAAGAGGAGCATGCTGGAGGTTGAAACGGGAGGTGTTGGGAAAGAGAGGCCTTTCTGAGGCCATTTTTGCACTGGCAGTGCCAGCTTGGCACCGTACCATACTCCGTACAGTATATTACCGTAACCACGGTAAATTACAGTCCTCCCAAATCGTAATTACGCTGTAATTTACAATTACGGTACGTACAGTAAAGAGCGTACCGTAACGTACACCGTACAGTACACAGGCCTGGATACATTCCAAATGTATGGCCACATATGGTGTCAATTTTCAATTCTGGCTGCTTCTATGTGTATAGGATGCATGCTCACGACTTCTGGACAAGCTCAGGTGTTGTGTCAGATCCTCCAGACTACCTATGTCTGAGCGTGTTACTGAATAGACAACCCATCTGGGCGCTCCTTCAAGCAACCTGAGTGCATAACATCTCACCTGAGCGCTCCTTTGTGGACAACAAGCTCTTAGCTCGGGCGAGTAGCCCCCTGTTTTCCTCGCTGCTACCGCTGGATGATGATCTGTTGAGCGTGCTGCAAAGAAGAAAATAGATTACGGGCTACGCAGGATATCATGATCTGTTGAGCGTGCAGCAAAGAAGAAAATATAATACGAACTATGCAGGATATCATGATCTGTTGAGCGTGCTGCAAAGAAGATAGAAAACGGACTACGCAGGATATCATGAAGGGCACGACAAAACCAAATAGAAGATGACACAGCATATCACAGACCATCGTGCATTAGGGAAGGAATGAAAAGGCACTGTGCATGCTAGAGTGTGTAATGTACCGTGATAAGACCCATCGTGAAATAGGGAAGGAATGGAAGGGCACTGCGCAGGCTAGAATGTGCAATGTATTATGTTATAGACCATCGTGCAATATGGAAGGAATGAATAGGAACTGCACAGGCTAAAATTTCCATTTTTTTATGATGAGGAACTATAGTGCATTAGGGAAGGACAGAAAAGGCACTGCGCAGGCTAGAATGTGCAATGTAACTTGATGACGACAAACCCAGCTTGATTGGGGGAAGATGCAAGAGCGCTTGAGGAAAAATGATCGTGCTTATGACAGAAACAGTGCTATTAAGAACGGTCAAGGGCACTTGTGGAGACGGGAGCGTTAATGACCGAAGGAAAGCGCAAAAAAGAAAGTGCACACTTTAAAACGAAGAGGGCTTTGTGTAGGAACCAGCACCGACCTGCTCTTCCCTGGGTGTTCTGTGACTGTACTTTCCTTCTCTTTCCTATTGCTGCTGAAGTCCAGCATTTCGTCAGCGTCTGCGCAAGGGAGGTTGTTGGGACAAATTAAGGCAAACCGGGGGCAGTTGTTTGCCCTAAACATTTAGTCAACACTGATGTCCAGCATTTCGTCAGCGTCTGCGCAAGGGAGGTTGTTGGGACAAATTGAGGCAAACTGGGGGCAGTTGTTTGCCCTATACATTTAGTCGACACTTATGTCCAGCATGCCGTCAGGGTCTGCGCAAATAAGGTTGTTGGATCAAACTGGAACGTCCGCAAGCAGTTACCTGCCCTAATAATAGGGTTGGCCAGAACCATGTATATTATATATACGTTTATATACGTGCCCAGAACCATTTACGTTTACATACATGGTCGGAACCATATATATATATATATATATATACGTTTATATATGGCATTTTTGGCAGGGAAATCACCAAATATACGGTCATATACGGCGTGTATACACGGCTCGGGCCAACTCTACCAAAGACAACGTCTTTGTCCAGCACGCCGTGGCCACATCTGCGCAAAGAAGCGTGTTAGATCAAAGAAGCGTGTTAGCCAAAAGAAGTGTGTTAGTCCAGCACGCCGTGGCCACATCTGCGCAAAGAATGACGTGGCCAAAGAATGACGTGGCCAACGAATGAAGTGGCCAAAAAATGACGAAAGAATGACGTGGCCAGCACGTCGTGGCCACATCTGCGTAAAGAAGCTTGTCATCTATAATTGCGGCATGAGGCAACCACCCTTTAAGTAAAAAACGACGCCTTTGCAGAGACCTCATCATGCATTTGCTTATATCTATGCAGAGTTGGCCAGGGCCTTTTGAGTGTGCGTATGACGGTGTGAGCACAGTTCTTAATCAGCAGGGGAATTGGCAGTATACATATGGCCGCATACAATGTTTTTTACACGTTTTTGGCCAACCCTACACACGTATTATGTATAGGGCTGATTGATGCTGGCCAAAAAGATCCATGCATCAATTGCCTACTTTCAAATATCCCAAAATTGTGAGTGAAAATGCAATACAGTGTCAACGTCTCGATTGACTCTGATTATGCACAAATACAACAAACACACACACATACACACACCACCACACACACACACACACACACACACACGCACACACACACATACACACACACGCACACACGCACACACACACACACACAACAATCACACACACAACCCAAACGTACCAAAGGTGTCACAGTCCTTTGTCGCTCGTCGCCTGCTGCTTTTCTTGACCTTTTTCTTTGGGGCAGTTGACTTGAGTAAGGCATTCTGAAGTGGCTCAGGTCGACCCTCTGCAGTGGAGCAAGGTGTGTGTGTGTGTGTGTGTGTGTGTGTGTGAGGGGGGGTTGAGACAAACATGATTAGATATGTAGAGCGATTAACTTCACCATAAACTGCAACCGCAGCATGTTTTTTTATTCATGCTTTGAACTGCAGGCTGGTCATGATGCGCATTGGCGATTTGTGAGAAGTAGGATGGGCTTTGGCGATTTGTGAGAAGTAAGATGGGCTTTGGCGATTTGTGAGAAGTAAGATGGGCTTTGGTGATTCGTGAGAAGTAAATTGGACTTTGGTGATTTGTGAGAAGTAAGATGGGCTTTGGCGATTTGTGAGAAGTAAGATGGGCCTTGGCGATTTGTGAGAAGTGAGATGGGCATTGGCGATTTGTGAGAAGTAAGATGGGTTCACACTAAAATTGCAGGAAACAGCTACGCTTAAAAATTTGTCATCATTTACCTAAAAACCACCTGTGTCAGCAATATTTTGACACTATACTACTATATATTAACCAGCAAACCCCTTCTACTGTAAGTCAGTGGCAAGCATAAAAAGCATCACCCCCCACCCACTCCAATTCCTTCATATACATTCCTCTGATCCTCGTCGAAACCAACTGAGATCCCAACTGTTAACGATCTTGCAGCCTACGTGATGTTTGGCAGTTGAGCTTTACTTCACCATTTTCACAACCTCCCGTTGGTTCTCATCATAACCAACTGAGATCCCAACTGTTAACGCTCTTGCGGCCTACGTGATGTTTGGCAGTCGAGCTTTACTTCACCGTTTTCACAATCTCCCATTATTTCTCATCATAACCAACTGAGATCCCAACTGTTAACAATCTTGCAGCCTACGTGATGTTCGGCAGTCGAAATTTACTTCACCGTTTTCACAAACCTCCCGTTGGTTCTCATCATAACCAACTGAGATCCCAACTGTTAACGATCTTGTGGCCTACGTGATGTTTGGCAGTCGAAATTTACTTCACCGTTTCACAAACCTCTCGTTGGTTCTCATCATAACCAACTGAGATCCCAACTGTTGACAATTTGGTGGCCTGCATGAAGCGCGGCAAGCCAAATTTCCCTTCACCGTTTTTCACAAACCTCCCCTTAGTTCTCATCATAACCAACTGAGGCACCCACCTGTTGACGATTTGGCGGTCTGCATGAAGCGTGGCAAGTGGCAAGTCAAACGTCCCTTCACCGTTTTTCACTAACTCCCCCTTGGTTCTCTTCATAACCAACTGAGGCACCCACCTGTTGACGATTTGGTGGCCTGCATGAAGCGCGGCAAGCCAAATTTCCCTTCATCGTTTTTCACAGAAGTCCTCTTAATTGTCATCATAACCAACTGAGGCACCCACCTGTTGACGATTTGAAGGCCTGCATGAAGCGCGGCAAGCCAAATTTCCCTTCACTGTTTTTCACAAACCTCCCCTTAATTGTCAACCAACTGAGGCACCCACCTGTTGACGATTTGGTGGTCTGCATGAAGCGTGGCAAGTGGCAAGTCAAACGTCCCTTCACCGTTTTTCACTAACTCCCCCATAACCAACTGAGGCACCCACCTGTTGACGATTTGGTGGCTTGCATGAAGCGTGGCAACTCCCCCCCTCCTCCATCGGTGCTTCCTTTATTCAAGTCACGAGTGGTGCTTTCCAGTCGATGTCGTACGCGCTGATCCACTGCGAACGTGTGTGTGTGTGTGTGTGCGCGTGTGTGTGCGTGTGTTTGTGTCTGTATTTGTAACTGTGTGCGTACATGTTTGTGGGTGTGTTGGTGTTTGTGTGTGTGTGTGTGTTTGTGTGTGTGTGCATATGTGTGTGTGGTGTGTCTTTGCCTGTGTGCTCCAGCTGGTGATCTGCATATAACCAATGAGCATGGGTGCGTGTTTGGCACGTGTGCGCGTGTAGTGCCTGTGTGTATGCATGCGCCAGCTGGTGGCCTGCGTACAATATGCGAGCGTGCTTTTGTGTGTGCGTGTGTGTATGTGTGTGAGTGCATGTGTCACGTCTTTCTGTGTATCAGCGTATCTGCATGATCGTGAGTGTTAGAACGCTGACTTTAGGGGGAGGAACACGGCAGTGCATCACTTTTTGCCAAAAGAAGGATATTGAGCTAGGTTGCATGGATAGATTGTGGTGGAGGGGTGTTACGGTACCTGGTACCAAAGCGACTTCGTACCTTAAATTATCACAGGGATTTGGATGAGTATTGCATGAGTATTTATTCCTTTCATTTCTTTTCGATTGTTTCATGGATAGGTAGATTGTCATTGGTATCGATTCATGATGGAGCAGTGTGTTCGGAATTGACAGAATGGCAGCAAGGACATGCACACACTTCCTTTCAATACAAAAATGTACGCCTTGTTAAGAAGAGCACTGAGTCAATAAAAAAAAGGGCGCCTTGTGAAGAAGAGTACTGAGTTAATAAAAAATGTACGCCTTGTGAAGAAAAGCACTGAGTCAATAAAAAATGTACACCTTGTGAAAAAGAGCTCTGAGTCAAAAATAAATGTACGCCTTGTTAAGAAGAGCACTGAGCCAATAATACATGTACGCCTTGTAAAGAAGAGTACTGAGTTAATAAAAAATGTACGCCTTGTGAAGAAAAGCACTGAGTCAATAAAAAATGTACGCCTTGTGAAGAAGAGCGCTGAGTCTTTACGGCAATGGGAGTTTTGCGTACCTCCCATGCTTGGCAAAGCGCTACATGATATGTGCACATCTTGATGATGTATGCCCTGATGGTGCCTATAAATATAACACACACTCACACAAACACCCAGACCCACACACACACACACAAACACACCCACCCGCACCTTCACCACCATTCACCTTCACGCAACCAAACACTCACACCCGCACCTTAACCACCACCCACACCACCACCATTCACCTACACACATCCAGACACCGCAAAACCACCACCCACCCCACCCACACCCCCAACCCCAACCCCCAACCCCCAACCCCACCTGCAACTTAACCACCACCCCCACC
>Ga0307951_1002200_pt1 | contig 12151 bp, 18 predicted proteins | sample OrgLakmetagen374_FD_201842 | JGI IMG/M metagenome (GOLD analysis project Ga0307951, IMG submission 201842) | Saline water microbial communities from Organic Lake, Antarctica - #374 | ecosystem: Environmental > Aquatic > Non-marine Saline and Alkaline > Saline | place: Antarctica: Organic Lake... | reverse complement strand
TCAGGAGGGCAGTTAGTGGACTTGCAAGCAAGTTGTGGGTGCCTGGAAGGGCAGGTATGCATGGGCGTCCGCTGCTCAGTTTTTGTCCCATAACTCTGCCGCAACTCACTTTTTCAGTATGGTGAGTATGTAGATGGATGCGGATTTTAAAAAGGAGCAGATTGATACCCTTTTTGTCCGCGTAGGGTTACTGCAAGGGGGGTTTTGGGGTGGGTGGGTGGTTCAGAGGGGGTCCCACCCATTTTTTGAGGTGTGTTCCACTACTTTTTTTTTTTGCCCTCCTGTGTCGTCCAAAAAAAAACACCCTCCTGATCAAACCTTAAACCAACACACTCGCCGGACACGTGCCGTTGCCTCTCAATAATAACAAGCAGAAAGCTGCTTTGTGGCAAGACTCACTTCGTTTCTATTGGGTTTGTTTAAGTTGAAGCTCATTAGATAAAAAGGCAATAAATTACAAATTACTCAAGTATTTGAGCTTTTGAGTTTCTAGTTTCTAATTCGAGATAGGTAGTATGTTTTGGGATACACATTGCGTTTGATTAAGGAACTGGCACCCTTCACAAACTTTTTGATAGGAAAATCATTGCACTAATTCTCTTTGACCCCTTCTACCCATTTTAAAGGAGAGTAACACAGATTGTAACAAGAAGGTGGACAAACTTGGCAATCACACTTCTCAATATGCAACGTGCCTCTCACGATGCTAACACTAACACATCCACACCTGTCGAAGGTAAGGTCGCGTCGTGGCCACCAGCTCATGATACACAATCCACTCTGGCAGCATCCCGTCCTCATCTTCTGCCAGGCTGGAGCACGCAGGGTGAGGTTGCGCAAGCTGTCCCCCCCCAACTGCAGCTCCTGTTCCTAGAGTGCGATAGCCATTATGGCGAGGGAGGCGGCGTGCCAGCTTGTGGGCGAACCCTGTTGTGATTGCCTGTGAAATGTGGGGATGGGGGGTTGCAGCAAGGATGGCTCACACTTAACACAGCTACTTAGGTAAGATCAATGCGCAATAAATCAAAAGTCCAACCAGGGTGATCATTGGATATGCTTGTGTTTGACACCCTAAGGCTCATGTCTGACACGTGTGTGCCTTGAGGTTTACATGGACTGAGAGGGTGTGATCAAATTGAAAGGTAATTTTTATGTAAGCACAAAAGCAGAAAAAATACAACATTGAGCTCTTTCGTAAGTACAAAAGAACCTCCTGGCCAGTGCCTGACAACAGAACATGAGTGTTACGTAGGACACTTGTATCAATACAAAAGGGTGACCTCCTGGCCAGTGCCTGACAAGGAATCAAAGCCTTATGGGGAAAGCTTACGTCCTAGTGTAAGGCCACAAGGCATAGCAGGAAAGCAGCCATTTCCTCAAATGCATACCCAACCTTGAAATCCAAGGTCAAGCAGCTCTCTCCTTGCGCATGTTCCTGATGGAGGCATATGACCATTACTACTAAACTTATACTGAATTCTAGCAAAGCCACATTGCATGGATGCCCCCTCACCTGAATGACTGCAGATATCCTGTGCGCATCTGATGGAAACGCACGCTGCCTCAGCGCCTCAGACCCGGCACCCCCTCCATTGTGCTGAGTGCCCCCCCCTTGTCTCCCATGTCCATCCTCCCCTCTGCTCCGTTTCATTGGCAGCTGGTGCTCATCTTCCTCCCCCTGTCTCTCTCTTCTTCTGCTGTCATTCCTATTGATCTGAAGACCGGCTTCACTGCTTGCCTGCTTTTGCCTTTCTGCTCGGCTCTCGACGTGCGTGTGCCTGCCGCTAGGTCCTGCAGTGCTTTTCGCACTGCGCCTGCTTTGCTGCTGGCTGGTCATCACCCCTGGTGGTGTGATATGTGGACAACGAGGCAAGTGGTTGTGTATTCATGAAGTGAAGACATGAAATATATGGACATATGATATATGCACTAAGCCAGAACGAAGGAAGGCAGGGGAGAAAGATGAGGGAGGGGGATGAGAACTCACGAGGAGAAGGCGAGTTGAGTTGATGTACATTCATTGACGCGAGGTTACACAGATGAACTCAGTGTTGTGACATGATGGGCATGCAGCGCACTTGTCCGCATACTTTGCCATGGGTATTAAACAGCATTTCAGCATCATGTTCCAATGCGGAACAACATGTTGAACGCAACAAAGCGCAGCTTACCATCAAGCTGCTTGCGGATATCCTTTGCAAAGTTCATGCCCCGCAAGTCTAGGCCATGGTCCTTACAAAAGTCGCGGTTGAAGCCTGCTGCACGCCAGCCTTCCCACAGGCGCAGCAGTAGAATGTGGTCTCCTAGACCCTCTTCCATGAGGTTCTGCGTGTTTTTACCGTGTGCATGAATACATGCATGTACATGTAAGTTCGCCTTTGCTGATTGTGTGTTGTGTGCCTGCTTAAACTGCAAGGAATGGTAAAAACGTTCGCAGCAATTGAAGCAGCAGGCCACTATTTTATGTTTCTTTGTGCACAATGCACCAAAAGAAGTCACAGCTTTTAGACATGGCTCGACAACATATGATTAAGGGACAGCAGCAGCAGCAGCAGCACACACGCATGAGCTTGCACAGCAGAGGAAAACGGGTTCCTCAGTTGCTGTTTAGCACGCAAATTACCTTGCAACAAAAAAACAGCATCACCTCCAGCCCTGCACCCTTGCAAGCTTGCCTTGCCTTGCCCAATCCCTTAGCCCAATAATTGACAACTCCCCTTGACAGAAAGAGGTAATCACCTCCTTCTGCATCCTCCTCACCCCATGAACCCACCTTCAAGCGGGCACTGGCCCTTTGCCGCTGCTGCTGCTCTGCTGCTGATCCCCCCGTGGACCCCGCTTGCCTTCCTTCCGATCTGGCTGCCACATCACCAGGACCCTGACCCTGCAATTAAATGATCAAACGACAAGCAGGGCCAACATTTGGTCAGCTGCTGCGTGCACCTGGTCACTTCAGAGCGTTGCAAATGTGAGTTATTCTGAGGCAAAAAGCTTGTTGAAGGGCTTGTGGTGCTCCGTGTATGGGGAATGGGGGAAATGATGGAGCTTTGCCTGATATCCTGCATAGGAGCTAAGGCTAACTCCGTATTTCTTAAGGGCAAGGGTGCTCTGCAGAGGGAGTGGGGCAATGGTGGAATTTTTACCTAACGTCTTGGATCTGAGCAAAAGGTAGCTAGAATCGTGTTCCATCAAGAAGGACTTGAAGTGAAGAGTATGGAAGCAAGCAATGCTTGTGTAGCAAAAGTTGCAGAACCTGCACAACTTGTTGTGTAGTTAGAACAAGCAAACCTGTTGTCTAGCAAAGCAATATGTACCAGCCCACACAACACCCACCTGCACAAACAGGCGCTCGCTGGACAACATGGCCGCCACGCTCACCATTTCTGGCAAGCACCTACAAGCAAAAAGGAGCGCAAAATGAGAGCAGGCACAGATAACATGGATTTGCAGCATGTACACAAAAAAGGTGCCAAATCCTTTTGAAGCCTATAACCATCTCGACCTTCGGCAGGCTTGAGGGCCTCCTGCTCTGACAGCAGCTCAAGCTTGGCTTTCAATTTGACAAAAGCCAGCACAACGAGCTGTTATAAGGGCAAGAACGAAACAGATGCACACACCCGCCCTCTTCGGCAGCTAGGAGGCATCTGGCAAGGGCAGGCTCCAGGGGCAGGCCCGACATTTCGTGCCCTGATTCAGTCACGTTCCCGTCTGCATCTAAGGCATCCAGCACATACAGTGTGCGCAGCGCGTCCTGAGGGCAAATACGTACACAGCAAGTGTAGTCTGTAATGAGTGTATGTGTGATTTGTATAGCAATTTGAGGAGAGTATGCCTGTTGCAAACCAAGCAGAGCGTGCCTCGTAGTGCGCTACCAAATGACAATTAGTTCTAGGTTAGTGCACTACATCTGCTAACATGCTGCTCAAGACAAGACCGAATGTTTGAAAAGCAGGTGGCTGAACAAGCGCGTGAGTGCATCACAGGAAAGAGGAAAGCGTTAATGATGCTGATGTTCCTGGCTTGCAGTACCAACATAATCAAATGGTCATGCGGTGCAGCGTATGTGCTCTGCCGCCACCTCAAGAGACTCGCGCTGCGGCTTGTCAAGAAAGTCAAAGGCCAGCACGTCCACATCGAGGCTAAGGGTTTTCAGGTACAGCACGGCCCCTGCCAATGAAGTGCGCTGTATCTCAGGAATGGACACGTCTGGCATTTGTCGATCGAAGAAGTTGCGGGTGTACAGACGGAAGCACTGCGTACACAAATTGGAAGGAGGGGGAAATGTGTTTGAACTGTTTTGGGAAAGGTACAAGAGTCCACGCATTCAATGTGCAAGGAGGATGAGACAGGGGGTCAAACTATTTATACATATGTGAGCAGAGGCATGCTGTATAACGTGTTATCATCCCTTGTGTAAAGGCGATCCTCTTGGGAGATGCTGGGAAAGCCACCAGGAGCAGTAGCCTTTTAAACTGCAAACAGCTACATGTCAAGGCCTCTCTCATTCCAATTTTGTTGCGGCAACTACTTGCCTCTGAACTATTAGGAAAAATTTGAATTCTGTCGTGCATAAAAGCTGATTTCAGTTCCCCCACCCTTTTTTCAAATCAACTCCTTCTTCTCCCCCTCAAACCCTCCACACCCCCACACCTCCAGCCTCCCTCTGCCTGACCACGACCCTCCTCAGGTGTGAGCTTGCTGTGTTTCTGCTCGCACTTCTCTGCTGCAGTCGACACACATTGCTGTGCCACGAATTCAAACAGGCTGATTTCAAATCGGCCGCCTCCTCAACGCCGCCTCCCTCTGTGTTTACTCATCCACACAGGATGGCCACCACCCCGCTCTTCGTCCAAAGCCTCGGTGGCACCGCGGAATTTCACAAGAGGCTGGGTGGCTGGCGTGACATATCGCTGTGCATATACGCTCAAGGAGACATCTTCGTGTATATTATGCAGAACCGGAAGATGCTCGAGGGCATCAAAGAGGTCCTGGGCGTCCCCGCCTCCATCCACTGGGACTCCCCGAACAACACCATCAACGTAGGCCAGCACCACCACGGCGAGGGCCCCAGCACCCTGTGCATCCGCGACGCAAACGCCCTCCCCGTCCTGGACATACTCATCACCCACAGCCCCGAGTTTCACGTCCAAGTGGGTGGGAGGGAGGAGGCAGAGGTCGAGCAGGACGGAAATTTCATCGATGGGCTTGCAGGGACAGATGCATATGCGAGCATATGTGTGTCTGCAGCGCTGCAGCCAAATTCATATTAGATGTACTTCAGTTGCGTAGAGGTGCAAGCATGCACAGATGGAGGAGGAGGAGGAGGGAAGAGTGATTTTTGAATCATTCAAGCAGCCCATCTGTTGTGCGTGTGCACGCATGCAAGTGCACAAGCGCGCACACACATCCTGCATGTACACGCGCATACGTGCGTGCGCACACACCCACCCACACCCACACCCACGCACACACACACATGCATACATGCGCGCACGCGCAGGCTCAGAGGCTAAAGGAGTTCCACGCGCTGCACAGCCGAGGCCAGTCACCCAGCACACAGCAGCACATCCGTGCCGCCAGCATAATTTTCAACGGCAAGGGAGACGAGGAGGTGGATGGGCCTATGAAGATAGAGGTAGATAAGGACTGGCAGCGCGTGGAGGCTGCACCACGCCTCACTGCCAGGTTCCTGGCCCAGCGCAGCCTTCGTGAGACTAAGACTGCGCAGTGGCTGGCGAGCAACGTGAGTGTGGCTGATGCTATATGATCAGCAGTGTGTGAGCTTCTGTGTGTGTGTGTGTGTGTGTGTGTGTGTGGGAAGGGGCTCTGGACTGCTGCGAATGTGCGTATTCTTGGGGGTATATAAAAATACAGGCCTTTCTGCCCGTGCCCCTTCAAGACCATTGAGGAATTTAAAGGGGGTTGATGTAGGGGCTCTTGCGGATGCTTTGTTTGTGAACCGCTAAAACCGAGTGCAGCTAATTTGCTGACCCTCCCCCAACCCGCAAACACACACACGCACACACGCACACACACGCACACACACACGTAGAGGCTGACTCCGGCACACTTTGGAGGCCTGTGGAGCGCGGTCAAGTAAATTGCGCCGTCCAGACGGCGCAAATTATCTGACCAAGAACCACGAGCACTACAGGGTGCGCAGCACCATTACTGTGTGCCTGAACCGCCTTGTGCTGCAGGCCTACCTCCACCTTCTTGACTTTTGGAAAAAGCCATGCACTCAGGTGAGGAATCCCATTCCATTTGGTCTGATATGCTCAGACTGTTGCTACAGATTTATGCATGAGGTCGTCAAGATGCTGCACAGATGGATTGCGCCTTTGTTATAAACGCATTCAGATCAATGCTTGCTCCTAGTTCATCAGGGATGCATGCAGATATGCAGATGCAGAAACAGACCAAAAAGGTTAAATGCCTGTCATGCAATCCCTCCTTCCCTCCTCCCTGAACCCAGGAGGCCAGAGCGCCACTCTCTGCATTACACTTCAGTTGATGACCTGGTGCGGCTACACCAACTCCTCAGTGGCCACATGGTGAAGGACCGCCAGAACCAGCTGGTGGCCACAGCCCTGTCTGACCCCCCCTTCACCAGGAGGTGTCTAATTATGCACGCGCGTGTGTGTGTATGCGTGCGTGCGTGCGTGCGTGCACGGTTCAATGCTCAAGGACAACCATCATGAAGCGTCATTTTTTGCAACCCCTCCTCTGCCAGGCTTGCCTCCTTTGCCACATCGCGTGGTCATCTGCTGGCAAGGAGCCTGTAGTGCTCAGCTTGTGTTTGGAACTCTGAAAGCAAGATTTTGCAAGCTGAACAAGACTTGCAGCTTTAGTGTAAGCTCAAAGCCTGCAAGATTAGCTGCTCAAGGATGGACGTGTGAGTCACCCAACCCATCATGCACGCAGGTGCATCGGCAAAGCAGCCAAGCTTGATGCCCACCTACGCATGCCAGATGTGTGCTCCCCCAAGCCCTCCACCTCCCTACTTTCCCTGCGTTGCAACCCTAATGCAATGGGGCGTGAGAGCAACAAGGCCAGCGCGGGCTACGACGTCCGGACCAGCCGCACGTGGATGGTAGCCATGCAGGCTGAGCGAGCCCCCAAGCTTGCCGAGGCAGCAGCCCAGGATGCAGCGCACAGGGGCACGTTGCGCACTGACTTGCTGGCTTACGAGCACTGAGGTGTCCCAGCAGTGGTGGGAGCAGCAGTGAGAGTGATGGGCAGACAAGAGAGCTGCAACATAGGCTTTCAAGAGGGGGAGCAGCAGCACCAGCAGCAGCAGTAGTATCAAAAATGAAGGAGAGATGAGTCATGCAGGATTGTAACTTGCAGAGTGTGGGAAGTGTGAAAGCTGATGGGATGTTCTGACGATGCAACGGATCCCCCCAATTATGGTCTTTAATACTGGGAATTGTTCAACTGAATTAATGTCTTTGGGTTCTCGGGAGCCATGGTGGCAAGCCTGATGCAGTGCCCTATACTTGGAATTTGCTTGTCTGAGATCAAAAATGAATGCTTCTCATTCATTAATTTTATGATGCATCTTGCACTAGAAGGAAATGTGTAATACCAGCGGCGGTCGGTCTCCATATGCCACCCACAAAGGTACATTGTGGGTGTGGATGTGGGTGTGGGTGGGGGTATGTGTGCGCGGGTGGGGAATACAACTACGCCACCTTAGACCTCTCCTGCTGACTGCCCGCCATACCAGCCAGAGTCTGCCCTGATCAACGTTTGGCACGCTACGTGGCTAGCAAAAATGGCCAACATCAGCCAGACTTTTCATTCACTTGTAAACACTAAAAACACTTTGGCAAGATGGATACGCAATATCTTGCGGTGTTGACATTCAATTTTGCCTATCCCACAACTCATACATGCTCCATTTTCTATACCTCACTCGCAACTGCACCGCCTCAAGGGTGTTTTGCCTGCAGGCTGCTTACCTTGCCGGGTTGTGTGCGCCCAGCTCTGCCTGCACGCTGCGTGGCCGCCACACGTGACACAGGCACAACGTCCAAGCTGTCCATGCCACTGGATGCCACGTGATGCTTCTGCTTCACCATACCTGAGTCCACCACGTACACCACTCCAGCAACTGCGCACACATAGTGCACGAAGCGATCTGATGTTGGTGGATCAAAAGTAAAAGGAATAAATTTTACTCCTGCAAGACATATTAAATAGCTTTGTCACGACTTTTGCTAACGTACGAACTCAGAAAGAGACACGTCCACGTTTGCCCACCACACAACACACACGCTCAAAACAGCTTGCCTGTAATTGATGTCTCTGCAACATTTGTGGCTACGATGCAGCGTCGCACGCCCTCAGGGGCGGGCCTGAAGACTCGAACCTGTGCACAGGGATAGGAACATTGTGATCTGGATCAGATGACTGGATCAAATGACTGGATCAAATATTAGATTGTGCTCAGGTGCATGATAATTGCCAAGTACATACAAGGTCACATGCTGTTCAACTCACGGAACTCTGAAACTGAACGACGGGTGCAGACCAGGAAGCGCTTTTTTGTAGCCATCAGGATACAGCATGATGCAACATGTGCAGGGCATCAAGATTTCACCCTGCGCCACACAGCATTTTACGAGACCATGTTGGTCACCCTCCAGCTGACCTTGACAAACTCAAGAGGCTTTGGATTTTGATCTTGGTGAGTGCGTACAAAGCACTGACTTGCACTGTGTGTAACAAAGCACTGTCTGTGCGTAACAAAGCACTGACTTGCACTGTGCGTAACAAAGCACTGACGTGCACTGTGCGTAACAAAGCACTGACCTGCATCTCTGGGGGCAGCGCGGCGTACAGAGGCAATATCATGAGGGGCCCACACGTGTCCTCCGGCAGGGTCGAGATGGCTTTATTGAGCTGGGTGATCACTTTGTCAATTTCACCCTGGCCTGTCAGAAAAACGAGGATGTCCCCTGCAGCATTGTTGAAGCAGGGAAAAGGGGGATGAGGAACGAATTCATCATAAGAGTATTTAATGAATTGACCTCGCTGTAAAAGCTAGATCTCTGACAGCTGTCCCTGTCATCCAGATTGGAGACGTGCCAAAAGGGTGACCGGACGTAAAGCAAACACTTGGAATCCAGCATACAGCCCATCCTCGTACACTTGCTCAAATGTACTAGCACGCATCTCGTCCAGATGCTACATCACATGTCCAGATGCTACTTCACACAATCAAACACATAAACGAGGACTCATACACACAAGCACACACACACATACACACACAAATGCACATGAATACAAACCCACACAAATACAAATGCTAGCAAGTCCACCCCGCTTCTCACCTAGGGGTTGCTGTATGTGCACCTGCAGCACCACGTCCGCGGCTGCATCCACATAGTCCCGCTGATGGTCTTCAATGGAGTGGATAATATCCACCGGGTAGCAGCGGCCAGGGACGTTGAAAACCTGAGGCGCCACAAATTACGATCGATCAAAGAGGCACATTAAAAAACAGAGACGCCACAATTTCCAACGGGGCTTTCACGTCCGATACTGGTGTCTCAGAGCAGACACATGTGTCGATCGGGGTTGCCCCCAATGTCATTGTTAAACCTGTTTGACTTAAAATCAGAATTGGCTGGTATGCAACGACGAGCGCATGAAGGGTGCTTGCTAATGCTTTTCACGAAGGCCAGTCTGTCCTCAAGCATGCCTTGCGTTGACATGCTCTCAGGTGCAGTCAGCCAGAGTCGTGCATTTGTAACTTGTCGGCGGCCGTACATCAAACTGCGTTATGTCCTAGGTCTTTGTGCAGCAGCATAGACATGACGTAGGAAGCCATGCACAGGCACCTTAAGCATTAGCAATAGCTGAGAACCACCCACATTAGGTCAACCTTGCACAGTCCTGGAGGTCATGCTCCAAACCAAACTCGATTCCACCTACTTTTCACAAGTGTAGTTGATTAAAAGGCAGCTATTAGTTAATCACAACCGCGGTAAGCCTAGCGCAGCCTGCCAAATCCCAAAAATGGAACTCGCATCCCTTCTGATACCAATGTTCAGGTATATGTCTGTTTTGATACAATTATGGATAGTCGGAGAGAAGAAGTAAAAATACATCCTCAAACTTAGCTGCGAATATAGTCTCGGCCAGTTGTAGCCTACCTGTACATCCCTCTGTCTTGCGTCCTTACCCAAGGGACACAGAATCATTTTACCTGGTCTAACTAGGTGTGGACTTTTCCCCCCATTCCCCGCTGTGCCCTTACCGGGCAGTTGTTATAGTAGACAGAAAACTTCTCGCCGTCAAGGGTGGCTGACGTGATGATAAGCTTCAAGGGCTTAGCCCTGCAGCCGATCAAGAGAGGATGTGCTGCCTTGTGGCCTAATTGCACACACAAAATCGTTGTGCATTGTAAGGGAGGACTTTGTGCTATCAAACAAGCACGCGTCTGAAGCGGTGATGTTTGCTTTGCAACTAAGTGGGCTTGGAACCAAGCAATCATTATGGATGCTTCAGAAACCAGGCTATTCAGACTATAGAGGTTACAAGGCAGACGTCAAAGCCTTATGGAGCATCCACATAAACGAACTGCCACCCACCGCGTGGCAACCAACTGCTTCAGGATTCCAAACAGGATGTCTGTGTTCAGGCTGCGCTCGTGCGCTTCATCCAGGACAATGACCTGCATGCCAGGCACGGTGGTGCTTGCAGGGTTTGTGCATGCCTTTTTTGCAACAGAAAGGTTTGTGGGCGCCTTTTTTCTCCCAGGGTGTAGATGTGTGTGGTGTGCGTTCCTTTCTCACACCAAGCTCAATACAAACATACATAGCAGCGCGTTTTGTTCGGTTTAAGGCAGTTCAAATGATGCAACTTTTAGAAAAATGAACACCTCGTCTAGGCCTCTTAGATTAAGCGTTTATGACATGCCGAAACACAATGACGGTACCTGGTGCTAGTGTGGTTCCTCATTCTTTTGTTGTTTGGTATATTGGAAGCGGTCTTTACTGCCTGCGTATTTTTCCATTACGTCACAGCACGGCTGTGATGTGAAACCCTCTTTCTGTTTTGTGAGTCCTCATATGACTCACAGAGTACTTGCTGAGCTGCTTGTCCTCAAGGCATTCACGGAGCAAGGTACCATCTGCAACAGGAGTGAGGGCATGCAGCAAGAAGGCTGGGTTAATCGTGCTGATTGTGTGAAAAACGCGAGAGCGCGTGTTGTGTGCATGACATTCGGTGACACAGAATTGGCAGCTTCAGACAACACTAACTACTGCCAATGGAAGCAAAATGAATGAAGAAAGAAAGAGAGCGTAGTGGACGTGCCTGTGAGGTACTTTATCTTGGTGTCCGAGCAGCTGCAGTCCTCAAAACGCACAGCATACCCTACGATACTGCCCAACTCCACCCCAAGCTCTTCTGCCACACGCTTGGCCACAGTCACAGCAGCCTGTCAGTATTAAGTGAAAGGGAGAGAGAGTCAGTTATAAGTGAGAGCGGCAGAGCCTCGTTCCTGTTCAAAAATAAAAGGGCATCAAATCGTAACGCACATTACATGACACAAATCTGCACCATGCAAAGACCAGTATAAGCCTCAAAATGACTTAACCACTCACCACTCGTCTGGGCTGGGTAATGGCTATCTGGCTATCATTGGCAAAGCCCGCCTCATGCAGTATCTACAGCATCATTTGGGCCGCGTTTACGCATAAGTTTATATACCCGCTTGTTGCAGAGCTCACTCAAGTTTGCGTTTGTTCGTGAGTGGTTGTGTATGTAGTATGTGTTCTGCACAGCATAAATGTATCTGACTTGCACATGATTACAAGTCAAGCGTGCGGTACGCATGCAGTTGATTATTGCATGCCAGAAATATAAGTGTGCTTGTGCGTATTTCTGTATGTGTGTGCGTGCATGTGTGATGTGTGTGTGTGTATGAGAGTGTGTGTATGTGTGTATGTGTGTGTGCGTGCGTGTGTGTATGTGTGTGTGTGTGCGTGTGTATGTGTGTGCGTACATGTGTGATGTGTGTGTGTGTGTGAGAGAGTGTGTATATGTGTGTATGTGTGTGTATTGTGTGCGTGTGTGCGTGTGTATGAGTGTGTGTGTGTGCGTGTGTGTGTGTGTGTGTGTGTGTGTGTGTGTG
>Ga0307951_1002196_pt1 | contig 12155 bp, 8 predicted proteins | sample OrgLakmetagen374_FD_201842 | JGI IMG/M metagenome (GOLD analysis project Ga0307951, IMG submission 201842) | Saline water microbial communities from Organic Lake, Antarctica - #374 | ecosystem: Environmental > Aquatic > Non-marine Saline and Alkaline > Saline | place: Antarctica: Organic Lake... | reverse complement strand
AGGGTTTAGGGTTAGGGTTAGGGTTAGGGTTAGGGTTAGGGTTAGGGTTAGGGTTAGGGTTAGGGTTAGGGTTAGGGTTTAGGGTTAGGGTTAGGGTTTAGGGTTAGTGTTAGGGTTTAGGGTTAGGGTTTAGGGTTGCGGTTAGGGTTTAGGTTTAGGGTAGAGGGTTTAGGGGTTAGTTTGACCCTGAAGTTTTGGTGGCCAAGGTTAGGGTTTATGGTTTATGGTTTAGTTAAACCCTAAACCCTAAAATTTTGGTGGCTAGCTCAAAAAATTGGAGGCCACAAAGGTCACAAAGGTCACAAAGTTTTGGTGGCAGGCTCAAAAAACCCAGAGGTCGCAAAGGACACAAATGTCACCAAGTTTTGGTGGCTAGCTCAAAAAACCTAGAGGTCACAAAGGTCACATAGTTTTGGTGGCTAGCTCAGAAAACCTGGAGGTCACAAAGGTCACAAAGTTTTGGGGGCTAGCTCAGAAAACCTGGAGGTCACAAAGGTCACAAAGGTTACATAGTTTTGGTGGCTAGCTCAGAAAACCTAGAGGTCACAAAGGTCACAAAAGTCACATAGTTTTGGGGGCTAGCTCAGAAAACCTAGAGGTCACAAAGGTCACAAAGGTCACAAAGTTTTGGGGGCTAGCTCAGAAAATCTGGAGGTCACAATGGTCACAAAGGTCACATAAAGTAATGGGGGCTAGCTCAGAAAACCCACAGTTTCTTGACAAAACTTTACTAGTTTTACACAAGAAACATTAGCTTCACAGTTTTATACAATGTTCCTGTGTGAAAACTATGGTAAATAAACTCTTGTAGAACTATGGAAACTCTAAGGATAGCGACTAATTCTCGCTAAATTAGAACCCCCCCTCCTTGAACTCCCTCAACTGTGCCAGACTCTCCAGCTGCTTCCGCAGAGTCTAGCACAGTTGCTCTGCACCATGGTAGGGCCGAAGAGCCCGGAGGCAGTTGTCTTGGGTCGTAGGAGTGATCAGGCCGGGGGCAATTACAAGCACCTACTCCACGCATTGGCCCACTCGTGGCTGCACAAAGGTGCCACCTGGCCAAGTGGCACCTTTGTGCAGCCACGAAGATCTCGTTTAGGTATGGGTGTAAACATTTTCCTTACTTTTTTAGCTCTTTTTTAGCACTTTTTTTACTAATTTTTATCTTTTTTTGTCCCAGGCAACCATTCTCGCCTAATGATTTATGATCATAACAATTTGGGCTGGTGTACACCAGGGTTTGTGGGCTCCATCCCTGTCGTGCGAATTGCTCATTTCTTTGCACAGGTCCAGGGCAAGAGCTGGGAAGAGATGCAACAGCTACGCAAACCATGCATCTCAACGCACACACAAGAAAAACGCACGTGCATGTTGCGAGCATAATTTGAGTGTCCACCTGACGATTGAGAAAATATACTGCTTATTAGTAACTTCTGCAGCATACGCATACGCTGCCTTGCCTTTGTTTGTTCACATACACGAACAGCAGTGCATTTCCTGTGAGAATGTTAAGAACAAACAACAAACATCATTATTACATATTGGCTGCAAGGTGCTGTCGGTTCCAAGGTAGACATAAACAAATACATACACTGTTTCAATGGAACGAGTCCTTGGTTCTGATTGTGCTTTGCTGTGTGAGGTGTTGCAAAGGAGACAAACAATGATGGGAAGTGCCTGCTAATTTGCTTAATATCTGATTTTAAATTCACTCTTTATACCCCATCTTACAGTCTTAGCCAGGCAAGTGCTGGTTCAGGGTTCATCTAGCAGCAGGACCCGCAGCAAAAGTGATTAACCAGACTGTCTTTGATGTTCCAGACCCTCTCGTTATGCATGTGCGGCTAGCGCTCCTCATACATGAGTTTATGTACGGTAATAATATTCGCTGAGGGCGGGATACCGGAAGTACGTGAGTTTTGTACCGGTGGTAATATTTGCTGGGACCTCATTCTTGGTTCCCTCGATGAGACAGTCCATGTTTTTCATGTGCCCAAAACACACAGATGATTCCCCCTCTTTGATTTCATGCGGTTGGCTGGTCCTGGCAGATGCTTGATTGTCTTTACTGGTTTTATTCAGTGCTGCAAGGTCACAAACAGCGTTGTGCCTTATTTCCTTTCCCAAGATTTTTTTAGTGGGTGCTACAAGTCTGGTGCTCCGACAACAGTTATCACAGTTTCTACACGTTTCATTTACGCAGCCTAGCAGTCGCACGTTTTGACTGATGGCTTTATCTGTAAATCCTGTAAATCAAGGGCAGGCGTGCCCTTTGCAGCACCACTATTATCAACTCTCACCAGGAGACTGTTTCAGGTAAAGCCTGCAACCCTCCTGATCCCCATTGGTATTTTCTTTTTCCAATGGTGGAGGACTGGGACCTGCCTGGCGTCCCCTCAGCCTACTCTACGTACTCTAACCCACCCAACAAAACAAATGCCTCTGAAATGGATAGTCACTCCCCACACATAAAAAACAGTGCTGAATAAATGGGGTGCGAGATGAGGCAGAAATAATGAAACTAAATCCGTCCGGATAATCCATCATTCACTCCTATTTCCTCCCTTTTTTCTTTTTGTTGCTCCCCCCAGACCCAGCTGCAGGGGCAGAGGATCCTTTGCTGCTACCTGTACAAGTGCAAACATCATAAATAGGTCATAACACGATGGAATGGATGGATGATGTATAATACAGATATTAGTAAAGAGAAATGAGCAGCACCAAAGCAAAATCTTTGAGCAAAAAATGTGCATATGACGATTGGAGTGAAATCACAAAGCAAGTCGGAATTAGGCCTTTGAAAGGCCCCCACACCCCCATAAATATGAGGGCGTCAATCTGCGTTAGAATTTGTGGCTTTCAGACAATTGTTTCCGCCGCTTTGGCGGACACTGATCTGTACTTTTGTACCTGTTGCTATTTTTTGCTCAACACCAGACAAGCATTTTACCATTTTTTCACAGCAATTGCACTGAACAAAATGCAATACAGCCCTGGCTTTGAGTGAGGTGGTGGAAACTATCTAATATCTAATAACAGCCGTGCTTACTTCCATGTATGTTTTTGCAAAAGGGCTGTCTGAGGCCCAGAATGAATGTGCAAAGATTTCTTAGGGTACGTCTCTTATGACTTGGCAGCTTTGAAAATCAGCATTGGGATTTGGATCTCATAGCAGCTGGGCTTTCACCCTTCCAATAGCAGAACAAGTGCCTAATTGGCAGCAGCATGAACCCGACTTTCTAAGAACTGCATGCTGCATCTGAGGAGCCCAAACCTCTGTTTTTGGAGTCCTCACAAAAAGTATTGCAAAAATAATGAAGTGAAAAGGGGAGTGGCAGGGTGGGGAAGTTGAGGGAGAGTGAGCACCATTCTTTGTCACATTGTACTTTCTTTGCCACTCACAACTACAACAACAACAACAATACGCGGTGCTGGCCATACTTGGTGCCTTTAACGGAACAATGCATCTGCTTGCCTGTCCCGTCTGCGTCACCATCACACCGTCACTGATGTACCGATACGATGTGCAGCTGGCCAAAGTGTAGTGCCCGGCGGAAGAAAAAAAACCTGCTCACCTGCCCCGTCTGCATCGCCACCACCACCGCCGCCCACTCCATGTCTCTGTCCAGGGCCTAAGGGGGGCATGGCCAGCACGTTCATAGGCGACGGGCCCTTCTTAAGTCGGAACGGTGTCTGTGGCACTTGCTGTGCCAGCTTCACTAGTAGCTTGTGTTCTGCAGGCGGGCAGGCGTGCGTACGTGATGTTCACGAGTGAGAAGGCACAAGCATGTCCTTGCGCATCTGCTGCACAAGAAAACCTCGCCCACTTTGTTAGTTGTATGGTATTGGCTTGCAAGTAAGTGCTAGCTTTGCTGGGCGCATGTGTGTAATCCTGCAAATAGGCATGTGGCATGTGTGTTGCATGCAAATAAGAGGTACAGATATTCAAGATCCTTGCTGCGCCAGAGCGGCACCAAGTATGTTTGTCCCAGTTTTGTCGCTCTGAGATTGATTGCTTGTGTGCGGTCTTGCACTTTTGCTTTGAGCCTGTGACACGCAGGCACTGAAAATGGTGAACAATAGTGAACACGTACGTAGGGTTTGCCAGAACCATACATTTATAGGTATATACGGTGTATGTACGGTATTTTTGGCAGAAAAATTACCATACATACGGTCATATACGGTGCAAATGTACGGTTCTGGCCAACCCTACACGTACGCCAATCACTTCTCTTTCCTCTTTCCTTGCTTGCAAGCTTCACCGTGATGCAAAAGCTCTTGCTCTGCAGGCAAGCATGTGCGCGTGTGGGAAACTCGATCATGCATCAAAATTCGATCCGCTGGCCAACTGGCAGCAAGAGTTTCTACAAGGGGGCATTGTAGCACACAAACGAGGAAGATGAGCACTTGGGAACTTTTTAGCGATAGCTCCCCAAGTGTTTATAAGTATCCACGTATCCACTAATAGTGGCACGTGAAGTATGTGAAAAAAACTGCAGAGGAGCAGACCGACGTACAAACGAGGAACAGATGAGTGCCTCAATTATCCTGTGCCGCGGATGTCGCCGTATCCTTCGGTGCTAAAAAGCAGCAAGTTTTCTGCATGGAGTGGCATTTGAAGGATTGGCCAGAACTACATATTTACGGTGTATATACGGTATTTTTGGCAGGTAATTCACGAAATATACGGTCATATACGGTGTATATATGGTATTTTTGGCAGGGAATTCACAAAATACACGGTCATATATGGTGTATATATACGGATCTGGCCAACCCTAGGCATTTGCAGTGAAAATCTTATGCGCACCAATCTGACGACCGACCACAGCTGATGCTTGCTGTAATTAAGCGTTGGTATTGCATTGTAAATAAGAAAGGAGTGCCTCCAAGCACCGTTTGAGCACTTGGCTGCTCAAAATCCAACAGCATGAATGTTCCAAGCCCATAAGAACATGGACACTGTAACCACGTGTGCTGCGCTAGGAAGTAATGCTCTGACTACAACATGTTCACGGAACAGCACTATTTCAAAATCCTTTCTCCAACTTCAAAGCTTCTGATGCTTCACTGGCTTCAGAAGTAAAACAAGGAAGGACACTGTATGCTGGCAGTGTTTGTTCCAACTGCAATTTGGTCAAAGAATAACTTGTCTTCAAGCTTAAACCCTCCAATGCTTCACTAGTAGGGTTGGCCCAAACCGTACATGGGATTTCCATATACTGTAAATACGCCGTATATCCGTATATACCGTATATGAGGGAAAATGGATTCACTCAGAGTTAGTTCATAGGGCGGTCATTTTGCAGCTCTTGAAGAGCTGAGTATGCATGACCCCATCTTTTATACCCAAAAAATGAATGGTTAGGGAGCTAAGCCTGCTTCGAGCCAAAAAGACCAAAAAAATGCCTTTTTTAGTGCAAAAGGGAGTTCGACTACCATAAACACCAATACAACTATTGATCAATGCAAAAAACTTGCATCTAGAGAAAAGGGTAGCAAAAGAAGAGCTCAGTAAGAAGAGGCGCGGGAAAAAAAGTTGACCAAAAAGAGCAAAAGCGACTGCTGTTGCTGGGTATTGAAACCTGCACCACCTGCAAATACGGTCCATGTATATACGGTTTAGACCGTATATGCACGCCGTATATACGTATAGGTATACGCCAAAATTTATGTACGGTCGTTCGGTTCCGTATACAGTTGAAATATTCATAAACGAATACGGTCATAGGTCGTATCTAGATACGCCATATTTCCGTATGTACAGTTTTGGCCAACCCTAATCACTAGCAAACCCTATGCCGCAAAAATGTTTTGCGTGCTTCGCTAGAAGCCTTTTCCCACGAGATGCTACTTGGAAGCACGAGTGTGAACTCACTGCTGGTGATGTCTGGGTCAACAAAGGTTCCGTCCTTGTTCTTGATCTGAACTCGTAATCTTGCTCGAATCCACCATGCCCTAGGATAGTGTTTGTCCTGCAGCAGGAAGTGAGCATGGCGCAGTTTTGTGTCTAGAATTAGTATTAATTGCGAGCGTTGAAATCATGTGTCTATATAAGCACATGTGTTTGTGAATGTTAATGTGTGTAGCATGTGCGTGCGTGCGTGCGTACATGCCTGTGTGAGTATGTGTGTAACGCGCATGTCCATGCATGAGTGCATGTGTGTGTTTGTTTGTTTGTGCTTGTGCGTGTCTTGTTATGCGCGTGTGCATGTGTATGTGACTGTGTGTGTATGTGCGTGTGTGTGTGTGTATGTGCGTGTGCATGCGCGAGTGCGCGTTTACGTATGTGTGCGTGTGCACGTGTATGTGTGTGTGTGAATGTGCGCATGCACGCGTATGTGTGTTTGGTTTGTGTGTGTGTATGTGTGTGTGTGTGTGTGTGTGTGTTCGTGTGTGTGTGTGTGTGTGTGTGTGTGTGTGTGTGTGTGTGTGTGCGCGATACTTGCTGCACCTCCACAACTCACCTCAATCGCGGCTGGTAATTTCAACGCTTCACAAGCCTCCATCATCTCCACGACATTAGGGTTTGAACAGGCTGGGAGCGGGAGAGAGTTTGGAGACGGGTGAGCGCTCCACGACTGAAGAGACGATGATGCGTTCTTGCCACTCACCTTCAGCTTTACTAACCATGCGCCCCTCTGCCACCGTCTTCGTAGCATCTATGTAGTTTGGGTACACCATAACCCTCTGTACCACAATTGTGATGTGGCTTGTTGATTAAATGCATGGAAGGTTGGACACTGGTTTCAAAGGAAAGGAGCAAGAACTGCGCACCCGGTCCATTCCCTCCTTCTCCTCCACCATTTTGTATCAGCAGAGTGGACCTTCTTCTAACTTGGGCTTTAAGGTGCTGAGTGTGAAAGAGGCAACCAAGACACAAGCACTGAATTGACACGAATTTATTAGTTATAGGTAGTTGGAGTGTAGATCTGATGGCGACATAAAAATAAAATGAAAAGTTGATGAAAATTGATAGATATTCGACAGACATTGGTATAGTAGGTAGGCAGCATGCGAGGTGTTGGGACGCTCAAGGTGTGTCCCTGTAGACGTCTTCTGTGTTGTATTGGACATGCCATGTAGCTAGTACTGTGGCCTAGGACTGCGCGTGTGCGCCGTTCAAATGCTCCTCCTCCTCTCGCTAGTCAAGCCCGTTCGCTTTTTGGCCGCTCTGCTGTTAACATCAGCTGCGTGCTCATGCTGTTATGCAATGCCATTTTGCCATTTTGCCCTTTCGTATGCCTCACGTCTCATGTCACGTTTCTGTCTTCGCGTTGTCGTGCTGCAGACCCTCCTGGGCAAAGCATCACACCCGAAGAACAAGAGGGACAGGGACCAGGCAGAAGGTAAACAGCTTATCATAACGTCCTTTCTCAAAATGTCCAGACACTAAAACAACAATTACCCACCCCCTCGCAAATTTGCAGAGGACCTGTTCAAGGAAAGCAGCAACAAAATTTCCAGATTGGATGATCAAGGTATGTGGCTTTTTCATGTTGCAGCACAAGCATTATGTTCTTAACGGCGAAACAGATTGGATGATCAAGGTATGTGGCTTTTTCATGTTGCAGCACAAGCATTATGTTCTTAACGGTGAGAAAAGCTGTACATGTAACCAGCCACTCCCCCCGAAGCAAAACAAATGATGATGCAACTGTACTTACTTACTCAGGGCAGCAGCAACAACCACAGCAGCATCAACCCCAACTACCAGCGAGCAGGGTACCGCCGCCTTCTAAGAAAATGCTGCAGCAGCAGCAGCCGCAGCAACAGCTAGGCAAGGGGGGCAAGGGCAGAGGCAGAGGGAAAGGCAGAGGCTCTACAGCTCCTCCTCAACGTGCCTGGGACTGGTCTGCAAACCGCGTGGCATCCAAAGACACAGAGAAAGGCAGCAATCCCGTGCCGAACCAGCACCTGTGGGACGGGGTGCAGCAGAGGTCGGAGGCCAAGTCAGGCCGTGCTAGGGATGAGGCCCAGCAGCACGATTGCAGCAATGCGCCTAGGGGCAGCGGAGGGGATGGGGTCGGTGTTCAAGCCCAGGTGATTATCTTCTTTTCCTCTTCTTTCGCTTGTGTGCAGGTACTGTGATGTAGCTGCGCCTCATCTGGTCTGCTCAGTCTCACGTTGAGTAGAACCTCGGCACTGCAACACTGGACCTTCAGCTGCCAGAGCCTGCAACCATCTTGCATGTTGTGTGAGCAAATGCAATTCACAGTAATTCCTTGTGTGTCAGGCAGCTAATTACTACCCTACCTTCGCTTATCGTCGGCTGCACTCACACATGCCAAGGCAAGTCTGACGTTTTGTTCAAAGCCGATTCTTTTGTACATTCATTCCATGCTGTTTTATTTGCATGTATTTGTTGTGTAACCATGCTGCTGCTCATGTGCAGTGAGTCTATAAGTGTTGCACACGCTTCAGTTTTGCTCACATTACATCACTACCAATACGTGTATTGCACAACATGCCGCACTTATATTGCACACACCCACGCCCACACCCACACCCTATGTATTGGCCAAAATCAAATACATAGGATTGGCCAGAAACATATATACACGTTGTATACGGTATTTTCGGCTTGGAAACCACCAAAGATACGGTGTTAATGTACGTATTTGTACGGTTCTGGCCTACCCTACAAATACACACAAGCTCCTACACACGGTATGCTAAAGTAATTTTCCAAAAGTACGGTGCATGTTCTGGCCAGCCCTCCTCAAGTATCGTATTTGCCAAAATCCTCGAGCAATCTTGCTAGCAAGCAAGCACAAATGCGGTAAGCAATTAAACAAAAATGGAGCCTGATACACAGCAGTGCCTCAGCTGTTCATGCTTATTTTCGCCGCTCCGATTATTGCTAGCCTGCCAACCTTCTGCTCTAACTCCTGCTCTAACTCCTCTAGCTGTTCATTCTTAGTTGCGCTGCCCTATTTCTTGCTAGCCTGCCAACCTTCTGCTCTAACTTCTACTCTAGCTCCTCTAGCTGTTCATTCTTATTTGCGCTGCCCTAACTCTTGCTAGCCTGCCAACCTTCTGCTCTAACTCCTGCTCTAATTCCTCTAGCTATTCATTCTTATTTGCGCTGCCCTAATTCCTGCTAGCCTACCGTTATCACCAACATGGCTGTGCGTACAATCACTGATGGACTGGGTCCAGCTCCTCACATGCTCCTCACCTACTCGCATGATTCATGATGGCCTAAATATTACCAAACTCCTTGCGTGGAGTTATAACTCTATGTGATCTTGGTCTCACTCCTCACGTCTGCAGCCTGTCAAAGCACGGGGCAGCGACTGGGCTTCCTTCGTCACCATGCTTGTGGGAAGGTAGGAGCACGTGCTCCTTTGGGTTTGCGTGCAGCAAGTGTGTGTATGTGTGTGTGTGCTGAAAGAGTGTCTTTCGCATCTAGTAGGCTGTTCTGAGCTGTAATGGGTTCTATCCTAAGAAGGAAAGGGCGCTCCTGCAATACTCTCCTTCAATTTTGACAATCAATAGCATTTTACAAGTGCAACAGGCATGCCGGATAATATAGTCTCCATAGCCGTCTGCAATATAAAACGCATGCATTACTGTATGCAAACATGTATTCAAATTGTGTGCCTGCAAGAGGTGCTGCAAGACTGAAGATGCCAATTGAGCAATGATTATTTCAACACAGTTTATATCAGAGCCGTGTGCTCCCTGGAGGCACTAGAAGGTTAGAGATGCCCTTTCTCACTGCCAAGTGCAATATTGAAGCTTATTAATAAATTGAATTTGTGTCGCACGCTCCCAGGAGGTACTGCAAGACTGGAAGTTGCTGTGTATACAAAAGTTGTTAGTACTTTGAAATTGTGTCATGCTTCCAGGAGGTACTGCAAGACTAGAAGTGTCTTCACCAGTAGCTGGTGTGCACAAGTCGTAAGCACTTGAAATTTGTGTCGTACGCTCCCAGGAGGCACTGCAAGACTGAAGATGCCCTTACCAGCTGCCGAGCAAGCAATCATCTAGTTTAAACTAGACTAGACTTTTTGAAATCTGTGCTCTGCGCGCGCAGAAGGCACAGCAAGGCTGGAGATATCCTCACCAGTCGTCAGGGCCAGCCTAGCCCCACAATGTTTGTCCGTAGAGAGCCTGACAACAAAAAGGACGCATATTCAATCCAGGTGCGCTTGAAGCAAGAATCAGATGTGCAGATCTTGATGAAGTTTTGGATTACAAAGGCATACCTGGGAAGGCTGCTCAGCTTATGAGAACAGCACAAACCTAAAAAACCAGAGGACTTTGGCGCATCGCATCATGCTAGTCCCAAAACACGAGGGTAGGGGAAAATGTAACCCACTAACACCCACTGACAAAACAAAGATGCGCACTGACAAAGACGTACGCTGTCAGGAATGTACAGACATGCAAAGTACGGAAGAAATATTTTGGCATCAGCGTGGCCAACTTTGGAACCGCAGTGTGCAGGTCAGGCATACTTTGAACTTTGGACAGATTCTTACACGTGCATCTCCTGAAAGGCTTCTGTGCGTATCAAATCTACAGCTTGGTATGCTGGAGTGCGTGCGCTGGGCGCTAGACAGAAATGTGAGATGTCATGGCCTGCAATCTGGTTTTGTTATTGCCAGTATTGGTTTTGTTATAGCTGTTATGGGTATAGCCAGTATTGGTTATAGCCAGTATTGGTTTTGTTATAGCCAGTATAGCCTGTCAAGTTGTGATCAACACCATCTCATCTCAAAGCAGTTGTACAAGACCAGGAAACGTGCCAGCTTTGATGCAGAGAGCAGCAGAATGCACAAGCAGTGTTGCCATGCACGTGCGCTGTTCTTTAGTGCGTATAGTCAGGTGCCTAGACTTGTTACAACCATTGGCTCGGCATTTACCCCAAAGACCTCTTCTTTTACTCACAAAAGCATGCGCTTCAGTCGCTGTACCATGTATGCGGGCTCTCTCTTGCACAATGTGTGTGAAGAGAGCCATATCTCACGATGCTAGGCCTTCAGCTCTCTTTCCTACTAACGCAGCTCAGGGATAAGTTATTCTTGCAGTCCTTTGTGCGGGGCAGGCATACCATAGCGGGGGGTAGGAAGGCGTAGCATAGCAATCCCCAATTTGCTTTCTTGCTCCCGAGTTGAACCATGCACCAAACTCATGCGCTGTTGCCTAGGTGATGTTATCTGTGGCGGGCGACAAAATCAGTGTTGACCATGCCCCAAACTCATGTGCTACTGCCTAGGTGATGATATCTGTGGCGGGCGACAAAATCAGTGTTATCCATGCCCCAAACTCATGTGCTACTACCTAGGTGATGTTATCTGTGGCGGGCGACAAAATCAGTGTTAACCATGCCCCAAACTCATGCGCTGTTGCCTAGGTGATGTTATCTGTGGCGGGCGACAAAAACAGTGTTATCCATGCCCCAAACTCATGTGCTACTGCCTAGGTGATGATATCAGTGGCGGACGACAAAAGAAGTGACATAAAGGGGTGTGGCTCAGGGCCCGCTTGTTCTTTCCCTGTTCTGCCGGTGCACAGCAGCTCACAAAACCTTGCTAGATTTGAACAACAGTCCGGCCAGCAGCAGCAGCAGCAGCAGCAGCAAGGGGCTGAAGCAAAGCACCAGCCGCGTCAGGAGCAGCAGCTAGACAGTGGTGACCATCAGTTGAGCTTGCAGCAGCAGCTGCAGCAACAGAATGGCAGCCCGCAGCAACAAAATGGCAGCCAGCAGCAACAGAACGGCAGCCAGCAGGGAGGCAGCCAGCAGCTGAGCGGTTTTGAGCAATGGCTGGAAAGATCGATGCAATGTCACCAAGGCAGCACTCCAGTCAAGCAAGGCAACAGGGTCTCTCAGCAGCAGCAGGAGCAGCAGCAGCAGGAGCAGCAGCAGCAGCAGCAGCATCAGCTTGCACAAGGACATGCTTCTGTACCAGTGGGCCACCTCCCTGCACCCGTGGCAGGTAGAGCGTGATGCCTCTGTGTGTGTATGTGTTAGTGTGTGTATGCCTTTGTGTATGTTGCACCAGTGGGCCACCTCCCTGCACCTGTGGCAGGTAGAGCGTGATGCCTCTGTGTGTGTATGTGTTAGTGTGTGTATGCCTTTGTGTATGTTGCACCAGTGGGCCACCTCCCTGCACCTGTGGCAGGTAGAGCGTGATGCCTCT
>Ga0307951_1002190_pt1 | contig 12169 bp, 4 predicted proteins | sample OrgLakmetagen374_FD_201842 | JGI IMG/M metagenome (GOLD analysis project Ga0307951, IMG submission 201842) | Saline water microbial communities from Organic Lake, Antarctica - #374 | ecosystem: Environmental > Aquatic > Non-marine Saline and Alkaline > Saline | place: Antarctica: Organic Lake... | reverse complement strand
TTCTTTTTCTTTCTGAGCTTATGGATTTATTTGTGGCTGGCCGAGACCAGTCAGCAGCCGATCAGCCAAACAACCTGGCTGAAGGTCACCCCCAATTGTAACCATTGTAACCATTATGTTTCGGCGTCTTTTTTTTGCCTTTGCTAATCAGCAGGAGGGCTGAGCGCTTGTGCATTTGCATTGAAACACAAGCAGTGTTTCTGTAATTGGTGAGTATGGAGGCACTGTGGATGTTTGCCGACAATGATGATTCCCTCGTTTTAACACACGGGTTGGCAGACTGTCTGCTTGTGCGTGCATGCCTCGGTTCCCCGCTGACAGAAAGAGGCACACACTCCTCACAAAATTACAGTTTCACATCTTGGCCGCCAAACAGGCGTCTATGCAGGGGGAAGGAGGCAATTGTTGAACGGAGATTGCAGTTGTCCGGGCTCATTTCATCATGGCCGCAGGCCTTAACGCGTTCAGGGGCACACTAGAGTGGGGTGCCATGCCTCTGAGGGCCATGTACACGGAGCGGAAAGGGATGAAGCTGACAAAGCTGATCAACCAGGCGGCCTGTGAGCAAGGGAGGAATTATCAAGGTTACAAGGGGCTACAAGGGGTTACAAATCAAAGAGCACCCACCAACGGTTTTCCCTTTGTGTACTGCTATAAACATGGAGGATCAAACTGAGCTTATTTGCATCCACACCAAACAGCCAAAGTGCTCACCTGCAAGACGTTGAGGGACAAGTCCACGATCCAGTCGTGGCTGCGTGCTTGGGCGTCGGCACGGTACAGCACCCACCTGTTCATTTAAATATGCAGATTGGGGCGAGTTAGGCACATGAGCTTTGATATTCTGGGGTGTCTTCATCTTCATCATGTGTGCCAGGACCAGAGCATAAAACAGTATGCACGTCCTGTGCGAGCCTTCCAGCACCATAAATTAAAAGAATGGTTTTAGTTGTACAGATTGTGCAGCGCTGCATGCACCTATGCCAGCGGTAGTCCTTACAATTACCTCATACACAAAAATGAATACACCCCACACCAACGCAACGTCTCAGCAATCGTTCACGTGCCCACTACCAAACGGACAACAGCCGGTGCACATACAGCAAATCCTCCTTGGAAACACACCCACCCGCTGGCAGCGGCCAGCAACAGCTTGAGGTTTGTGGACATGCCGGTGGCGCCCGCAGTGGGGTAGTGTGGCAGCACAGAGCTCTTCAGGCTGGTCAAGCCCCCGGAAGCGAAAGAGGACGAGTTGCTGGCTTTCACGGCAGCGATGAGGGAGCCCACAGAGTTGGCTGCGAGAAAAGAACAAGAGAGGGAGGAAGGTTTGGATGCGTGAACGCCGGAAGTGCACAGAAGTGGGATGCGTTTTGCTATAAGTGTGAGAGCCTATGTGGATGATGGTGCACATCGAGTTTGGAGACCTTCCAGTTCGTCATTCAAATACATAGTATGCTAGAACTGTGCATGAATCTGTAGACCTGCATTATATTGTAGACTGCCGCTTATAGGACACGTACACAGTTATATTGACAGAAGTGTGGGGGGGGGACAAAACCAAGTTTTGTGGCACATTTACGCAAAATTATTCCTGGAACCCCTTAACTATATGGGCGTACGATTATGGATTCCACCCAGCCCCCCGTGTAAATCAGTGCATGAACGGCATAAACACTTTGCTGCTGCATGGAACTAGTTGATGCCGTCCCTGAGTTTTTTTGGTGAAACTAAAAAGGATTTGACATGTTTCCCCACTACTTCAAACTTCAACATTTGGGACCTCCCAACGTAATATTGGGTAGGTACAGGTAGGTGTCTTTGACTTTGAGTGAGTGGCCTACTTTGTGTTATTCAATGCAAGCAATTGGCAAGCATACGACTGCAGAGGTATATTTCGCTTGTACATGCGATCGATGGTCATGATGACATTTACCAGTTTTATTAGCAACAAGACAGACACTCCATACAGATGCACGATTGAAGAGTAGATGCATGGCAATAGCTGGCACGCGTCAGCAGGCTTCAAGAATGTAGGCGCGCAAAAACAAGCAGGGGTCGTGCGTGCGAACGGTGATGCACGCTTCTTTGCATGCTGTGTATGCACTCATACAGTGGAAAATGTAGCGATCAAGTCCAATCCCCAAATACGCTTGAGAGTAGCATCTGGAGGTTGCGCTTGAGGCAAACTCAGCTTGCTGGTCTGTGCGCCTTGTGCGCCTTGTGTGCATCATCTAAACATTACAGCCTGTTCTGATGGCTTTGGTGGCCAGGATTCAGGCATTTAGGTGATGTACGTAGAGATATTGCAAGGGGGGGAACATACTTAGACACGCAAAGGGGCAGGCAGCTTGTCAGCTGCGCATTCACAAGCTGTGACTGCAGCAATTCATCCTACGAGCGGTTGCTAAAGATGGAAGCACACATCCTGCATCATGTAGCTTCATAACCGTTGGTTCCCATAGTTGCACGCGACATGGAATGTGCGCAATGACGAAACAGACAGGGATGCTTGTTCTTGATCCCATGATACATGCGTGTTCAGGTGACATTCTTTAGGGTGAGCTCAACACAAAACATGCATGTGACAGGCTAGAACTGCAACTTGCTCAGGAAACTATGGTTGATGCTCTTCCCCAACTTGCTCATTAAAAGCCCACCCCACCATTTGAAGCGGAGCTAGTGGCACCGCTGGAGGTGCTCATGGCCGCCCGAGAAGCAGCACTGCCTGAAGGAAGGAAACAGGAGAGAAAGGGTCTTGAACGGGAGGGAGTCGGGGAACGGGGGAGCAAAAGACACGAAGGGCAAAGCGTGAAAGATGGTCTACAGTATGGTGTGAGGAAATGCAATGCAAAAGCAGATGGCCAGAAAGTTGCGAGCAAACCTTGGGCGCGAGCCAGAGCCAATCCACTCCTTGCCACTTGCCGGAGCATCCTGTCCTTTGTGCAATTTAACGATGTACAAGAGAATAAAATACAAATATTAGACAGGAACTCTGCGCAGCATCGAAAATTTCAGTATCGAAAATCTGCAGCCCCTTAATAATTTATAAAAAGGTGATCAAACCATGGTCGTTTTCTCTCGATCCACTCTTGTCGCGCTTTTGTTCGGGACTCTTCTCCTGTCTGCCGTCCCCACCTCCCGAGCTGACGAGTATGGTGAGTGAGGATGATCAGCATCCCTGCTGGAACATGCTACGACTTTGCGCAAATCAACGCCCCAGAGCTACTGGAAGGCACACGTCCTTGCATGCGCTCCTCCGAAACATCACATACAAACCACCACACACCCGACCGATGACCAGACGACGACCTGGACGAGGCGGATGCCCCTCAGGCCGATGTGCCCAGCGGGGAGGCCGTGAAAGTGCTCACAGCCAGCAACTTTCAGGAGACCATCGCCAACAACAAGTTCGTGCTGGTGCGTGTGCTTCTGTCTTGTTGATTGCTGCACAAGAGGTCATGGGTGGATAGCTACATGCATGCACGTGTTGTACAGCTGCTGTCATGCCAAGTATGAGTGCGGAGCGGTCATGCATGCTTACCAATCTATCTCGTCAAACTTCTAGGCGACCTTCTTATGAACTTTTGCTCCTTCTGCTGATCCTCGCACCTGCAGGTTGAGTTCTACGGTGAGTTAGCAAGGCACCTTGTAAGGCCATAGGGGGATCATGGTCCTGATTTGATCTTGCACTGCAACTTGTTTGTCCAAGGCGACCTCTCTGCTCCTTTTCACATCATGCACTCCACTGACCCTACACTCTCTTTCCTCCCCCTTCCCCTCGCTGCTCCTGACACCCTCTACAGCAAGCTGGTGTGGACACTGCAAGTAAGTCGTGCCTAGCAGAGAAATGTATTGGATCGATCCACCTGAGCGGTGAAACACGCATGGTGAACCCTGCGTCTGCCCCTTTGCACTGCCTGCAAGCACCTGAGGCCCAAATACTGAGATTCGCTCACACATGGATGTCATCTGCTCAACTAAACTACCAAGGACCGCATAGCATGCACAATAATTCCCCACCTCACCAGAGCACCAACTGCTGAAGCACGCACCCACTCCACAGTTATGTAGTGTGCATGTCTACAAGCAACATCTGTAGCACAGCATTCATTGCGTGCGTGGGGCTTTGGATCCTATCCTAGTTTTATACACTGCTCCCACGTGCCATATCACACAGGAAACTGGCACCTGAGTACGAACAAGCCGCCCAAATGTTGAAGGCAAAGGACCCTAGCATCGTGCTGGGCAAGGTGGGCATGCAGATACCGTCAGTCGCTCCTGCTCAGTAGACACTTGAGCAACATGCGTAAGAAGATTCTACACAAGGATGCAAGAATGGAGTTCAAAGCCATGTGTATACTAGTGTTGCTCTGTAAATAGCTTTAAAGCTGCGTCCTGATCTTACAAGTACTGATTAAGCTACCCTGTGTGCATGCACAGAAACGCACACGCAAGCATGCACACAGGGTGCACGCACACACACAGACACACACAATACGCGCAAACACACATACATACACACATATTTACACACATACATACATACATACATACATACATACATACATACATACATACATACATACATACATACATACATACATGCATACATACATACTTACTTAAATACATACACACGCTCGCACCAGGTGGAAGCCACCGAGCAGCCTTCCCTTGCCAAAGAGCACGGTGTCAAGGGCTACCCCACCATCAAGTGGTTTGTGGACGGAGAGGCTGTGGAGTACAACGGCCCTCGTGACGCGTGAGTGCGTTTGTGTGTGTGTACGTGTGTGTGAGGGGGGGTGCACGTGTGAGAGAAGCAATATAATCTTAAATACCACAGCTTTTTCAGCGAGCCTTGTTGCTTGGCGGGAGATTGCTCTAGCCGACCTAGCAACTAGCATCAAAGAGTACGGTGCAAGCACTGAGAGGCGATGCAGGCACTCATGTGCCCTACCTGAGTGAAGAAAAGGGTGGTGTGGTGTAGCGTGGCTCTTGGGGTGTTCTGTGTGGTGTGGCTCTTGGGGGGGTGTTCTGTGTGGTGTGGTGTAGTGTGGTTTTTGGGGTGTTATGTGTGTGTGGTGTAGTGTGGCTTTTGGGGTGTTATGTGCGTGTGGTGTAGTGTGGCTCTTGGGGTGTTATGTGTGTGTGGTGTAGTGTGGCTTTTGGGGTGTTCTGTGTGGTGTGGTGTAGTGTGGCTCTTGGGGTGTTCTGTGTGTGTGGTGTAGTGTGGCTTTTGGGGTGTTCTGTGTGGTGTGGTGTAGTGTGGCTCTTGGGGTGTCTGTGTGGTGTGGTGTAGTGTGGCTTTTGGGGTGTTCTGTTTGCACACTCAACCCCTCCTCCGCCGCCACCACGGAAAAAGGTCCCTCTCATCTTGATTGCCAAAACTTGAAGGAATGGATGAAGAAGGATGAGGTTTGTCGGCACCGTAACCGTTTTGTGTACAGTATATAGACAAGTACAGTATATAGACAATGTACAGTATATAGACAATGTACAATATAGACAATGTACAGTATATAGACAAAATGGTTACAATGGTTACAATGGGGGGTGACCTTCAGCCAGGTTGTTTGACTGATCGGCTGCTGACTGGTCTTTGGCCAGCCACAAGTAGATCCATAAGCTCAGAAAGTACAGTAAAGACAAAGGCGCTTCCATGCCGCCAGGAAGCTGACCGAAGAGTGGAGGATAGAGGATGGTAGTGCTAGATGAACACAGGACATTTTCAGTAATTTTGCATTTCGACGACGTCAGCAGTCAGTTGCTGGGCCCGGTCAAGCAGACACAGACACACACGCGTACACACACACACACGCATACACTCACTCTCGTGCTCCCACAGGAACGGCATCCTCGCATGGGTGCTAAAGAAGGCCGGACCTGCCACTGTTGCCCTTGAGAACGCTTCCCAGCTGGAAGAGAGGGAGAAGGAGTTGGAGGTCTTGCTTCTAGGCTACTTCAAAGAAGCTAAGGTGGGGCGCTGTGTGTGACTTTGTGCACATGTGTGCATACGCCTGTGCTTCTAGGCTACTTCAGAGAGGCTAAGGTGAGGTGCTGTGTGTGACTTTGTGCATATGTGTGCTTACGCCTTATGCTCATTGCAAGAAACCATGTCAGTGTTCTCTATTTCTCAGCACCTTTTTTCGGCGTGCAAGGCGTGCACATAGAAGTACACCCAAGTACAAACACGCCAACATACTTACATACACGTACGTACACACGCACTCACACATGCACTTATAAGCATAAGCATATGTAGCACTAGTCAAAACACACATCCACGCACACATGCATGTATGTGTTTACGTGTACACACACGCAAATACATACGTACACACACAGACACACACACACACACACACAGACACACACAAACACATGCACACACCTTCACCAGGGTGATGATGTGGAGGCCTTCCGCAAATTGGGCGCAACCTCTGAGGACGTCGCCTTCGCTGAAACTTCTAATGCCGAGGTGGCTAAGGCCGCAGGCCTGAGCAAGCATGGCTTCGTGATCATCAAAAACTTCAAGGGTGAGTGAGGTTTCACTTTGATGCCGCGGGCGTCATATGCCCGAGGGTGTGCATTAATTACAAAGCTCGCCAAACTGATCAGGCTGCGCGCCTGGACGAGTTTGCTTTGTTGAAAACCAGGTGCTTTTGCGTCAAGGGCGAGCGGGTTATCAAAATTAAACACGCTCACGTGCGCAGGTGAGCCTCGTGAGACTGTCCCTTACGCGGGTGAGGACATGAGCGATCTCAAGGACTTCATCACAGCTGAGAAGCTGCCCCTGACCATCGAATTCACGCAGCAGAACACGGACAAGATCTTCAGCAGCGGCATCAACAAGCAGGTGGGGAGGGGGGTGCTGTTTGGGCCACTGCGTACGGCTTCATGGTGTGTAGATTGTGGGTGGAGTCTGTGGTTTTGGTCTGTGGTGGAGTGGAGTGGAGTGGAGCGGAGTGGTCTGTAGTGGAGTCTGTGGTTTGTGTACGGCTTCACGGTGTGTAGATCGTGGGTGGAGCCTGTGGTTTTGGTATTGAGACACAATTGAGTTCACGTAGCTGTGACAAAGGGAGATGAGGAGGTCTGCAGCAGATCAAACTGGCCATTAACCAAGTCTCATGCATGCACACACATACACTTGGTAATGAGACATGATTGAGTTCACGTAGCTGCGACACAGAACGACGAGGAGGTCTGCCGCAGATCAAACTGGCCATAAACCAAGTCTCATGCATGCACACACATACACTTGGTAATGAGACATGATTGACTTCACGTAGCTGCGACACAGAGAGACGAGGAGGTCTGCAGCAAATAAACTGGCCATGAACCAAGTCTCATGCATGCACATACATAAACTTGCGCGCGTGCACGCACACACATGCATGCACACACTCACACACACACACACTCTCACACTCACACATACACACACACACACACACACACACCTCATAGGTCATCCTGTGGGCCAAGCCTGCCGACCTTGCTGAGGACGCCCCAGTTTACGTGGCCTTCAAGGAGACCGCCAAGAAGATGAAGGGCAAGCTGGTGCGTGTAATGGGCGCGTGTGTGTGTGTGTGTTGTGCGTGCGTGTGTGTGTTGTGCGTGTTTTATGCTGAATGACCCCTTGGCCGCCCAAAGATGAAGCCGGCATGATATGTGGCTGCTATACTTAACTGCGATTACTATGCTGCTGCTTGATTTAATGGTGTTGCTGTTATATGCTTTGATTTTTGATCCCATTTATACACACACAAAACAGATGCTGTCGACTGTGGAGCTCAAGGGCACACACATTCGCGCGCGCACACACACACACACGCACACACACAAACTCACACAAACACTCACAAACACCCACAAACACTCACAAACACTCGCAAACACTCGCAAACTCTCACACACTCACACTCTCACACTCACACTCACACATACACATACACTCACAGTGGACAACGAGGGCCCCACCCATACACTCACACATACACATCCACTCAGGTGTTTGTGACAGTGCACAACGAGGGCCCCACCCACACACTCACACATACACATCCACTCAGGTGTTTGTGACAGTGGACAACGAGGGCCCCACCCACGGACCCGTGACCAAGTTCTTTGGCCTAGCTGATGCTGCCTCCCCTGCGGTACGTGCTGTGTGTGTGCGTGCGTGTGTGAGTACGTGTCGGTGCCTCCCCTGCGGTCCGTGCTGTCTGTGTGAGTACGTGTCGGTGTTATGGGTTGCGTATGTGCACACGCCATGCCCGTTCAAACTGCACGCTGTGTGCTTGATGCTGTGCACTCCTAAACCATAAAACAGAGCTAGCAGCCTCCCCTGTCGTACACACCTTGTTCTTATGTGTGTCTGTTTGCGCGTGTGAGCCTGTGCATTTTTGTAATTATGTGTGTTATGATTGTGTGTATGTGTGTGCTCGCGCCATCCTAGCTGTGTTGGTACGACACCTTTTTGATGTATATGCTTGTGCCATGCTTTTGATGTTGCGCTCCCAAACAACAGAACAGGAGGTACTGCGAGGCAAGCTGCTCAACTGTGCAAGTTGATCGCGCGTGTGTGTGTGTGTGTGTGTGTGTGTGTGTGTGTGTGTGTGTGTGTGCGTGTGCGTGCCTATGTGTGTGCAGGTCTTTGGCATCTTTATGGACCAAGCGACAAAAAGTACAAGCTGAACGAGGAAGTGACAGGGGCAAGCTTGCTCAACTGCGCAGACTGATGTCGTGTGTATGTGTGTGTGCAGATCATCGGCTTCTTCATGGACGGCAACAAGAAGTACAAGCTGAACGAGGAAGTGACAGAGGCAAGCTTGCTCAAGTTCTGCCAGGGCGTGGTTGACGGCACAGCACCTGTGAGTGGGGAGAGCACACGTGAACGACTTCGTGTGTAAGTGTGATTGTACATTGTGTTCGTATGTGATTTGTTTTCTCACCCATGGTGGTTGTGTGTTTGACGGCACAACGAGCAGAGTTATATCTTTGCTACGGTGGTTGTGTGTATGATGGCAGGATGGGTGCAGTTATCCTCGCTTGTGCAAAGCGCTGTTATCCTTGCTTGTAGTAATCCTGCTTATAGTTATCCTTGCCCGTGCAAAGCGTGGTTATCCTTGCTTGTGCAAAGCCTCGTGCCCAAGTTTGCCTGGTGGTGTTGATGGCACTGCGCCTTTCGTGTGTATTTGTGTACATGTGTGTGCATGTGTGTGTGTGTGTGCGTGCGTGTGTGTGTGTGTGTGTGTGTGTGTGAGAGAGAGAGAGAGAGAGAGAGAGAGAGAGAGAGAGGGGGTGTATTTGTCCGTGCGTGCGTGAGCGTGTGTGTATGCGTGTGTGTGGACAATAAGTAGGATGTTCCTAAATCTATGTGCTGGTGTTGCCTGTACAAAGCTTAAAGCAAACTCTCATCTTTGCTGCTAATGGTTCTTGAAAGGGTTTTAAACAAACAGCCTCCTCAAGCCCGTTTCCGTGCCAGAGAAGGCCTTGACAGGACGACAACTCTTACTTGGTTGTGTGCGTTTTGTCCCTTGATGGCTTGCAGCAAGAGTTCAAGTCCGCTGCCGTGCCTGAGAAGGCCACTGATGACGATGGAGTGACCACCGTGGTGGGCAAGACAGTGGACAGCATCGTGATGGACCCCACAAAAGACGTGCTGCTGGAGGTACGCTGTCCCTTATATTCACATGCGTCGTGACAGATGCACGAGGCGGGTAGTGCTGTCCCCTGATCATATGCGTCGTGACAGATGCACGAGGCGGGGAGTTGTGACCAAGATGACGGAAGGATGGAGAAGAACAGAGGAGCAAGAGTGACAGGTCGCTTTGCTGCACTGCAAGACCTGGAGCTCCTGGCATGCAGCAAAGCGCCTGTGTCTCACACTTGCCATGCAGCAAAGCGCCTGTGTCTCACACTTGCCATGCAGCAAAGCGTTTGTGTCTCACACTTGCCACGCAGCAAAGCGCCTGTGTCTCACACTCGACAATGTTACTTAACAACTCAGCAAACTCGGCCGTGTTGCTTAATATGTTATCGATATTTGAGAGAGAGTGAGAGAGAGAGAGAGGCTCTGATGAGTCATTATGGTCTGTCCAGTTGAACGCTCTAACCAGCTTTGATGTGGGGTCGCCATGATACCAAACAGTCGGTGATGACCATCCTCTTTGGTGCGGCTGGCTGGGTTGCAGGTTTATGTGCGCGCGCTGCTCAACTGATCAGTTTGGCTGTAAGATTAAGTGACTTGATCAGTCTGGCTATCACATCAAGTGACTTGATCAGTCTGTCTATGGCATCAAGTGTCTTGATCAGTCTGGCTGTAAGATTAAGTGACTTGATCAGTCTGGCTATGGCATCAAGTGACTTGATCAGTCTGTCTATGGCATCAAGTGACTTGATCAGTCTTCCTATCGCATCAAGTGACTTGATCAGTCTTGCTATCGCATCAAGTGATTTAATCAGTCTGGCTGTAAGATTAAGTGACTTGATCAGTCTGGCTATGGCATCAAGTGACTTGATCAGTCTGTCTATGGCATCAAGTGACTTGATCAGTCTTGCTATCGCATCAAGTGACTTGATCAGTCTTGCTATCGCATCAAGTGACTTGATCAGTCTGGCTATCACATCAAGTGACTTGATCAGTCTGGCTATGACATCAAGTGACTTAATCAGTCTGGCTGTAAGATTAAGTGACTTGATCAGTCTGGCTATCACATCAAGTGCCTTTGTGTGTGATCAGATTAAACAGCTGAGCAACAAGCACGCACACACACACCTGCTCGCATGCTCACATACACACACAGCAGACATTTACTTAAAGACACTGTCCTCTTGCATGCAAACAAATAGGCACAATGACTCAGAGGGCGTGACACACAGCCACCCACACGTAACTCAACACGCAGCGCACAGACATACACACACACAGACACACGCACACACACACAGACACTCACATACACTCACATATTTGTCGCATGCAGGTGTACGCTCCTTGGTGTGGACACGTGAGTGGTTCGATGGGCAAGCCAGAGTGCCTGCTGTCTAATTGCGGTGTCGATGGGCAAGCCAGAGTGCCTGCTGTCTAATTGCGGTGTGACTGGGCAAGCCAGAGTGCCTGCTGTCTAATTGCGGTGTCGATGGGCAAGCCAGAGAGCCTGCTGTCTAATTGCAGAGTGCCTGCTGTCTAATTGCAGAGAGCCTGCTGTCTAATTGCGGAGTGCATGCTGTCTAATTGTTTTTGCCTGTTGTCTAATTGTGTGTGCCTGCTGTCTAATTGCGGTGTGGCCAGATAGTAGGCATGCACTTTGAGCCGCTTCCTGGTAGTAAGTAGGCATGTGCGACTCTAGGGAGATTTAGAGGGGTTGTGAGTGGGTGTCCGCTGCTCCAAAGGCTCAAAAGAGGCTCCCAGCCAGTGCTCTTTGGTCTAAGCATCGCATAATTATGCAGGCATGCGTTTCTGTAATCGTGCTGCTGGCAAGGCACCCAAGGGAGACTGTAATCTTAGGTTGTAAGTCACCCTGCGTACCGCGTGCTCCTTGCCTTGCATGACTTAGGTGTGCGAACGAAGCATGACTTAGGTGTGCGAACGAAGCATGACTTAGGTGTGCGAACGAAACACCGCAGCCGTGCACATCTTGCCTTGTTCGCACGCTTGTTTAGGTGTGTGTGAATAAAGCATTGCAGCCTGCCTGCCACGCCCATGACAGGTCACGTGTAGGGTTGGCCAGAACCATATATATACGATGTATAAGGTATCTTTGGCAGGGAAATCATCAAATATACGGTCATATACGGTGTATACATACGGTTCTGGCCAACCCTAGTCATGTGTGGTTACAGAGGTCACAGGTTTAGCCACCAATCAAAAAGAGTAGCTGCTAGGCTGCTTGTGTAAAGCGCTGTAAAATTGTGAAGAGTGTCTGGTGTAGCACCACAGACTTGTACCACCCACAGAGAAAACCCTGTGAGAGTACTAGCTCCTGACAGTTCTTACCACACACTGTTTGAGACTGTCTGTACGGTTTGGAGCAGCCTGTTTTGGGCAGCCTTTCACGGTCTCTGATACTCTCATCTCCACAAACATGAGCACCGCGCCCCCAGCTCCCTTCTCTCACACGTGCGGTTGCCTTTCACGGTCTCTGATACACCCATCACCACAGACATG
>Ga0307951_1002189_pt1 | contig 12170 bp, 13 predicted proteins | sample OrgLakmetagen374_FD_201842 | JGI IMG/M metagenome (GOLD analysis project Ga0307951, IMG submission 201842) | Saline water microbial communities from Organic Lake, Antarctica - #374 | ecosystem: Environmental > Aquatic > Non-marine Saline and Alkaline > Saline | place: Antarctica: Organic Lake... | reverse complement strand
CATACATGTATTATGACCGTTATCTGGCTAGTGTCAATCTGGAATGTGTGAGCCTCATTGCAGATCAAAAGGTCCGCCTTTTGCTGCAGACAACATCTTGTACAACATGATAGATCGCACTGCCATATATCCATTAGGAACGTGATCTGGCTAGTGTCGCACTTGAGTGTGTCAGCCTCAACACATATCACCAGGTCCACCCTTTTGCCGCAGACAGCTTCCTTGTGCAACATGATAGATACACACTGCCATACATCCATTATGAACTCTCTTGAGTGTGTCAGCCTCATCACATTTCGCCAGGTCCACCTTTTTGCCGCACACAGCTTCCTTGTGCAACATGATAGATACACACTGCCATACATCCATTATGAACTCTCTTGAGTGTGTCAGCCTCATCACATATCACCAGGTCCACCTTTTGCCGCACACAGCTTCCTTGTGCAAAATGATAGATACGCACTGCCATACATCCATTATGAACTCTCTTGAGTGTGTCAGCCTCATCACATATCACCAGGTCCACCTTTTTGCCGCACACAGCTTCCTTGTGCGACATGATAAGAAAAGATAAACACCACAGTGGGATTGTGGCAAGCAGCACTCTTGCAGCCATACACATATGCAGAGTTTATTAATTTTTTGTCTTATCAGCAATCATTGGCCTTTTCTCAAGACCAGAAGCTCAACATGAGACCTAGGAGCTTTGAGGATTGACCTTGATGGATCATCCAACTATGATCATATAAGGCTAAATGCAAAAGAGTGTCATTCAAACTGGTGCTCTACTAGCTCCATCCAACATGCTTCAAGTCCAGCCCTTTGTACCAACAATTGTACCTGAACGTGTTCTACTAGCTCCATCCAACATGCCTCAAGGCCAGCCCTTTGTACCAACAAATGCACCTGAACGTGTTGTAGGACATGACCAGCACTTGTGCCTTGCGAGGCCCTCTGGCAGCAAAACCGTAGACGCTGCCCCAGATCTTGGACAGCCCCTCCTATATTTATATTTGCATTCATTTATCACGCACTGTTGCTGCCTGTACCTTCCTTGCAAGTCTGTAGCGAAAAAGGTGGATACTGAGATCTTGTACAGCCCTTTGTATGCACGGTAGAGCTAACTAAATTGTGTATATGTACACTGCAAGCATTTACTATACATTCTTTGCTTAAGCAAAAAATAAGACTACATGTCAGCAAACATGCAAATTAGCAAGTCGACCCTTTGTGCATATGAAAGGCATTTCGTTACATTACTGTGGGCCTGTTGATCTGAGTTACTGCCCAGCATTCTTTTTCCATTTGACTTTCTAAGTACACAAAGAGGAGCTCAGCATATTTTTGATAATTGCTTTAGAAAACATGCAGAATGTGAAATCCCTTATCAATAAAAGGAAAAGAGCCACTTTGGCACCCAACTCCTCCACCATGGATTCGAAAATGAATTTCAGACCCTTTAGTGACCGTCTCTCCTGCACCAAGAAAGCAAAAGGACAGATGAATTGGGCGGCACAAAATGTGAGAAGTTTTATCATCCTGATGCTGCTCACATCTTATTCTGTTGTTCTTTTCAGTGGTGGGGGAAATGGCTCCTTTCCTTAATTAGTATGGGGAGTGGTTTAAGCTGCCTATGTAGTATTAAACTACTTCTTCCGTCACTCCATTACAGCCCCACAGCCCCTCAACCCCACCTGCACCACAGCTCCTCGTGTATCGTCCATGGCCACAGGATCCACATGCTCCGCTCCCAGCCATCGCTTCAACTCATTGCCCCAGTTCATCACCAGACTGGAGGGGCACAGAATGAGGGGGCGGCTGCACGTGGCTTTGCCGGTCACTCCTGGTTTGGAGCACACATTCATTTAAAATAAGTACACATTCATTGAAATACACATGCATTTAGAATAGATATTGAAGCAAAGTGTCACGCCCAATTGTTGGCAGTGACGATTCGTGTGATTTGGTTAGTATAGATTGTTGTGCTGAGTCTTATACTTTGCAGTGACAGTGATTTGCTATGACAAAAGCGTCAAATTTTTGTACATACATCACACATACATTTTATATAGATATTGAAGTAAGGCGTTGATTTCTGTACGTATGTGACCAATATTTAGGGGCAAGCACAAGGGAGTGCAACCTTCATTGTTTTCCCCAAGAGTTTCATGTTGTGGAAGAGTTTACGGTGCTTAATATCATAATAACTTCCTTCTTCCCCTTACACGCATGACCATTTGCATTGGCAAACGCAAGGGGTAGCTTAGCCAGGTACGCCTGTATGTACATACTCAGCAAAAAGGCGTGTGATCTGTCTGCATCTTTGTTGGCATCGTGACCTAATTGTAGGGGCACGAGGAGCGGCTGCTACACATAATGATTGCAAGGTGGTTTGTCAAATACATACTCATGCAGCATGAGTCATGCTGCAAAGACACATCTAATTGGCTGTTAGTAGTAGTAATTTATATATTCAAAGCTCCCCTCCAGCCAATTGCAAGTTCAGACTTATGATCACTACTAGGGTTAGCCAGGACCGTATATACACACTGTATATGACCGTATGTATGGTGATTTCCCTGCCAAAAATACCGTACATACACCGTATATACCTACAAATGTATGGTTCTAATTGTCACGCCCAATCGTTGGCAGCGACAAATCGTGTGACGGAGCAGTTAAGTTGGTTGGCAGTTGAGAGTTTCTTTATGTCTTGTTCAATAAGCTGGATGGCCAGTCTTCAGTAGATGTGCTGAGTCTTATACTTTGCAGTGACCGTAATTTGATCTGACATGGTCAACCCTAATCACTCCAAACTAACGAGGCTCTTGGTTAAAGTAAGGCCGTTACTTGTGAGGCACCTTAATTACTACGTCCTGTCCATCTTCTCTCCTGTATCTTTAAACTGCCTGGCTAATTCGTACGCACCATTTGTGATCAATGTCCAAAGAGTGCAGATGGCCTGGAAGGTTTTCCCTGTGCAACACAGAGTCGTTTAAATTAATTGATGACATGATGCTGCTCACATAAGAAGGTGAGTCACTAACTGTTCTTCATAAGTGCAAATAAATGATTTAAGCTCATCTTTTGCACGCCAACTCGATTTCCAAGGCGAGCCTGTGTGAAGTTTGTTTTTCGGCATGGATGAACAAGTTGGCCCTGGTTTGATACTTGCAACGCCATGCAATCTTGGAATGAAAATTTGTAAGTTCATATTTAATTTTTCTGTGGTGATCATGTTGCTTAACTTGTTCAGACAAAAAGCGTCATTTTAATCTGTGTAAAAAACCCTCACCGGTCAGGATTTAAGCCAAGCTTGCCACCCACATTGTCCCCATTTATCTTTTATTAACCTTCCTATTGGTAAGTTTAACAAATGAAAAAAGTCCCAGATGATTCATGTGGAAGTTAGCGGTTTTGTTGTCATGTTGCCCACGATTTTAATTTTGCTAAACAGGTGCATTTACGCCTGTGTGATGATACTTCCCTAATCCATAGGACTGCATCTTAATTAAAACATTTTAAGGGCTTTGTTGCTTTTGGCGAGGTTTTCGGTCCTGTAAAAAACCCCTCTTACCTATGAGTCGTGATCAATTTAAAGATGCAGCACATGCTCACCTTCTCAACCTGCCCTTGCAATTGATAATAAGCACCATCTCCACCTATACCACACAATTATAGTCTCTCTTATACTTAAAGAGGTACAGAGGTTACAGAGGTCACAGATCAAGCCATCAGTCATAAAGTGTGACTGCTAGGCTGCATATGGGCATGTGTTATCACTGTTGAAATGTGAGGAGTGGTTGTTGTAGCACCACAGACTTGTAGCACCTACAAAAAAACTCTTTCAAACTTACCAAGACCCATCCCATCCATCAGTATAGAGCCGGTGTAGCCACCATCCTTAAGTCCTGCCAGGCAATAGAACATGAAGGCCACGCCGTCACGTTGATGGGGCCGCAGCTTGGCTGTCATGCGCTTCTCCACATACACAGCCTGAAGGCCCAAAATACACACAGAGCATGCTCCAGTAATTACGTCAGTACCGGACATAAAAGCCACACCGTCAAGTAGGTGGGGCCACAGCTTGGCTGTCATGTGCTTTTCCACAGACACCTGCACCCCAAAGGTGCACAAACATGCTCCGGCTTTCACGTCAGTACTGTACAAAGGTGCACAAACATGCCCCGGTTTTCACATCAGTACTGAACAAGAAGGCCACAGCTAAACTACATAAACCATCCACTTAACCTCTACTCGTCCTGCCTCAGCCAGCAGCCAGATCAACTTGATTGGGTGCTGAAGTTCACTCACATTCTGTACTTGGGAATTCAGTAGCAAACTAAGACGCAGGTGTAGTTGCAGCTGTAAACAGCTGAGGCCTGAAACGGAATATAAATGCAGCGAATTGGTCTGCCGCAACCGTTCTCCCTATCTTGGACCGGGATGTAACAATGCAGGACTTTGTTATCTGCACGATCCTGGAGCCACACACACACACACACACACACACACACACACACACACACACACACACACAGGGGTTATGTCACCTTGTTGTTTGCACGTCTTTCCTCGTCCTGATCAGTGGCTGGATTGTACAGGAGTAAGGGAACCACCTGCATGAGCACATTCAGCTTGAAAAGCGTTCCGACGCACGTAGCACATTCAGCTTGAAAAGCTTTCCGGCACACGTAGCACATAGACGGTTGAGGTGGATGGTGCCAAGGCTCAAGCGCACAATGAGATCAGAGCTGCACTGGTAGCATGGTATTTATCGAACAGTAGTGGCTGCAAGAGGGCAAACATGCGCTTGTTCGCCTTACCTCTTCCTCCTCGACGTCTGCGTTGGCATCAATTTTGACCACGTTCGTGACGCTAGCAAAGAGCTTGTTGATCATCTGCGCGTAGTTCTTGCGTGGGCCTAGGGTGGCTGTCTTTGAACGCTCTGAGGGCTGAAAGTTGGTCATGGGCACCTAAAGGGGACGCGCAACAGCGAGAGTGAAGCTTTGACACGCGTTTATGTAAAAGAACACGCAACCCTGAGTGTATGGATCGCCCAGCATCCCTCCTTTTACTTATGCAAGTGCTTTTGAATGTTCTTCTCAGTTAATTCTACGTGATGTGTGGTTTGGTTTCTAGAAACAGGGTACTCAGTTCTAAAAAACAAAAGGCAGGTGACACAGATAGCAGCAGCCATCTCAAAAACCTTTAGAAATCTGTGGTAGCTGCACATAATCTCAATTGCAATTATGCAAATGCCATTGGCCGTCTGCAACCGTCAAGCCACGCCGAATTGATCATCAGCTACTTCACTATGCACCTTGAAGGGCTGGGTGAGCTTGTTGCCTGAGAGGTGGGCCAAGGGCTTGCGCAGAAGAGGCGGTGGACCAGATGATTTTTTGAGGAAGCCCCCAGAAGTTTTGTGCAAGGAGGGTGGCTTGTTTTCCTTACATCCGTCTGGTGCTGCTGGGCGGCCTCTATTTCCAAGCACGGGTGTGCGCCCTGGACCTCCTGCTGCTGTTTTGGGGAAGGGCTTTTTGTCGGTCTTTGTTGAGGAGGGAGGCCGCACGGCTTGCTGCTGGCTGGCAGCGCTGCCGCCGCCTCCTCCGAGCTGCGTTAGCACCTGCTGCACGTGTTCGTTCAAAGCACGAGTGAGCTTGCATTTCAAGATGGGTGCAACATAGCTATATGTGCGCTCAATTTCATTGAGTGCTGTCTGCCCTCTATTCCATGACGGCGCTGCAGTCAGCTGGCCAGCAGGTGCGTGCAATCCTTGCAGTACAAAATCAGCTCCACAGCTGTCACACACTAGCTCCGATCGCGTGCCTGCGCAGCGCGATCCTCCGGTGTGCTGAGCTTGTTTTTTTTCCTGGATGGCGTCCCATTATTGTTGCTAGTGCTGTCGGAGTCCTGCATGTTCAATGCAGCAGGACTGCTCTCTCAGATGCATATCACACATGCTCAGTGTAGCTCCAAAATTCCCAAGATGCATAGCATAAAACGTGCCTGCAACTCCACAGACTCATCATCCATGTGCTCATCATCGTCAGGAAGTCCTTCCATCGGGCTGTTTTAGTGATGCGTATAAATAATAAATCATGGTCAGAGGACGAGTGGGCTGAAATATGCTACGTGCTATGTGTGCGGGGTTTTGTCTCGCTCTGACGAAAATTCGTACAATTTGGTAGTGATTTTCTAAAAATATTTGGTCAGGTGTTCACTTCTCTATGCTTGCATATCTTTGAGTTCTCTACATAAATAGGTGGGATGTCAGGATTCATGGACCCGAGAGTGGTGCAGGCCCTGGCCCTAACCAGCTTGGGGGCAGGTAAAAGCCCTCCTCCCACGCCTGAAAGACGCTCGAACGCGTGCATCGCATACGCAAAAGCACACGCACGCACCGCACATCCACATGCATACGCTTATGCACATGCACACGCACACACGCACGCACACACTCACACACACACTCAATCACACACACACACACACACACACACACACACACACTCACACACACACACACACACACACACACACACACACACTCGCACTCTCACACACATGCACATAAACATACACACACACACGCATACACACACATGCGCACTCACGCACGCAACATACACATACATATACATACATACACATACACACAGACATGCATGCAAACAAATACACGCACACTCCCCTCGTGCAGCTGGCACCGCGCTCGGTGGATTGTTGGTGGTCATCCAGCCGAAGCTGGACTCTAGGAAGCTAGGTATGCCTGAGCACCACGTTTGAGACCCTCTTTCAAGGCTGTGATATTCTATGTCTGGCATGTTAACTCTTTTGACCTGATCCCCATGCCTGCTTGCTTCCTCAGGACTTATGCAAGGCCTTGCTGCAGGCTTGATGCTCTCCATTAGCTTCTTTGACCTCATGCCCGAGTCTGTTGAGGCAGTGGGCAAAAGGACGGCCAGCCTTTGTTTCTTCTTGGGTGAGTCCTTTGTACTAAGGACCAGCACGTGGTTGACCGTCTGTGGGGTGTGCCAAGACCATCACTGACCATGCATTTAGGAAAAGTTCCCAAAAAGTAATGCTCACACCAGTGAAAGCCCCCGCCAAATTAGTCAAGAACACTACAAGAGACAGACGCTCATTGCCGTGGTTGTAACAGGAGAGAAGAATGGTTACAGACATATAAATGTGTAAGAAAGATCAAAGAAATGTATGGAAAACAAATCAATGCCGCTCTTGTTTCTCTGTTGTCCTCGGACTTTGTAACACCGTGACCCTCACACCTTGCTCTTAGTCCAAGCTTAGTTTATTTCAGTAAGAAACAGCCCGTCTAGTGCGTCTTATTCACACCTTGCTTTTAGTCCAAGCTTAGTTTATCTCAGTAAGAAGCAGCCCGTCTAGTGCGTCTTATTCACACCTTGCTCTTAGTCCAAGCTTAGTTTATCTAAGTAAGAAACAGCCCGTCTAGTGCGTCTTATTCACACCTTGCTCTTAGTCCAAGCTTAGTTTATCTCAGTAAGAAACAGCCCGTCTAGTGCGTCTTATTCACACCTTGCTCCTAGTCCAAGCTTAGTTTATCTCAGTAAGAAACAGCCCGTCTAGTGCGTCTTATGCTGCAAACGACGTATAACCGAAAAAGTTGCTTCAAACGCTTCTTCCGTTCACATGTCCCCCCTGCACACGCACACGCTCGATTCATACTCACACTCAGGGGTGGCCTTCTTTGCGGTGATCGTGGCAGTGCTCCCAGAGCCTGACGCATCTCGCCTCCTTTTAGATGACGGCCTAGGAGAGAGTGAGCCAGTGGGACCCTGCAGCAAGAAAGACGATCTATTAGAAGGCAGCAATGGGGCAGCGACCCCCAGAAGGTCCTCTCGCAACAAAACATCCGCATCGCAATTTCCGGAGCCTGCTTCAAACGCATCAGACAGCAGGTTTGTGGAATGCTGCATGCTGTAAGGTCTCTTCATGTATCTCCTGCAGCAGGGTGCGAGGGCCGACACTGACGTTTTATTATTGCCTGCAATGTACCAGCAATGTACGCTATTTATGAGGAACAAAGACAGGGTCAGCAATTCCTAATACCTAATACACATGCGTGTCCCCTACTGACTCACCCCAACAAAAGCTCCCTCTCCTCTTGTGCGGCCCCTGTTCTGCAGAGCCGTGGTTTCTAAACAAGAAAGGCAGCATGCCCTTTTGGCCCGTAGGAAAGTCCTTCTCAGCGGCCTGATTACTGCCTTGGGCATTGCACTGCGTGAGTGGTCTGTGTGTCTGTAGCTGTGTGGGTGTGGGTGTGGCTGTGTGAGTGTGGGTGTGGGTGTGGAGGTGTGGGTGTGCGGTATGGATGTGTACATTTGTGTAACTTGAGCAGCCGAGGTCCTGTTTGTCACATAAGGTCCTTCATGTGTGAGTGTACAAGGACACTTGCTGCTTTTTAAATTGAAATAAGGCTCGTGGAACTTCCCAAGGGCAATTCCACCATGTGAGTAGGATTGGCCAGAACCATGAGATGTACCGTATCTGACTATATCTATTTGAGGTCTCCTCGCCACATTCTAGAAATCGTCAAGGTTTGAAGTTGTCCTGACACTTGTTTGTTATGTGCTCTTCTGCTCGCCAATTTTGCTGTATAATTTTGGTGTGCGTAGCTTGCCTTTTGCTAACAATTGCATGATGGAGGATGTCTTTTATTGTTGTACGTCGACAAGTTAAGAGTATCATGTAATCATACATCCACCGTTTATGGCAGTACCGTACGTTCCCAGTCAGAATTTTCTGGATAGAAACGATGGGTTCTGGCCAAGCAACGGTCAAACTGATCTAATCAAATTCCAAGCTTGTGTCAAGACAATGGGCAGGGCAGTGCTTCAAACCTGAGCTTTGAGCTCTCCCCTTCTTACATTGCTTTGCAGGGCAGTGCTTCAAACCTGAGCTTTAAGCTCTCCTCTTCTTACATTGCTTTGCAGACAACTTTCCAGAGGGTGTGGCTGTGTTTCTGGCATCCGTCAAGAGCAGCAAAATTGGGTTGAGGTGAGGAACCAAGAACCTGTCGTGAAACGTACAGAGTCAAGCCTTGTTAGGAAGATTGGGGCTAGGTGTGGCTGTATTTCTGGCATCCGTCAAGAGCAGCAAATTTGGGCTGAGGTGAGGAGCAAAGAACCTGTCGTGAAACGTACAGAGTCAAGACTTGTTAGTAAGATTGGGGCTAGGTGTGGCTGTGTTTCTGGCATCCGTCAAGAGCAGCACCGTCATTATGACATTGTGATTATAGCTATGACATGCATTGAATAAGCAAACACCCTCCACCCCCCTACCTCCTTCCCCACCTCGGACCCTTGTTCTTGGGCTGAGGTGAGGAGCAAAGAACCTGTCGTAAAATTGGGCTGAGGTGAGAAACCAAGGACCTGTCGTAAAACGTACAGAGTCAAGCCTTGCTAGGAAGAATAATGCAAGGCTTGCTGAATGGAAAAGCCCAATTACTTTGATGCAGTTTGGGAGAGTTGCTTTACGCTTGTCAACCATCAATCAAGCATGGTATGTAAATGTAAAATACAAGGAAAGTCTAGGGACGCTGGCCCCTCCACTTAATTCCTTGTGTCCCTTCATTACTTCCAGCACAGTTATAAGAAGCCGCATGCCAAAAGACGTGCATAACTCAGAGTTATGACTCCAAGTAGAGCTCGCCTAGATGTTACCTTCCAAGTATATGATCCATGCTTCATGGCCACACTGCACACACAGTTTGGCCATTGCCATAGCACTTCACAACATCCCAGAAGGCGTGGCTGTGGCGCTCCCCGTCTACTTTGCCACAGGTGAGAGGTGGCACGCGCAGTCATGGTGCAGGGTGTGTGTGACAGTTGGCATAAATCAAATGGCTGTGCACATTTAACTTTGGCACTCCCTGCCTAAATGGCCACAGGTAAGGAGGAGGTGGCACTTGCTGTTTTGGTGCAGGGTGTGACAAATAGCATAAATTGAATGGCTGTGCACATCAAATTTGGCGCTCCCTGCCTAAATGGCCACAGGTAAGGAGGAGGTGGCACATGCTGTTTTGGTGCAGGGTGCGACAAATAGCATAAATTGAATGGTTGTGCACATCAACTTTGGCACTCCTTGGCTACATTGCCGCAGCTAAGGAGGAGGTGGCGCTTGCTGTTTTGGTGCAGGGTGTGTGTGTGGTAGCATAAATTGTGCACATCAACGTTGGCACTCCCTGTCTACATTGCCGCAGGTAAGAGGTGGCACGTGCAGTTATGGAGTAGGCTGAATTAGGCCAAAACTGTACCTACACATCATACCTACACAGATGAAATTCTGCCAGGAAGTGATTAACCTGACTGCAAGTTCAGAATCCCCTGCCAAGTTTGCTCACAGCAGTGGTGCTGGCAAGGACTTTGGTTCACTTGAGCTGTGTCACTTGTGCTCCTGAAACTTGTTTAAATGTCGCAGCTGTACTGACTTGCATAAAATCGTCTGATGTATACCGTTGAATTCTCCTTTCCTTTTCGTGGTGGAAAAGCCGAACGATACTCGGCACTATCTCCCGTATTTAACGTGGGGAGCGATTTTCACTGCCTATGTATTTTCTCATGGCACTGGCGATTCCCAGGGTGACTCGCCACAGGTACAGAGGGCTAGGTAGTAGCTGGCCTAGGCTACTTGCTGCGTAGGGCACTCACAATAGTTTTCCTCCCCTCCTGAGACACGCGTGCACAGTATACTGAAGATTGCTATAGGCTGCTTGCTGTGTGTGGCACTTGCAGCAGCTCCTTTGCCCCTCCTGTACACGCACGCACACTGTGCAGTGCTCCTCAGCACAGAGAGGTTGAAGGGGGAAACTTGTGCTTCTCCTTACCACTTGTTGAGAGCTGATCATACCGATGCCTTGCATTCCTACAGCGGCTATTTCATCGATTACTCAATTACCCGAAAGCTACCTTGCATTCCTGCAGCAGCTCTCTCGTCACCAGTCCAACTACCTGTCTTCCCTTTTCTTGTGCAAAACCTCTGCCCTGCCGTTTAAACACTACACCAATTTCCGTCTGCCTATTTGATTCAGTAATTCCCCATGCGATCGCTAAATTTTTGCATGGTACACAGTCATTATCACCATGCAATGAAATACGCAGGCAGCCGGTGGCGCGGCTTCCAGCTGGCATTCATATCTGGCTTGGCCGAGCCTGCTGCTGTGTTGGTGCGTATCAAAACGGCACTACTGCAAGTTGATGCTGGTATCTGCCAGTAAGAACAGTCACCGGAAAGTCAATATTTTCAGGCTGTTCAGAACTGTGTGTACGACCTTCGCAGATGAATTAATCGAACTGTAGTCCTAAACAAAAGCAACATCTGTCCCACTCTCCTCAAAGACCACCTTCGCTGGGAAGGTTGCCAGGTCTAGCCACCCCCTAGCAAGAAGATGCAGCTGACCCTTGAAGACGTAAGCACGTATGGGTGGGAGAACTTTGCAACTCCAAATCATGCATCTTGATAATACCTTTTACACGCACTGCAACATTGGCATCGGAGCAGTATGACCAGATAACAAGGCGGCACATATGGACAGGCCGCTTGGGCTGCGAGCATCAGACAAGGCGCAATGATTTGCGTACGCAATAGAAAGACGTGTGGCGGTTGTTAGTCATGTCGAGAAGCATGACTGTCAAGAAACTTGTCATCCCTCGATTGCTTGCCTTGGCTGGGAATTTGGGGTCGCAAGCAGGCTGATCTGATCAATAACCCGATCATCATTCTGAATAAAGCTGTTGTATCAAACTACACTTTTGTGCAGGTGCTGGGCGTCGTGTTTCGTGCGTTTTGGCTGGACCATTTCATCATTGACTGCTTGTTGGCTGCCGTGGGAGGCATCATGGCTTGGCTGGTGAGTGTTGTGCGCCTGCATTTTGTTGTCTGGCTGCGAAGCTCCCGCTTCACAACAAAATACTTCTGCACAATGCAGGCAGGATGGAGTTCATGTGGGATAATCACTTGTGATCGTTAGGATCTGATTACCGTACGTCCAAACAACAAAATACTTCTGCACAATGCAGGCAGGATGGAGTGCATGTGGAATATTCACTTGTAATTGTTAGGGTTTCATTACTATACGTCCACTGTACTCACCCCCCCCCCCAAATTTATTTTACAGGGAAACAGCACCC
>Ga0307951_1002183_pt1 | contig 12188 bp, 13 predicted proteins | sample OrgLakmetagen374_FD_201842 | JGI IMG/M metagenome (GOLD analysis project Ga0307951, IMG submission 201842) | Saline water microbial communities from Organic Lake, Antarctica - #374 | ecosystem: Environmental > Aquatic > Non-marine Saline and Alkaline > Saline | place: Antarctica: Organic Lake... | reverse complement strand
TCCGATCTCCTATCTCGTCCCTGGCGCCTATCTCGTCACCGGCGCCTACCGCTCAATTTCATTGTTCAGCATCACTGGCGCCTATCTCGTAACTGGCGCCTATCTCGTCACCGGCGCCTACCACTCAATTTCATTGTTCAGCATCACTGGCGCCTACCTCGTCACTGGCGCCTATCTCAGCGGGTACTTGTAAGTCACGGTGCATAAAGTAAAAGACACCATCGAGAAAGAGAAAAAACAACGCGCACTTCTCACCATTGATGAGCTGCTTGGTGGATATTGTGAATTGGATACATGTCGCACTGCAGACAGAGAGCGTGGAAGAGCACAGCAGCAGTTTAGTAAGTTGCAGCCTGAGGGGAGCACAGCTACAATTCAGCAGCTGCACAGGATTACAAAGATAACTTGTGTTTTTTCATATTGTTATCCTGAATAAATGAATTCTAATAATAATAATAATTCCTTTGTGGAGAAAAAATGTGGACCCTCCTGAGACATCTAAAGACATTTGTTTGACAAACTGAAAGGAGCTTGACAAAGTATGTGCAAGTGGAAGCGTGATTTGCATAAGTTGGAGCGTAGCATGCGTGAGCATGCGTAGATTAAGCGTGTGCAAGCGTGAGGTAGCCACATGCACGCAAGTGCACGTCCACTCAAATGTAGACCTCTGCTGTGCCAAGTAGCCTCTGCACAGCTTTGTGCACAAAGCATAGCGCGCATACACACACACTCACATACATACACAAGCATGCACACATACTGATACACACAGAAATACAGACATACAGCATGAGTCACTGCTGCACTCACCATGAGAAAGTCGTCAGGGATTGGCTCTGTGAGTGGAGCTGCTGCACACAGGAAATTGTTTGGAGAGCGGTACAAGAGCTCTGTGTCGCGGTCTTCCTGCGTTTTTCCATGGTAAACAGTGTTCACTGTTACTAGGCTTTGTCTTGATGTTTTTTTGTTGGCTAGATGTGTTCTTGTGCTAAAACAGTTTTTACTGTAACAAATGGAGAGCAGAACAAATGCTCTATGTCGCACTTTCCCAGCGCAATTCTATGGCCAATACGCAATTCCATGACAAATGGAGAGCAGAACAAAAGCTCTGTATCGCGGTTTTTCAGCACAATTCCATGGCAACAGTGTTCATCATGACGGCTGCGCTTGTGGAATCTCAAAACTGCTGCTTGCGTTTTCAGTTTTCAGACAACAACGCTTTCCAGCATTGAGTTGAGCGACATCATACAAAAGCTCCTCTTGGCCTAACACCTAGCCATACATTTTATGGAACGTTATCATGACAAATTAGAGCGGCCTACGGCAAAAATGATCACCTGGATAACAATGTTGTCATCGGTGGTGTTCAAGTCCAACAGCTCGGACCTGTGTTTAGTAAACAGCAGAAAGGAGCCATATGAAAGCAGTTCAAAAGCATCAATTCTTAGTGTAGCAAACAGTGACTTGTTCGTACTCATAATTTTAAGAGGATTGTTAGCTTAAATGCTCAGTCAAATCCTAGGAGCGCAAGTACTGAGTTAAAAAGGTGGGGGATGCGGAGGTGTAAATGGTGTATGTTTGTGCATGCGTGAGTACGCGTGTGTGCATGAATATGTATGCGTATGAGTATATGCGTGTGTGAGAGAGCATGTGTATGCATGTGTGGTTGAGTGTGCATATGTGCATGAAGGTTTGTAGCTGCCCAAAGCCACGTAAATGACCTAGTGTAGCCTCAAACAAAGGGGCATTCTCTGAGCACGAATTGGATTTTGCGGTCTGAGCTGAGTGGCGTGAATATTTGAAAGGCAGGTCTGCTTCCTATGCTGCATTGTGCGTTTGCATGCCTGGCATACTGAGGACAGGTTTAGAGCAACAACGAACGGACCTCAGATGGTTGATGTTGATGGCTCCTCCCGAAGTGGCGGTCTTTATTCTGCCCACACGTGCATGCATTAGATTCAGGTTGATGGGACCTCCGATGACCTGGATCACAGGATTGTTGTGCATAAGTGTGATGTCATGTAGTGACAAAGAAATCAAAAGGCACAAAGAAATACAGGGCTTGCGTGTCCCTATTTGTAGGGACAAAGAAATTGAAAGGCACAAAGAAACACACGGCTTGCGCAGTCCTTTTTGTAGTGACAAAGAAATACAGGGCTTGCGTGTCCCTATTTGTAGGGACAAAAAAATTGAAAGGCACAAAGAAACACACGGCTTGCGTGTCCCGTATCCTCTATGTGTAGTGACAAAAAAAAGGGACAAAGAAATACAGGGCTTGCGCGTCCCTTCTCCTATTTGCAACCAATGCAAATGAGCAGGAAGTGAGAATTATGGCAACCGTTGACGCAGTGGCACAAGGCATTGCTGCACTAGCGGCTGTGATGGATTTGGCAGACCCACAACATAGCTGCAGGCAAGCATGACTTGCAGGGTGCACGTGTCTTCAATTCAAGGGACCTATAACACCTGAGGGTGTTTGCAGAGCTGCCCTGCAACACCACCTCCAATGCTTCAATTAAAACACCAAAGGTTCACAACTTGGTCTTCTATTGTTGTGGTTTGCATTATTAACTATTACGCTGCCGTGTCGAGTATACACCACAAAGCCATGCACGTGACATACCGTGACGTCTGGCTGCCGAGGTACGGATTCCCAAGGGTATCGAGTATCAAGGACAAGGTACCTGGGAGATGCAAACGTTGGTGTATCGATTATCAAGGTCAGGTTAGGTGTATCAAAGATCAGTTGAATTGAGTATCAAGGACAAGGTACATGGGAGGTGCACAAGCTCCAATGATTCAACAGAAAAAACGAAAGCGCAGTGCACTACCTAGAAACATCAGGAGTGAAGCCAAAGCTCATGGCGTTTGCAGTTGGGCAGGTTCTTGAGGCAAAGAGCCACCGTGCGCCCTCATTAGCCTAGTTAAAAGTTATTCAAACAGGCGTGCAAAAACTCGGGAAGAAAAGAGAATGTAAAAAATTACGGCCTCCTGTGAACATCCTCTAGCACAAGTGCTCAAGCTACAGCTAAACGTACTGTTTCGATTATGAATCCACCACTCATCTGTTTGCAAGACACAGGGATTCACCAATACTTTGTGGGTGATAAGGCCAAAAGATTTGCTATAAATTACTACAGAATAGTAAGCAAAACAGACGGTTCTGACCAGCTGAGGTAGTCACCTTCACTCAGCCTGAAACTCACAACTAATAAAAAGAAAACACACTGTCTTGCAGTCAGTTGTCACTATGTTTTGAGTGCCCGCAGCAGTTTAGCCCTCAGATCACGCCAGCATTGCAATACATGGCACAATTATGGGTTTGCCTGCATATAGTACCAAAACGATTCCTGAACTATAACCTGTGACCGATCCTCATGGGGCCAACACCAATCACCTGTCATCAATGCGCAGCATGCTGGCATTGACGCCAGCTTCGACGTCTGCCTCAATTACGATGGGGACAGGCCTGGAGTTAATGCCCTTCATCAAGACCTAAAGCGCAGACAAAGGAAAGTGATGTAAGCAATCTAAGCAAGCCAGCACCACATGGAAATTTGTCCTCATTGGTTTGCATTTTGAGGTGCACTGGGCGGGGTTCACAACTGCTCAAGGGCACTCACAACTCTAAGAGAAGAGAAATGATATTTAGAACGGACAATCAGCAGGCCTGCCAAAGACGAAAGAAAAGAAAACTAAGCTTAAGTAGAGCTGGTTGTGAAGACCAAGATAACATAAGATGGGAAAAAACAGAGAAATCCGGACAGAAAGCAAGAGTGACGTATTACTTTTGCTGCACTACAAGAACTGGAGTCCATGTGTTTGACACTGGACTCAGCAGATTTAATGGTGATAGGATTACACATAGGCTTCAGTACCTAAGATTGGTACCCCACAACTTTGCATTCACAAAAAAGTGTCAACACGCGCCCTGCCATGATCATATGTACCTTGAACACTTGTGCAATGCAAATGCTGCCCTGTATCGGATGCAAATCCAGAGGGCTGACACAAATCTAGCGTAAATAGCTATCCCAGTGGGCAGGAAGGTCACATGAGGGGTTAGCTGGAGCAAAATAATACAGTACAACCAAGCACGCAAGCCCAAGTGCAGCAGGGTAGGGGACAAGGCTACAAAAAGTACGACATTAAACAGACAGGTTCAAACGTCACATCCTCCATTTTCAATTCCCTTTGATTAGACTGACTAGCCTCAAACAAAGTGCACTTTATCGTTATTGTCTTGCCAAAAAAATCAGTTTGAACAGAAGCCACGATGTCACGCCATACTGAGAGAGGCTGGCAACCTATTTCGAGCACAATAATCCATCAACCAATAAGAGGCAGACGATTAAGTTATCCCTTGGCCTACCTTACATTAAGCCACATAAATCCTCTGACCATAATAAAAGGCAGGCAATCACGTTATGCCTCGACCTACCAGGGCACATCATCCCTTGACCTACCTCACATTAGACCACATTAATACTTTGACCATGAAAAGGCAGCCAATCACATTATCCCTTGACCTACCAGGGCACATTGATCCTCACAGGAGTCAAACTCGCCAGGAGTGGCTGAGGGGAGGCACTCAGAACTGCTGGTGGATATTACCAGGTCGTAGTAGGAGCAGCCTGTCGTAGTGTTCTGCATGACCACCTCCTCCACAACAGGCAGTTGTGTGGGCTCGCTGCAAGCAGGAGCAGCAACACAACGGTAGCCTTGGGTTAAAAAGCACTGCCACGATCAAAACCAAGCAAGCGCAATTAGCAATCTGTGCATAAGAGGAAGCTGCTCCTCCCTTATGTGCAGCGCAGCCATCCACTCACAAACTAGTAAAAAGTTTTGAACTTTCTTAGATGGGACAGCCATTGTTTGCTCCAATTTTCAAAGCAAGGCATGCAAGGGTGTGGCGACCTCATGAATGTCACAATACACGTACTTCAGATTAAAATAAACATCTCCCTCTAGACCATAATGACCAAAGCCTCAATCATGGGCTCACACACACCAACACCCACCCACACCCACACACGCACACACACCCACACACGCACACACACATAAGTACCATACATAGTTTGGAACTCACTCTCCAACGCCCTTATCAGGGGCCCCAGCCCAAAACACCGTATAGTTGGACCCTGACGCAGGAGCGATCTGGATGTGGCACGCACTGGTCTTGATCTTGATGTTTTGAAGCTTTCGACGAGGGATGCCGAGGTTGCACAAATACCTGCAAAGAAGCGTTCGCTTCAGCTCTGAATGCACTTCAATTAACAAAATTTTGAACAAGTAAGGCTAAGATTGCACAGGTACCTGCAAAGAAGCGTTCACTTCAGCCCAAGAGGCATTCACTTCAGCTCTGAACGCACTTCATGGACCAAAGTTTTGACAACTGAGGCCAAGATTGCACAGGTACCATAGGTTTAAATACTCGGGATGCTGCGTAGTTGTGTCACGCACACTGATACAAGCTAGGCAATCCAAACACACGCTCAGGCAATCCAAACCTGCTACACGCTAGACAACCTAAACACACGCATGCGCAAGCATTTGTGCTACACGCTAGGCAATTCAAGGCACGCTCAGCAATCTGAATGTGATGCACGCTAGGCAATTCAAACACACACTCAGGCAATCCACACCTGCTACACGCCAGACAATCCAAACGCACACACAGGCAAGCATTTATGCTACACGCTAGGCAATTCAAGGCACGCTCGGCAATCCGAATGTGCTGCACGCTAGGCAACCTAAACGCATGCCAAGGCAATCCAAACCTGATACACGCTGAACAATCCAAACGCACGCACAGGCAAGCATTTATGCTACACGCTAGGCAATTCAAGGCATGCTTGGCAATCCGAATGTGCTGCACACTTGGCAATCCAAACGCATGCCAAGGCAATCCAAATCTGCTACACGCTTGGCAATCCACCAGGTGAGCCAAGGAACCCATGTAATTTTTTTAAATCCTTCATCAATGCCTTTGGACCGACTGCTGCTCATCTGCAGAATTGGTCATATCTGCAGGTACAAATTATTTGTGACCAAACACACGAGGACTTTTCTGCCATAAAGTACCAAACCTTCACTACATACTGAATATACAAGAATGTGGCCACCCCTCCTCGTTCATTTATTCATAAAAAGCCCAAATCACTCCCCAGCAACCTGTCCATGCCAAAGGCAACTGTACATAACTACACTTCTTCCCTCTTTATCCAGCATTTGACTCACTGCTGCTCTGTGGCCTCGCTTCGTTCCATGCCATTGCCCTTCAAGTCCATGGTTTGGCCCCAGCGGTCGAAAAAGGGAGGCAGGTACGGTCCCCAGGTCCCATCCACCCCACCCACAGGACCGACATTTTGGGGTTGCAGGGCGTCAGAGCCTGCAGGGCTGGCAGAGAGTGTACCTGGCACAGGAAGGTGCAAAAATTTGCTGTCAATGCGCGAAAATTAAGGGCTGGAAGGGCTTGTATTATGACGTGCAGGGCAAGGTTAAAATTCATACCCCTGCCACTTTTTCTTTGAAGCGTACTTTGGAGAAACTCGAGCCACTGGGAATGTATTACGTCCTACTATCACCAAGCAAGGGGGGTGTTTGATGCACTTATGTTTGTTTCATAAGCAAGGCAGTTCAGCACTGCGCCAGTGTGCAGGGTGCCTGTTGGTTTATGATGTGTTCTCATCTAACATTTGCGTCGCCCCTGTGCACGTACAGCTTTTTTTTAACACAAGCTCACCTGCATCCCAAAGGCAGGGACGCCTGTGCGTATCCCCATGTGATTGCACAGATAGTCATGATATCACAAACAAGAACCTCACCTGAGTTCCAAAGGTGGCCTTCAGTGATTGCACAGGCAACAAAGACTATCACAAACCTCACCTGTGCTCCAAAGACAGTCCGCTAGTGATTGCACAGGCAACAAAGACTATCACAAACCTCACCTGTGCTCCAAAGGCAGTCCGCTAGTGATTGCACAGGCAATAAAGACAGTCACAAACCTCACCTGTGCTCCAGAGGTAGGCTGCATAGTAGTCAGGGTCGGCCAGCCGCAGCATTACGTCCCTGCAACACCCAAACCAAGTTGTGTGGCAGGAAGCAGTTGTAATATCAAAACAGAGCAAAGACCAGGCAACTAGGTGTGTTGATGAACGAAAGACAGCATATTGAAATGTGACTTGCAAGAAGATCTTGCACGCGAGTCCTAAACAAATTGCGTACTTAGGAAGCACGGTATGAAATAAAGAGCACGGCAAGGTTGAAAGGGTTGGACGTAGCTAATCCCACAGGCATAGTACGATGTTTTGGATGGGGAAATTCAGGAACTATGTGGAGTCCTGCATGGTGAAAGCACAGGGTATATTAAACGACCCTACATTCATGAGGTGCACAATGAGGCTCACAAATAGGCAGCAGTGAGACAAAAGGCAATGCACAAACATTTGTGGTAAAATGTGTCAGGTACAAGCACACAGCAAGCTCACCTGTCCATATAGAAATCCCCTAGCTGCGTGCCGTATGGTGTCGCACTCATGTTGCGCGCCCCAAAGAAACCAGCAGCATTGTCCAGATCAACTGGTACCCCATCGTCCGTCAAGCACGACAGCCTGCAAACCACCAGCAAGTCCATGCATTGTTGTTAGGTTGAAATACCAGGTTGCCATCCTTGCTCCTTGAAGCGCAGTACAAAACATTGCAGCTTTCAGTTGTGTGTTTGCCTCGATTTTGCTCCCTTTCACAATCTACAAGCCCTCTGTACACGCTGCTTTTCTCTGACACCTTGATAGGAGCGATGAGGTAGGCACGTGGGAGCGATTGGACAGGGAACCCCTGCCTATTTTCAAGGTTTCAGGTTTTTCCCTGACACCTTGATAGGAGCGACGAGGTAGGCACGTGGGAGCGATTGGACAGGGAACCCTTGCCTATTTTCAAATTTTCAGGGTTTTCCCTGACACCTTAATAGGAGCGACGAGGTAGTAGGCACGTGGGAGCGATTGGACAGGGAACCCTTGCCTATTTTCAAAATTTCAGGGTTTTCCCTGACACCTTAATAGGAGCGACGAGGTAGTAGACACGTGGGAGCGATTGGACAGGGAACCCTGGCATAATTTTAGGATTGAGGGTCAGGTTTAAAAGTTGTTCCTTCTCAATTTGTGCGCGCTGGTCTTACCGCAGGTAACTAGGACACTAACTTGACGTCACTTGCAATTGCAACAGGGCAGGACAGAGGATGCACGGCATGGAAGTATCAAACTTGTTGTTTACGGCTAAGCACCGCAGCAGAATGCTGCAGCACATGTGAGAGGTCACTGCAGTGATAACCATTAAGGCGGATCTCATTGTCATGTGATCACTTTGTGACGTGAAATAATGCAACAAACATGCTGACGGATACAGAAGAATGGTCGGTTCAACCTGTCAAGCATATCTAGAGCTGCAGTGCAGCACATGTGGTAGGTTGCCGCGGCACAGCGTCTGACACGCAGCATGAAAAGGAGACTTGATTGACATATAGCATGCAAAGCAATGAAGATGCTACACAACAAGTTGCTAATAGGCATGGAAGAAAATCCGGAGTCTGTGTGGGGGCGCAAACACGCAATGTTGCACATCCTAACAACAACGTTTGCCCATTTTAGCACGACTTGCACTAGTGTAGCCAGTTAACAGTTAACATACGCAGCGCAAAGCTCTTATGAGTCAGAGTCACTTGCCTGCAGGCTGTGAGGTTCTGAATCATGGACAGGCCTGTGCTTGGATCATTATACTGCTGGTCTTTGTCGATGGTACGATTGAGGCCCAGGACATCCTGCGCATTGTAAGTGTGTGTGTGTGCGTGTGCGGGCGTGTGCAAGTGTGTGGAGGGGGGGTATGTGCACGTGTTTGCATGAGACAAAATTCACAAGGAGTAAGTAGATAAAACTTGAGGCGACCTACCTCTAGGCTGAAAAATTCTGAACAGGCAGCTTTCAATTGGGTGAGGGAAACACGTACTTAAATGACACAAAAGGGAGAACATCCATCGGCATGCAGAGTACACCACACATACGTCCGTGCTCTTAAACTGGCCAGGTATGAATTACAATTATTCATTTCATTTGTCAGCTCTGCACGAGGCAACTAGAACAAGCAACAGCTTGCACAAGGTGATTACCTAGATAGGCATCAGTCTGCACGCACCCGTATATTCCATCCTTTTGAGTGTTTTCTATCGAATGGGAAGTGTACAATGCCAGTTGCCCTCGCACCCTCAACAAAACCTCCTGCAGCAGGGCATGTTGCATGGTAAAATTGCCTTGGAAAACCGGGAAAAAGGTACTCATACCAACCACAGCATGGTTGGATGAGTGGGCAGTTTTTCAGTCAACATCCCTGGTCAATTCACCTGTCATAAAAGGATAAGGAAGCATAAGAAGCTTCCACAGAGACATAAAGTAAGTGCACGGCTTTGCAGTGTCTTTTTGTTTAGGTTCAGAACTTTGCTTATCATAATTTAGTAAGGCTGAGAAGGTCAGATTGAATGCACAGTAAGTGTGATCATTAATCTGTTTATGCAGGTCAGAATAGGTGCACAACAATCGACCACTCGCCTGCTAAGTATAAGCTGGAATGAATGTCAATAATTGTTGTCAGTCTGACATAGTCTTAAACAAACACAAATGTTAAACTCAGATCCCAACCCCAAGCCATTCGTGCTGTCGGCTAAGAGCTCCAACAATAAGCTACAGCAGCGCACCACAAAGATATGATAGCGCACCACTCCAAGAACCATAGTTGTAAATCCACTCATCCTGCATTAGAACATCATGCATTGTGTGCACCGTACAGGCACACCACATGCTTTGACTCCAGAACTGAAAAGGATCTGAATAATCAGCTCGCACGCATCCCACCTATAGGGACATAGTAGTCGTGAGTCCAGAGGGGTAAATTGACGTTTGGCGAGTCTGCTTCGTGCCCCAAGTACAGTGTCTGGTCGAAGCTTGTCTCCTGCAAGCCAATTATATGATTTGTATGAGTTCAAATTATTGAATGGGGGCAAGATGGCTGAACAGCTCCATGCTTTCAGACACTGCAAGCTGCAAGAGTGTAACAAAGCGTCTCTTGTAGTAAGACAACTGACATGTTTGACAAGTGTGGAGTGCGTGTACGTATCTACGGGCTATTTGAAGTATGTAAGAAGCATTTAAAAGAAATTAATGAAAATATGGATGCAAAAGGCTGCTAAAAATAACCGCATGGTGGCTTTCAGTGCATATAACGAGTACAGTATGTGTAGAGGGCGAAGGAAAAGAGAAATAAGGAAAAACAGCAGGTTGAGACCATCTAAATAGAAAGTTCTCTATTCTAGAAATAGTTCAAAGCTAGTTTGGTCGAATTTAATATAAAATAATCTTCCTTGCCTACCACTCATGCTTTAAATAATGAGGTTGGTCCTGTACATCAACACAATATTAGAAAAACTGTATAAAAGAAAAATTTAGACTACTTTAAGCCTACAAAGCATACGTAAAAAACTTCCAGCCTTCCTCACCAGCTTTCCCTCCAGGTAACGGTCTTGAAATCTTCCAATGACAAACATGTAAACCAGCAGAGGCAGTCAACAGGGCGGGACAAATAACAAATAGAGATCATGCGGAAGTGAAAAAGAGGCCCATTACAAACGTTACACCTCGCATATTATTTTGGCAAATTACAGCTGACAATTTGGTAAGGTACACACGTCCTCCCTCACATGCAGAGCTGCTTCCTGGTTCTTGGCAAAACGATAATGATAAGAGTCAAAAGGGCCTAAAGTTGGCTTTAAGCATATCCGTCTGCGGATCATTTGACGCATCATGACACTAACCGTGGTAACCCTATAGCTGTGGCCATGCAGGCACCAGAAGTGAATGTGACTTGTTTTACAACCACCCACCCACCCACCAAGGCAAGGTTGAGGCAGAGGAACGAAAAAAGTTTGAAGCCCAGCAGCAGCTGCTGTTGTGTGTTGTTCCACTGCAAGTGAATCAGGGTCGTGAATTCTCTAAGTAGAGAAAAGCGCATTATGCTAGGGTAAAGCCAGCGTGCAGCAAGGGAAAAATACAGACCTGATCCTAGACACGTCCCACGACCACTGGGCGTTAAACGGCAATAAATGGCTTTCAAAAAAGTTTACAATGACTACTTCCAAACCTCTGGTAGGCATTGCAAGCAAGAGGCAAGGCTGTGGTGATGAGGATACACAGCGGTTTAAATTCAATCAGCAGCTTATGAACACATGTCAAGCAGACACAAACACACATTTGCCCACCTTGCATCTACACAGGTTGATGTAACAAACAATGCCTCAAATAAGATGCACATTACTTTTTACTGGCAAGCACATGCCCTTAAAGGAAAGCAGGTCAGCACACCAGCTTTTCCTTGTTCCTGCTAAAGTTGTCGGCGAGCCTCCTGCTGCTGTCATTCACGGATGTGGCAGCAAGTTTGGCAAAAGCCGCAACGCCCTTCTTCCCCCTTCTTCCCTGCCTTTGCATTTCCTCATCCTTGCCCGTTCCCCGCCCACCACCTCCGTCTTCTCCCCTCTCCTGTGTGGTTTTAGATTCGCAGTTGGACAATATCAGCCACCAAAATTAGGGGAGTGTGTGCGAGCTAGCAAGATAGAGTACCTCCTCTGTCCGTGCATGTGGGCGTGGGATTGTGTGCATGTGTGTATACGGATGTATGCGTGAGTGTTGCGCGCGATATGTATGTGTCTCAGTGCACTCATATCTGTCTAAGTACTTGCGTGCATGCACGCGTGTTTGTGCATGTGTCAGTGTGTGTCTGTGTGTGTGGAGAGAGAGAGAGAGAGAGAGAGAGAGAGAGAGAGAGAGAGAGAGAGAGAGAGAGAGAGAGAGAGAAAAAGAGAGAGAGAGAGATGTGTGCACATATATGCGTACGCATGCACAAGTGCACCTGTGAAGTGTGTGTTTGTGTGTAAGTATGTGCCTAGACAACTGACGTAAAATGCATGCATATGTGTGTGTGTGTGTGCGGGGGTGTGTGCGTTTATGTGTGCGCGTATGTATGTGTGTGTACATTGGTGCGTGTGCTTATGTATGTGGATGAATATGCACATGTGTGTGCGTGTGTGTGCGTGCGTGTGAGCATGAATGTGTTTTAATAAGTGCATATGTGTGTGCGTGAGTGTGTGA
>Ga0307951_1002179_pt1:2500-12198 | contig 12198 bp, 13 predicted proteins | sample OrgLakmetagen374_FD_201842 | JGI IMG/M metagenome (GOLD analysis project Ga0307951, IMG submission 201842) | Saline water microbial communities from Organic Lake, Antarctica - #374 | ecosystem: Environmental > Aquatic > Non-marine Saline and Alkaline > Saline | place: Antarctica... | reverse complement strand
GTGTTTGTGCCTTGGTTTGCTGGTTTCTGTTGCCTACACCCTAGCTTGCTGATCAAGAACACTGTGTCCACACAACATGCTCAAACATCACCTTCTGCCGTGGTATGAATTTCGCGCAAGTTTCTTAAGTGCACAACCTGTGTATGTGTTGGGTGTGCGCAATTTGCGTATGTGTTGGGTGTGCAACCTGCGTATGTGTTGGGTGTTATGTTGGGTGCGCAAGTTTCTTAAGTGCACAACCTGCGTATGTGTTGGGTGTGCGCAACTTGCGTATGTGTTGGGTGCGCAACTTGCGTATGTGTCGGGTGTTATGTTGGGTGCACAAGTTTCTTGGGTGCGCAACCTGTGTATGTGTTGGGTGTGCGCAACTTGCGTATTTGTTGGGTGTGCGCAACTTGCGTATGTGTTGGGTGCGCAACCTGCGTATGTGTTGGGTGTTATGTCGGGTGCGCAACCTGTGTATGTGTTGGAATTGTTGAGTGAGGGTTGATATCAGTCCTGTGACAGGGGGCTGCAAGCATCACAGTCTATTGGCGTCACGTGTTGCTCCTGTTATGAACTATTTTCAAAATATGCGACCTCATGTCTAGCTGTTGATAGCTACAAACTCACTTTGAGGTTGATGTTAAAAAGTGTTGGCTATGGCGCATGAACAAATTAAGTCTGAGTGTTTGGTAGGGGGGCCGGTCATCTCTTTCCAGCGTCCGAACCTTATAATGCATGACTTGTATCTATAACAAGCACCGCGTTTTCAAAGTAGGATGGCCCATGCCAGTGGCACTGTGCACTGTAAACACACGCATGCATCGCTTCTATGACACGCACTGCCTTTTCAAAGTCCCCTCTCTTGAACTAAAACGTACGCATGCACATAGGTCGGCCCACGCCAGTGGCAGCGTGTGCTGGACATGGTGTCTAAAATCAGAGGCCTTGGCATGGAGGTGTGCACGACCCTGGGCATGGTCACCCCTGAGCAGGTGTGTGTGTGTGTGTCTCTGTGTGTGTGTGTGTGTGTGCGCGTGCGTGCATGCGTGCCGTCCTGAATTTGGGCTTGAGCCTGTGCTAGCTCCACTGCCTTCACTGTCAGAACCTACGTTTGCTTGTATCTTGCTGGAGTTTTCCTGTTGGGAGGAGTAAGCATGAACGCACGTTTTATACTCATGGTCGCCCCCGTGAAAAAATCACCCCCCTGTCAGCCAAACAGTCTTACTTAACTTTGCGCAAGCATATCTCTGCACCCACTCCACCAATCCGTGACCTGAGACATGCATTGGATAGCTGGTTTTTTGTTCTTTTAGCAGATATATTATATATATAGCAGGCCTGAATGTGTTCATCCACAACTTGGACACGATCAACTACTCTCACAACTATGTCACGTTTCATTTGTGCACCTGCAGGCTGCGCAGTTACGAGACGCAGGCCTGACTGCATACAACCACAACTTGGACACCTCGCCTGAGTACTACAGCCAGGTCACAAGCACCCGGAAGTACGAGGTGGGTGGCGTGGGTGAGCACGTTGCATGCTGCGGATTGAGGTCTGCTGGCTGTAGCACGTATGATCTGGAATCCCCTTATTTAACATCGCTAGGTCATAAGTACGCGTAAATACAAGGTAACATTGGTGTGTAGTAAGTTTGTGTGTGTGTGTGTGTGTGTGTGTGTGTGTGTGTGCATGTGTAGGTGTGTGTGGGTATGGGTGGGTGTGGGTGAGCGCATGGCGTGAGCTGTGGTTTGCAGGTTGTACTTTTTTGGGGCATTTACATGTTCTGAACTCCCTTAGTAATAGCTGCCATGTTCAGATACACAAAAGCACAAATTGGGTACCATTGTTGTCATCCCTTCGACATTAAGCACAACATCTGTTGCAGGCTGTGTGTGTTTGGTAATGCTCGCGTACTGATTTTCATTCTGTTGTATTGTTGCTGCACATAAAGTAAAGCAACGGAAAGCTGGGATAGCCAGCATTGCTATTCGCATGTGCGGGTGTGCTGTTGCTTGATGTGTGTATGTGTGTGTGTTCCAGGTGCAGTGCAAGGAGAGAAGGTGGCAGGGGAAGATTGACAAGTTACAGAGACGCACACACACATACACACACTGTTGCTTGTAACAAACGCAATCACATGTCACTACTTACAATTGCCGAGCCGCTGTCTTGGCCCGGAAGCCGAGCACAGCTTTGGGTTGTCAAGAACCATATATGAACGGCGTATGCACAATTTTTGGCAGGGAAATCACCGAATATACAATCACATACGGTGTATATATACGGTTCTGGCCAAATTTACACTCGCTACGTTCTCCTCTCCTGTTTGTCTGTGGACCACACTAGGCTCAATAACATAGAAGCCTGCAGCGGTTCAAAAATCACCCCTGATCCCACCCCCATCCCCTCCACAACACCACAGCAGCCAGGGCACGTCACACACTCACCTCCCCCTCCTCTCTTGTTCTCCTTCCATCCTGCCACCGCTTCTTAGTTACCCTTCCCAAAACTGCATGAAAACAAAGACAACGTTGCCTAATAGCTTGATGGGGCTGAAACCAGAGTGTTCAATGGCTCCCCCAACTCTAGCTGCTTCATTTTGTCCCACCAAGTATATATGCAGGCCACTTCGGTTTAAAGTCATCAGGCCTGTAACTACAGTCAGTGCTGTTCGATGTCTTGTGCTGTTCCAACACACTAATACTGTTTTTACACGTGCATGTGATTTTGCAGGATCGGTTAACTACGTTGCAGGCAGTGAGGGAAGCCGGCATCAGTGTATGTGCAGGCGGTATCATTGGGCTGGGTGAGGGTCCTCAGGTGTGTGTGTATGTGTGTGTGTTTGTGTGTGTGTGTGTGTGTGTGTGTGTGTGTGTGTGTGTGTGTGAGAGAGATTCCGAACACATGTGCTCACAGCGCTACATGATTGAGAATTGATCCAGAGTGTCCAGTCCACTTCGTCACTAAGAATTAAAAATTGTTTGCGCCACTCTTGTGCAACCCTTTGCTTTATCTTGTGCAACCAAGGTGTGGTTTTAGTTAGAATGAGCCTTAACATCCAAAAAATGCTACGCGTAAATGAATTGTACATTACTGCACAGCCAATCATGGTCTTCACCCGGGACTGTGTGAGCCTCATCTACCCAGTTGGTTACGCATACTCGATTCGCACACAAACACACATGCACACACACACATATATCCAGGACCGTGCGGGGCTCATCCACCAGCTGGCCACATACATTTGCACTCAATACTCATTCCGCACATTTACTAACACATACACACATGTATACATCCAGGACCGTGTGGGTCTCATCCACCAGCTGGCTACCCTTCCAGAGCACCCAGAGTCTGTCCCCATCAACCGACTGGTAGCCATCAAGGTGTGTGTGTGTGTGTGCGTGTGAGTGTGTGTGTGTGTGTGCATGTGTGTGTGTGCGCGTGCATGTGTGTGTGTATGTGTGTGTGAGTGGGACGCACAGGACAATCTATGCAGGGTCTCAACCAAAAGACATGATACATCTAGCCTGCCTTTCCGGAAAAACGGCAAGAGCCACTGTATGCTGCTGTGTGACTGCACAATAAAGTCAGATAGGGTTTGCTGCGGGTCTTGACAGAGTCTTTTGCAAGATAAGGTAAGGTAAGGTTACATCGCTGTACACGCCTCTAGGGCATCTCAGCGGAAATTTATTGCAAAATAAGCTAGATTAATGTTTATGAAAACAGCAGAGGGCTTCTTTGCATCATAATGGTTTTCCTGAATAATGTCTCCAAAGTGGGGGAGGAACACAGAGTGCTACGCTGGCTAGTTGAGAGTCATATGCAGGACTATCTATAAACACCGCCCGCTTATGGGATGTCCATAGTTTTGGCCAGAACCGTATATATACACCGTATATGACCATATATTCGGTGATTTCCCTACCAAAAACTCTGTGTATACACCGTATATATATAAACAGTTATGGCCAACACTGCGTATTAAGGTGCTACCCGGTAGAACACCAGAATGCCAGTGTGCACGCCGCGTATTTTTGGTGCTGGCCGACCAGCTGGTAACGGCTCGTTTTGACGCTGCCTTCCGTTTGTTTAAACTGTTGTAGTGCGCAGCCTGATTGCATTCAGTATTTGGACTCAAGGCTGAAGGTCAACGTAGCCTGGGCCAGGAAAGGTCCATTCCTCTAACAAAAGACCAAGTCATTTATTTCACAGGGCACCCCTAAGGCGACACTGACTTTAAGCACCCCACACACGCACACACACACACACACATACTCACACACACATACACACACACGCACACACACAAAATCAAACCTTCACATATTTACACTTGGCACCCCCCTAGGTGACACCGGCATTGAGCACCCCCAGTGGCCTTCACCTCGTGCGCTGCATAGCCACCGCATGTCCTCATTGCGCGCTCACCCACTTTCAAAACATACACGTGATGAATACAGGGCACACCCCTAGGTGACACCGGCATTAAGCGCCCCCAGTGGCCTTGACCTCGTGCGCTGCATAGCCACCGCATGTCCTCATTGCGCTCTCACCCACCTTCATAACGTACACGTGATGAACACAGGGCACCCCCCTAGGTGACACCGGCATCGAGCCCCCCAGCGGCCTTGACCTCGTGCGCTGCATAGCCACCGCACGTGTGGTGATGCCTGCTACCGTCGTGCGCCTGAGCGCAGGCCGCCTCAACCTGACAATTGCCGATCAGGTGTGATGGTGGTGTGGCATTCACCTGTGGCATTCATGCCTGCTACTGTCGTGCGCCTGAATGCTAAGTATTTTAATCTGTCAGGTGCAAACCAGGTGTTTGTGCAGCACAGTGGTGTGACATTCACTTGTTGCATTCATGCCTGTTACTGTCATGCGCTTGAGCGCGGGATGCCTCAACCTGACAATTGTCGATCAGGTGTGATGGTGGTGTGGGTTAGTAAGCACTTTAACACTGAGCGTGGGGCGTCTCAACCTGAAAATCGCAGACCAGGTGTGATGGTGGTGTGGGTTTGTAAGCACTCTAACATTTGAGTCGAATATTAGCTGTACTGTCGTGCGCCTGAATGTGAAACGTCATCACCTGTTGATTGCAGCTCATGTATGTGCAGCACAGTGGCGCCTGCCGCCATTGTTTGCCTGCGTGCTGAACGTCTCAAATTTCCAGTTGCAGACCAGGTCTGTGGCACGCATGCCGTGCGGCACACACACGGCACACTCGTAAGCAGGCCACACTACTTAGAGATAGTTCACTATCAACATAACACCATTGTGATATGCTTTAATGAAAAGCAGGCATCATTTCCAAAGCGTACTAGACTTACGCTGCTGTGTTTTGCGATAGTGCCCCCTCACCTTGCATTCTTTCTGCACACTGTGTTTTGCGATAGTGCACCCTCACCCTTCATGCTCCCCGCCATTCCGTGCTGCATACTTGTGCCCCGCCCCCACCTTGCTCTCTGCACACAGTGTTCTGCGTTGGTGCCCCTCCTCACCTTTCATATTCTCTGCACATTTAGTTGCACCTTGATGCCCCCCCACCTGGCATCCTCTCTGCATTCTGTGTTGCACTTTTGGTGCCCCCTCACCTGCCACCCCTTCAAAATCAGGATGCTTGAGTCCGTCTCAACTTGTCAATCGACTAGGTTATCATTTGTGTTAGTGTTTACGTGTGGTAATGTGAGCACCTTGATGCATTTTCACAGATCATGCATGTTTCATCACCCCCCTCGTAGTGGCTCTGTATTTCTCTATGTGTCACACCTCGGTCTGATTCCCAAAGACTCTGTGGAATCGTCCTTGTTCGTTCCTCTGCTTTGCGTCTGCTCCTGCAGTCACCTTACAAAGAACAAGTTGCTGTCTTGTGCAAATAGGTACAAGCACAACAAGTAAGTAGAGCGTTTCTCTGTATCTGTATCTGTGACTTCAATCCTAATGGACAGCCACATAATTGTTTATAACTGAAACTTCATTGATCAAATGTTGATGCGCAGGCAATGGCCTTCATGGCTGGAGCCAACAGCATCTTTGACGGTGACAAGCTGCTCACAACAGCCAACAACGACAGGTACCTTTATTTTTCTTCCTTATCCCCTGATAATGACACGGATTTGGGTGATTCAGGGGTTGTCGTGAGTATTGGTGTTATTTGGACAAGCTGCTCACAACAGCCAACAACGACAGGTACCTTTATTCTTCTTCCTTATCCCCTGAAAGTGACACGGATTTAAGTGATTCAGGGGTTGTCGTGAGTATTGGTATTATTTGGACAAGCTGCTCACAACAGCCAACAACGACAGGTACCCTTATTCTTCTTCCTTATCCCCTGATAGTGACACGGATTTGGGTGATTCAGGGGTTGTCGTGAGTATTGGTATTATTTGGACAAGCTGCTCACAACAGCCAACAATGACAGGTACCTTTTTTTCCCTTCCTTATCCCCTGATAATGACACGGATTTGGGTGATTCAGGGGTTGTCGTGAGTATTGGTATTGAGTTTGGCATGGTGCATGTGTGCTTTGGACTCAGTAATCACAACACGGAAACAAGCTCATCGCAGTTTTCACCAACTAAGTTTGCTTCTGCAAGTCCATTGAATTCTCGCCTTCTTGAACTGCACAAAGGAAGAAGTGGCTTTTGTATTTTGTGGCAGGAATGAAAGGTGCCAATTCTTCTTGTCTATGCCGTAAAAGGACGGTTATTTTGATATGCACAACACTACAATCTTGGGCAGATATCAATATAGGTACTCTCCTGTTTTCAAGTCTCACAAGTGCTGTGATTAAAACAACAAATTTAATGAATGCCGTAGCATTGTAACGAAACGAGCGTGTTTGTGTGTGTGTGTGTGTGTGTGTGTGTGCACTAGCTGAACCCAAACACAAATGTTTGATTGTCAAATTCTGCCATGCACTTGACGTGAGAATGCACAACTTGGGAAGTATAAGACCACAATTCCCTTGCAAGTTAGCACCTTTGTTGTGCAACATTTCCACAGCCATAAGGATGAGTTGATGTATGCAAACTGTATTTGTGCAATGTGTGTGTGCAGGAATGAGGATGAGCTGATGTTTGATACCCTTGGCCTGCGCAGCCGACCCGCTTTCATGCCCTACGCATCAGGTGTGTGCCTTTGAACGCCACACTGCTATGCGTCATAGCTGTTGTTCAGAAGTGCTACATTTGCTCAGTATATTTTAGTTATTTGGTGGAAAAGATCTAGGTGACATACATTATGACTGGCTTGGTACGCAAATGGCACCTTGCATCGCTTGGAAGTTTTGAAAGAATTAAGGCAACATAGTTGTAAGGTTGCATAGTGTGATCAGATCCCCTTTAAGAGTGTAAATATGTACACACTTATCAATCACACGCACGCACACACAGGAGGGGAGTCCAGCCGCACTTTTGACTCTGAGGCAGCCGCAGTGGAGGCTGTGGAGAAGGAAGGCTGCAAAGCCCCCACAGCTAGCAGCAGTAGCAGCTTGAATAGTCCAGCATGGAGCTCTGCCATGGCCACAGGCGTGATGGCAGCCAACGAGTCAGCTGCAGCTGCGGCAGCTCAGAGCGGTGGGGGAGCCTCTCAAAGTGCTTCAGCAGGCGGGGGCTGCTGCGGGGGTGGTTGCCAGGCGTAATCAAGGGTTGATAGTTGTGCACTAGAACATTTTATAACTTTTTCAAGCCCTTAATCCATGAGGGATAATGTGTAAATCATAAATTAGCTAGCAGATTGCTCGCAATTTAGTTTAGTGTAGTTGACCTACACATGGCATATGTTTTGCTGCCTGTGTAATTTTTCTGTTCTTTTTCTCTACAAAGGCAATCAGCCTGTGATGGCTGCTCAACAGAGACGTCAAAACAAGCCAAACGACAATGAAATTGAAAATAGCAGAGTGAACGCTGATAGGAAAGTGGCAGAACAACGAAAATCAGCTGCGTACCTGTACGCATGATGACGTTTGATAGTAAGTAGTAAGGCAAAACCTAAGACACGTAAGAGAGTTTGGAACACAGCAGTTCGATCCAAGAATCAAAGCGATGAAAGCCGTAACTATCAGGCACAGCCCAGATCTAGCAGCCACAAGTAAAACAGCAATAAAATATGTACCTAAATATGTTGATATTGCAAGGAATGACAGATTAGAGCTGTTTTATTTTGACGGTGGACTGTAAATTGAAAGTCAGAAATAAAATAACGAACAAGTTTGGAAAGTGAGGAGGGGCTCGAGTTAGTTTTTGGAGCTTGGGCCACAGCCCTCCTCGACGAGAGAACAACACACGTCAGGGTGAGTTTGTCGTGCACACTGCCATACCGTGCTTTGATGATACCTATACCTTTCAAGAAAGACTGCTCGAATCGAGCGTTTTCTGTTCGGGTGTGAGTGTGTGTGCGGTCGAGTCTGGAGCATGCGCCTCACTCACTACGTTGCAGTTCTGTTTACCATTGTACATATACGCACATCTCTGTCTGTGCGTTATTACCGAGCCGAGCAAAAAGTGCTGACGTAGCCCGGACACCCTCTCTCTCTCTCTCTCTTCCGCCAAACTCATCCCCTCGCCCCCCTCGCCAATCAGGACCCGAAGAATGCTCCTCAAACAGCAGCAGCAGCTGTCCGGCCTCAAGGCCTCGGCCTCCCCCCGCTGTGCAGCAACATCGATCCGGCGCCCCAGCAGGAGGAACGCAGCACTCCGGGTGAGCATTGTGCGTGATGCCAGTGTTGCTGCTCTCTGGGATTGGGCCCTCCTTTCAGTGTTGCTGCTCTCTGCACACTGCACAAGCTAATGCATACAAAACACATGTGCTCCACCACGCTAACGTGTGCAAATGCCGCTGAGTTCTGTGCGCGTGCGTGTGTGCTGTGTGGCTGCCGATCCTTATAACACCGTGCCCTAACACTGAGTCCTTGAAAGCACACGTGCATGAGCAGGATTGTGCGGTACTCTTTCTGCTCATGCACGTGTGCTTCCAAGTCCAGGGATCTTTGTTGCACACGTAGGAACACCAAAGATTTCTAGCATTGCCTTCTTCTCTTTGTAACCCCCTTTGCCTAGGTTTGTGTATCTGGAATGTCCAACCCCTTGTGTGCACTAGCCCCTGTTACACGTGCGTGAGCAATGCTCAGGAGAAGTCTCAGGCGGTGCCATGGGAAGGATAGAACTATACTCTTTAGCTGCACGCGATTGGTTGCAATTCCTGACCCTTGTTAGGGTGCAATGAGAGCGGGGCAGGACACGAGCATCATTTACACCTTACATCTAAGCAAATCTCGTTTCCTTCAAGCAAAGGCAGGGTAATGCATATCACGACGGCATTGTTAAGTGATTGTGTTCAGAGCCTAAACCCTTGCGCTCTCTCAAATTCCACGGTTAGCGAGTATATACCGTTTTACAAGCTCATGGTGAAACTCGAGATTGCTCAACATTGAAGCACCACTACAACTCTGTCATGCCATCTCCACTGCTTACGTACGAGGAAAAGAAAGGGAGACCTCCTTGAAGAAATCGGTGTGTGCTGTGAGAAAGGAGCGTGTTGGGCCCTCATATGTAAAAAGTGATGTTTTGCAAACCCTATAACACTTGCACTTTTCCTTTTTTTGTTACCAATTTGCTGCCCACGTCCCCAAATAGTCCTTTAAGGAGCACGGCCTCGCTACTCCTGCACACTTTCATGAAATGCATTGTCACGGCAACGAAATCATGT
>Ga0307951_1002177_pt1 | contig 12199 bp, 8 predicted proteins | sample OrgLakmetagen374_FD_201842 | JGI IMG/M metagenome (GOLD analysis project Ga0307951, IMG submission 201842) | Saline water microbial communities from Organic Lake, Antarctica - #374 | ecosystem: Environmental > Aquatic > Non-marine Saline and Alkaline > Saline | place: Antarctica: Organic Lake... | reverse complement strand
CAGAAGGGCCCCATACCCAACATTAAGAGCACCGACAAGGTTCCAGGAAAACAGGGAGCAGCCGTTGGACAGCAGCACACTGTCTTTGGAAATCTCAATGCCTGGAGATTATGTGCGCCCTTGGTTCCCTCCAGGATTACCACGATTTAGAGGGAGCAGCTTCTGGGCAACATTGCACCGTCCTTATATATTTACATAGCTCTTTGCCCACACACTTCTTCTTTTCTTTCTCCCTTTGACCTCTTATCCCTGCAGAATTACATGGAGCAGCATTTGGACAGTGTTGCATCGTTATCAAAAAGTTCTTCGCTCACGCACTACTTGTCTTTCTTTCCCCCTTTGCCCTCTTATCCCTCCAGGATTGATTGGAGCAGCTTCTGGGCAGCATTGCACCGTCCATTTCAAGCCCTTTGCCCACGCACTTCTTCTCTTCTTTCTCCCTTTGCCCTCTAACCCCTCCAGGATTACATGGAGCAGCCTCTGGGCTGCATTGCACCATCCTTTTCAAACTTTACACCCACGAACGCCTTTTTTCCTTTCTGCGCTTGCCCTCTTATCCCTTCAGGATTATATGGAGCAGCCTCTGGATAGCAATGCCTGCGTAGACCTGGAGGGCTTCAGTGCCATCATTGTCGGAGATGAGCATCGTGAGGTAAACAAAACCAGCGCCTGGGTGTGTCACTGCATCTGTTTGAGTCATTCAAAGATGAGCACTGTGAGGTGATCCAATTAATTGCCTGGGTATGTCACTGCATCTGTTTGAGTCATTCAAAGATGAGCACTGTGAGGTAATCCAATCAAACGCCTGAGTATGTCACTGCATCGGTTTGAGTCATTCAAAGATGAGCACTGTGAGGTAATCCAATCAAACGCCTGGGTGTGTCACTGCATCTGTTTGAGTCATTCAAAAATGAGCATCGTGAGGTAATCCAATCAAACGCCTGGGTATGTCACTGCATCTGTTTGAGTCATTCAAAGATGAGCATCGTGAGGTAAACAAAACCAGGGCCATGGTGTGTCACTGCATGTGTCTGAGTCGATCTCGGCGTTGTTGCATGCATGTTCAAATGCTGGGGGCTGGGGATGCCAGGACTGTGCAAATGTACAGCAAGCGGTTTGCAAACATACAGCGTGTGATAAAGCAAACATACAGCGTGTGATAAAGCAAACTTACAGCGTGTGATAAAGCAAACACACAGCGTGTGATAAAGCAAACTTACAGCGTGTGATAAAGCAAACTTACAGCGTGTGATAAAGCAAACATACAGCATGTAGATAAAGCATATGAACGGTATGATTACTGTGTATTCTGTATTCATTATTCCAGAGTGCTGTTATGGATGATCCTTGGGGACATATTGCATTTTATTAATCTGTGGTTGAGGAGGTGCTAGCCAGATAGAACAAGGCTTTTGTTATGGGGAAAATACAAGCAGTGGTGTGTGTGAGTGTGCTACAGCACAATGAGCAGTGGTGTTTGTGAATGAGTGGGCCACAGCACAATGAGCAGTGGTGTTTGTGAGTGTGCCACAGCACAATGAGCAGTGGTAATTGTGAGTGAGTGGGCCACAGCACAATGAGCAGTGGTGTTTGTGAGTGGGACACAGCACATCAAGCAGTGGGTTGATGATGTGAGATCTGGACATTCCAACAATTAGAAAATGAGACCACGATCAGACAATGAGACCACGATCAGAAGATGAGACCACGAGCAGAAGACGAGGCTGCCATTGTGGTCTCTTTGGTTTGGTTGTGTGTAATGGGGTAATGTAAGGTATCATTTCTGTTTGGTTTAAATATAAATATTGTACGAGCTCGTCTGAAGGCTTTCTTGTGCATCTCGACTCACAAAGTTCAGGATCAAGCTGCACCTGTACCAATTCCTTTTACTTAAGCAAACAATGCTCAACTGTTCGCCCGACGTTTTCGTTAGAGATTCATCGTTTTGGCAACCTTATGCTCTCCAGATTATGTCATGACTCCTCCATTGCACTTGTACTCGACGCAATAGAGGAAGCATACTGAAACTGCTACGATCACACACAGGTTGTGAAAGAATTAGCTGGGCGTCTCCGAGATGCTTTCACGATGGCAGAGCAGCTACGTGACCAATTCCTGCCTTTCAGGTGAGCATATGTGTGTGTGTGTATGTGTGTGTGTGTGTGTTTGTGTGTGTGTGTGCGTGTTTGTATCCTTGCCTTTCCAGTGAGCATGTGTGAGCCTATGCATGTGCGTATATTTGTGTGTTGCTGTTTGTGCGCGTGTGTGTGTGCGCTAGGTCTTGCAACCACCTGTTTTATCATTGCTGTGTGTGTATATCTCTTGTCATGGTTGATACTCAAGTTTTGGATGCAACAGACAGTGTACACAGTTACTGGATGACAAGCATGCTCTGCCACATTGTAGCCAATTTGGTGCTCTAATTCCAATTCAGTATGTAGTAGCCATTAGAGGTAAGCACAGAGGTTGTGGCTGAAGCTGTTACAAAGGTAAGGTCATACTTTGGTGAACACAGCGGTGCTAAGGCAAGCATTAATGATCGTTATTCCTGTACACCATACACATATCAGCTCGGTCGGAGCGTGGTGTATACAGACCAAACAGGGTGACACTGCTTGTTCACTCTCTGCTCGTAGGGACCTGGTTGTGGCAAACCGCCAAATGAGTGAGGACAGCATGAGAGCAGAGATGGTGAGCGGGAAGCGCAGCATAGAGACGTTTCGACGAGACCTTGATCACTTCAAGCGACAGCTGCTCGACATTCGCCGCATTCGGCCCCAGCAGTGAGTGCATCTGGCTTGCTTGTTCTGGTGCTTGCATGGGTTCCGATAACGCCACTTGCATAATGAAACATGATTGCTCGCAATGGGTTTACCCGTCCTGGTGCTTACTCGCGTTTTGATGGTACCATTTCTCGCAGTTTGCAACATGACTGCATGTATTTGGCTTACATGGTCCAAAGTCGACACATCTTCTGTTGACACCACTTACGGAAAGCGATACACATCTAAAGGGCATGCACGTCATCAACTGGTCAAGGTGTTTGGCCATGCAGACACCGATGCAAGGTGTTTGGCCATGCAGACACCAATGCAAGGTGTCTGGCCATGCAGACACCGATGCAAGGTGTTTGGCCATGCAGACACCAATGCAAGGTGTTTGGCCATGCAGACACCGATGCAAGGTGTTTGGCCATGCAGACACCGATGCAAGGTGTTTGGCCATGCAGACACCGATGCAAACCAACGGGCATGCTTGTACGATACCAAGTGTTTGGGACATTCTGTAATGCTAAGCACCATTAAAAAATCTGCCACTTCCCTGCGCTTAGTGTTTGCATTTTAATAATGCCTGTAAGCTTTCCTCTCAATTTAACCCATATGTTTACTTGACCGTGCTCGTGAATGCAGTCTTGCGACAAATTATGTCTAGAGCTAATAGAAACAGAACGGTTGATGCTTAGGAAGCTGGGTGTTGTTGTGCTTTGTTTTACGGAAACACTGCATTTCTATTCAAGGTTCCTCTGTGCCCCGTTACATTGTTTCCCGTACATACCGCTATCAAAGCCAAACCGTATTATTCATTGCGCCCTACCCTCAGGGAGCTGGGGGTCCTGGTGCTTCAATTTAAGGAACTGTTGCAGGCCTTTATGCCGTCCCCCCAACGCTGCCTAGATGACATCACAACCTTGTTGCCCAAGATCACGGCAGAGGTGCGTGCAGTTTCAATTTAAGGAACTGTTGCAGGCCTTTATGCCGTCCCCCCAACGCTGCCTACATGACATCACAACCTTGTCGCCCAAGATCACGGCAGAGGTGCGTGCAGTGCGGCCATTTTGTTTTTTTAAAGCATGTTGGTCTCGCTACAATGATAGGGTTAGTGCTGAACCTTGTTGCCCAAGATCACAGCAGAGGTGCGTGCAGTGTGGCAATTTTATTTTCTTTAACATGTTTGTCCCGCTACAATGATAGGGTTAGTGCTGAACCTTGTTGCCCAAGATCACGGCAGAGGTGCGTGCATTGCGGCCATTTTGTTTTTTTAAAGCATGTTGGTCCCGCTATAATGATTGGGTTAGTGCTGAACCTTGTTGCCTAAGATCACGGCAGAGGTGCGAGCAGTGTGTCCTTTTTTTTTTTTTTTAAAAGCCCCTTCTAGTCCCCGCTGCAATGACAGATTGAGTGCCAACCCCAAAGCAGCAAGGGCCGCCAAGGATAGGTGGGCCAGGAGCACCTTAGGAGGTTCAGTTGGAGCAGTTTCGCTTGAGTATTAGCCTTGTAATGATCAAAATGCCAACAAGTGTAGCAGGCGGCCAACGCAAGATGCGCCCACCCACAGAGGCATGCTAGCTTCTAATTCCGAACTGTCTGTGGCTTCATGTCACTAAGACTTACACTGAATCCAACCGTGCATCAAATAGGTTTCAAATTAATTTTGGATTTGATGCAGTTGTGTATGCTTGTACATCATTTCTTGTTCAATACACGTGTGTCCACGGTCCACTAATCCAATTAATTTTGGATTTAATGCAGTTGTGTATGCTTGTACATCATTTCTTGTTCAATACACGTGTGTCCACGATCCATCAATCCATTATTTTAAATATGATGCAGTTGTGTATGCTTGTACATCATTTCTTGTTCAATACACGTTGAATACACGTGTGTCCATCTGTGAATACACATTCAATACACGTTCAATACACGTGCGTCCATGGTTATTCCTGCAGAGGAACACGCAGCTCATGAAAAGGTCCACACGGCCTAGCTTTGATTGGGTTTGACGCATTTACACTGCTTCAATTCTAGATCATTACACGCCTCCTTGATCTCTCTCTCCTCTTCCTCTGCAGAGGTACACAGAGTTCATCGAAAAGGTTCACACGGCCACTAGACGGCTGCAACGGACTCCCTCCACCGTGGAGGAGCTAGCAGAGTTTCTGGAGGTAAAACCAGCCCACGTAATGCGGTCTGTCGGCCAATTCAATTAAATGACATATAGACTGTACATGCGAGTCGATACAAAATGGCGGAGGGGCTAATGGGCAGGGATCAAGTATGAATAGGGTTGGCCAGAACTGTATATATGTAATTAGTAGGTGTGCTGAGTTATATACTTTGCAGTGACGGAAGTCTGATCTGATATTATATGTATACATACCGTACATGACTGTTTATTTGGTGATTTTCCTGCCAAAACTACCGTATATACTCTGTATATATATGGTTCTGGCCGATTCTAAATATGTGGACTGCATGCACGAGTGCGTCAAAAGAAGGGACCTACTACCATCGGTGAAGTCGGTGAACTTACAAGGGGTTGGCGCATCTAGTTTGCATTCCTTTTTGAAACTATCCAAAGCATAGCGTTTGCTGGGCACCTGGGATGCAGACATGATTAAATGTGCATGTTGATGACCGAAGTTTCTGCGCAAGGCAGTCGGTTTTTGCCTTGGACACTTGAATTGAATGCAGATTTTTATGAAAAGACAGAAACATGAACGCATAGGCTGCGCAAGCCACTCAAACGCTGCCCTGTACGCAATAGCTCTCTGTCGTGGTCTGGAAGGTGTTCCACTTTGCTCTCATGGATTCGCTTGTAAAGGGTTAGAGGCCTTGTTTTGCAAGCACTAGCACAGATCGTGCACCTAATCACATCATTATGTGGTAGGTTGGTATCCAGCACAGGGTCATTTGCCTAACTCCTCTCTTTTTGGGGGTAGGTGCCCTGGAGGGCGACCTCTTCGTTTGGCTGCAGGATTGGCCTATGTAGTGTTGTCTACAAATTATACACCACAATTACACCAATTCACTTAAACAGTATTGCAACATTTGCACCGATCTATTTTCGTACTGTTGCAGCATTTACACCAAACGTCCTTTCACAGAGATGCAACATTTCCACCGATCTATTCTCACACTGTTGCAGCACTTACACCAAACGTTCATTCACAGAGATGCAACATTTACGCCAATCTATTTTCGTTCTGTATTCTCACACTGTGGCAGCATTTACGCCAAACTTTCTATCACAGAGATGCAACATTTGCACCAATCTACCTTTTACACTGTTGCAACACTTACACCAAACTTTCTTTTACTTAGGGTTAGAATTTAGGTTTAGGGGTCAGGGTTTAGGGTTTAAGGTTTAGGTTTTTAGCCACCAATCTACCTTCACACTGTTGCTACAGCTTTACGCGGTCCTGGAGAAGGAGAGGAGCAGTTACGACAAGGAGTATGACCGGGTGGGTGCAGTGCTTGGATTTGCTCTGTTGCAGCTTTCAGTCTCGCGTTGTTCAGCACGACCTTACTATCGTATCGATACCTTAAAACGTGCATTATGTTTGACCAAACGTGCCCCTCAATGTATCTATTGTGTGTGACCAAACCCGCACCCTGAAATGTCCATTGTGTGAGACCAAACCTGCACCCTGAAATATCCATTGTGTGTGACCAAATCCGCATCCAGAAATGTCCATTGTGTGTGACCAAATCTGCATCCAGAAATGTCTATAGTGTGTGACCAAACCTGCATCCTGAAATTTCCATTGTGTGTGACCAAACCCGCACCCTGAGATGTCCATTGTGTGTGACCAAACCTGCATCCAGAAATGTCCATTGTGTGAGACCAAATCCGCACCCTGAAATATTCATTGTGTGTGACCAATCTGCATCCTGAAATATCCATTGTGTGTGACCAAATCAGCATCCAGAAATGTCCATTGTGTGTGACCAAATCTGCATTCAGAAATGTCCATTGTGTGTGACCAAATCTGCTTCCTGAAATGTCCATTGTTTGTGACCAAACCTGCATCCTGAAATGTCCGTTGTGTGTGACCAAATCTGCATCCAGAAATGTCCATTGTGTGTAACCAAATCTGCATGCATCTGCGACCTACAACAATCCAATTTCTATGTTGATCAAGAAATGTCCCAATCCAGCATCGTGGAAATGAGTGTGTGCAGCTTTTGTGCAAAAAGTCCTTATTAGATCCTTATAAAATAAAAAATCCTTATTAAATCCTTAGTACAATCCTTATTAAATCCACACCTATGCATGCATAGGTTTCAAACTTTGTGGAACTCATGTCTGAGTATGGCATCAAGATTCCGGACCTCCAGGCTGCCTCTTATGCGACCATGGACTCTGACTACACTTCACTTAGGGATGCAACGTGGAGTGGTGAGTTCTGTAGCAGCAACGTTTGCCATTTGAAGTGGTAAGCTGTTAGGAGTAAGTTAGAGTGCTGAATCGAGAAACAGGAAGCAGGAAGGATTTTTTGAGTGATGGGCAGCTAAGATGGTTTTCTGATGCAACACAGGTGGAGTGGTGAGTTCTGTAGCAGCAAAGTTTGCCATTTGGGGTGGTAAGTTGTTAGGAGTAAGTTAGAGTGCTGAATCGAGAAACAGGACGCAGGAAAATTTTTTGGAGTGATGGGCAGCTAAGATGGTTTTCTGATGCAATGTGGAGTGGTGAGCTCTGTAGCAGCAACGTTTGCCATTTGGAGTGGTAAGTTGTTAGCAGTAAGTTAGAGTGCTGAATCGAGAAACAGGACGCAGGAAGGATTTTTGGAGTGTTGGGCAATTAAGATGGTTTTCTGATGCAATGTGGAGTGGTGAGCTCTGTAGCAGCAAAGTTTGCCATTTGGAGTGGTAAGTTAGGAGTGATGTGTGTAACCCTAAACCCAAGTAAACCCTAAAGTTGTTATGAGTAAGTTATAGTGCTGAAATTAGGAACAGGACGCAGGGAGGTGTTATGGAGTGATGTGCAGCTGGGATGGTTCTTTTTCGTTTGTATTGTATGATGCATTAGGCAGGGAATTCATTACCAAGGAAATGAAAGAATGGAGAAACCACAAAGAAACACAGACTAGAAGCGAGGAGCACGATAACACAGCATATAATTTTTGCTGTACTACAAAATCTTGAGTTCATGAGTTCATGAGCTCATGAGTTATACACTGAACTCAGCCGTTTCCTATGCCATTTGGAATGTTGAGTTTTGGCGACAAAATCATCAGTCCTCTGCTACAGCTGTAGAACTGGAGTTCTTGCGTAGTGAGCGTAGGCTGAGATCTGGCAGGCACTTTGCATAAAGTGCTGTGTACTCTCATAATTAGCATTCTTTTTATGCCTTGGTGTAATGACGAAGCCTACAGCGAACTGTATCATAGAACTACAGACGAGCGAGTAGTGGCGGTCACTCTCTGGATACAAATTGTTGCATCTTTTTAAGTGAATGACTGGGAAACGACATGTTCGTCTTATAATTTGGTGGGGCTGCAAGGGTGGCTTTGTGCTCATTTATAATTCACTTTGTCTGATCTTTGCAATATCACAAGTAGTGGTCTTTGTCCCCAGCTTTGTCGACATTGATTTCATATTGCACATTCTGCAATTGGTCAGTAGTTGGTACGCTTCCTAACTTTTCTCGCCTCTGCTCTTTAGCGAATCACACAACATTTGCAGCTCATGCCTCACTCCTCACACCTCACACCTCACACCTCACACCTCACACCTCACTCACATGACTCCCCCCTCTTGGGCTTCAACGCTAAACTGGAGGATTTTAAATCAGAATCCAACAATTGCACATCATGCACTGTATGTGCAGCTGACGCGTCACGTGACTGCCTTATCCTGCACTTCAACACTGAGCTGGAGGGCCAATCAGTAAAAATTAAAACCAAAAAATGCACATCATGCACTGTGTATGCAGCTGACGCATCACGTGACTTCCTCATCCTGCACTTCATCACTGAGCTGGAGGGCCAATGGCAGTTTGCAGTATCCAAAATCCAACAAGTGCACATGTTGCAATATGTGTGCAGCTGACGCATCACGTGACTCCCTCATCCTGTACTTCAACACTGAGCTGGAGGGCCAGGTGGAAGCCCTGAACAAAGAGATCATGGATGTGCGCTTGGCTGCGCAGCATGAGATGATCCTGGACGATGAGTCGTCACCGGACCAGGTGAGTGTGTGTGTGTGTGTGCGTGTGTGTGTGTGTGTTTGCGTGCGCGTGCGCGTGTGCGTGTGCGTGTGCGTGTGCGTGTGCATGTGCGTGTGTTGTGTGTGTATGTATGTGTATGCATGCATGCGTGCATGCGTCTGTGTGTACTGTGTGAGCGTCGGCATGAAGGGTAAATGACAATGGAATGCTCCTCATACCCAGCGCTAGTGTTGACTTTAAGCAAAAAGGACGATTAAATACTCCCCATGCCCTGTGTGTGGTCAATGCTGGTGTTGTCATGTGTTTCTTTGCCCTTAAAGCTCCATTTCTTGCCCTTATACATACTAATGCACACGAGCACACAAGCGCTGTCTGCTTACATGTCTCCTATTGCATTAGGTGCAACACACACACCCACACACACTCTCACACACTCACACACACACGCGACATGCACAACTATAGACACATGCACATGCTACGCTACGTAGACAAAGCACGCACACACCCCTTTTTGTTGACTCTTTTGCTCAGGTGTCAGCCTACACAAATGCCCTGTCAGAGCGTGTGGTGCTGCAGAAGGAGGTGGCAGAGAAAATCAACATGTACCAGCGCATGTTCCGCCTCAAGGAAACCAAGTACGTCTCTTTTTCTGTCTTTCATGGTGTTACGGTTTTGGCCCTTCTAATATTAATTATTTGTTTGCTATGAAATTTTGTTCTGGCAGTGTACATGCTAGACCTATGTTACGTGTCAAGCCCAATGTCGGGAAGTGTGTTTTTAGCTATGTAAACAAAGCAGTGGAAGCCTTACTCTGTTCTTGCTAAACTCAACACTTTTTTTGTTGTGAATCACTTACGAGCAGAAAACAGTCTCTTTCCTAGGGCTGGCTTAAATTGCAAGCAACCCCATCTTTTGATACAAGCGGAACACTTTTGTATGTGCATCGTATATATCTGGTTCTGATCAACACATACACACACACACACACACACACACACACACACTCACACACCACAATACTGCTGATCCAAAACAGAGAATCCATCATCAGATTGCTCGATCTACAAAACACCCTGCTTTAACTCCCATGCTCATAACACATGCGCCATATTTGCCTGCAATTTATAAGTAGGTGTTCACTGCCTGTTCTTTTCCTCTCCAGAACCTCAAAGGCTGTAAGGAGGCCGCTGTGCCCAGAACACATTATGTTATACTTGCTCATGAAAATCCAAACACAGGTTCCAGGACCTCAAAGACTGTGAGGAGGACGCTGTGCGTAAAACACATTATGTTATACTTCTCATATAAATCCAAACACAGGTTCCAGGACCTCAAAGATTGTGAAGAGGACGTCACGCTCAGGCACATGCTCTGGGAGGCCAGGGTGGCTTGGGAAAAGAGCACGCAGGTGTGGGCAAATGCATGCATCCCAGTTGCCTGAAGTATTACTGCAGGTCACGTATGTTGATAGGCCAGGGTGGCTTGAAAACAGAGCACGCAATTGTGGACGGCTGCGTGTATCTTAGTTGTCTGTTATGTATGTGAAGTTCTTTATGTTGATAGCCCAGAGTGGCTTGGGAAAAGAGCACGCAGGTGTGGATGGTTGCGTGTATCTTAATTGTCTGTTATGTATGTGCAGTTCTTTATGTTGATAGCCCAGGGTGGCTTGGGAAACGAGCACGCAGGTGTGGATGGTTGCATGTATCTTGGTTGTCTGTTATGTATGCGCAGTTTCGTTATGTTGATAGCCCAGAGTGGCTTGAGAAACAAGCACGCAGGTGTGGATGGTTGCGTGTATCTTGGTTGTTCGTTATGTATGTGCAGTTTTGTTATGTTGATAGCCCAGAGTGGCTTGGGAAACCAGCATGCGGGTGTGGACGGTTGCGTGTATCTTTGTTATTTGTTATGTATGTGCAGTTTCGTTATGTCGATAGCCCAGAGTGGCTTGAGAAACGAGCACGCAGGTGTGGATGGTTGCGTGTATCTTGGTTGTTCGTTATGTATGTCAGTTTTGTTATGTTATGTTGATAGCCCAGAGTGGCTTGGGAAACCAGCATGCGGGTGTGGACGGTTGCGTGTATCTTGGTTGTCTGTTATGTATGTGCAGTTTCGTTATGTTGACAGCCCAGAGGGGCTTGGGAAAAGAGCACGCAGGTGTGGACGGTTGCGTGTATCTTTGTTATTTGTTATGTATGTGCAGTTTCGTTATGTTGACAGCCCAAAGTGGCTTGGGAAACGAGCATGCGGGTGTGGACAGTTGCATCTGGTTGCCTGTGGTTTGGTTTGGCTAGGGTGAGTGGTACACATTTACGCAATGTACACAATCGTGTGTATCCTGGTTGCGTGTAATTAAGTGCAGTTGTTTTAGGTTTGCGTTGCCGTAGATTGTGAGTGTCACTTGGAAAACTCATACAGTAGCAGGTTCGTGCTGGGTTCGCGCTGCATGCACCTATTTAGGCATGTCGTCTGCATGCACCTATTTAGGCATGTCGTCTGCATGCACCTATTTCAGCATGTCAGCTGCATGCACGTAATTGAGCATGTCAGCAGCATGCACCTATTTGAGCATGTCAGCTGCATGCACCTATTTAAGCATGTCAGCTGCATGCACCTATTTGAGCATGTTGGCTGCATGCACCTATTTGAGCATGTCAGCTGCATGCACCTGTTCGAGCATTTAAGCTGTAAGCATGGCTGCATGCACCTATTTAAGCATTTAATCATGGCTGCATGCACCTGTACAAACATGTCGGCCGTGCTTTGAAACGCGCGCAGGCCTGGCTTGCTACCCCGCTCGATGACATCGATGGAGTGGCGCTTGAGCATGAAGTGGCTCGCTTTAACAAGCAAGTGTACAAAATGGAGCGGGGCCTTGAGGCAAACAAGGTGCGCTGCTTTCAGCCTTTCTTGGCAGCAATAGACAGAGTATAGGTTATCTAGCCTGCAATCGTGTGTGTTTTTGCGCGGGTGGGTGTGGGTGGGTGGGTGTGGGAGGGTACTACATTTTCAAAAGTACAAACATGGTGTGCGCTTGCGCCACAGCTCTGAACTGTAGGGTGCATGTTGTAAACTGCAAATGGATGCGCACAGCAGTAATGACAAACAACGCGCATACACATCTTGTTCGAAACCTAATGTATAGGGTTGGCCAGAACTGTATACATACACCGTATATTTGGTTATTTCCCTGCCAAAATCCCGTTTATACACCATATATATATATATATATATATATATATATATATAT
>Ga0307951_1002168_pt1 | contig 12227 bp, 10 predicted proteins | sample OrgLakmetagen374_FD_201842 | JGI IMG/M metagenome (GOLD analysis project Ga0307951, IMG submission 201842) | Saline water microbial communities from Organic Lake, Antarctica - #374 | ecosystem: Environmental > Aquatic > Non-marine Saline and Alkaline > Saline | place: Antarctica: Organic Lake... | reverse complement strand
TGCTACCACGCTTGATCCCTAGCAACTGCCCAGCCGCTTCTCCCTCTGCATTTCTTTTACTACTGCTGCTACTGCTGCAGCTGCGGCTGCTTCTAACGGCCAATGCCAACCCATCCAGATCTGCCCTCTTGTGCAGCCCGTCACCAGCCTGGAGCAGGGCCTCCAGCATACAAGTATAATCTCCTGAGGAGAAGCCTCTACCCTGCTGCTCCTTGGCACTTCTCTGCTGCTGTGCCAGGGCTGCCAACAACTCAGGTGTGGAAGGGATCAGAGTAGAGCCTTGCTGCTGTTGCTGCTGCTGCTGCTGCCAAACCCATTGGGTGCTGCCTTCCCTGTTGCCCCTGCTATCTAGACTGCTCCCGCTGACGCTGTGTTGATGCGGCCCCTCTGGCAGTTTAAACTGCAGTCTGCATGGTGAAGGGAAGGGATGTGGATTGACGCGCAACACAGTGCGTCTTTTCAAAGCAGTGAGTGTGGAATATCTTCGAGGCGTTCTTCAATTCTTAAAGCAACATTCTCCCAAACAACATCCCAAGTTCAGACCCTTGAAACACATGCCTGATGAAACATACTGACTGACATTTCGCTGCCTAAGTCTGCTGAAATAGGGATGCAGGGGTCTAAATTAAGATCTTGTAACCCAGCGGGCAATTTGACAGGGAGTACACTCTGTGTAAGCAGTGCTGTATTTGTGAGTGGATCTTGCAGCAGTGAGCTTAACGTCCCTTAAAACATAAAACTTTTACCACCTGTTTCTACACTTTATGACCTGCTCAAGCAAGATTGACCCCTTTGGACAGAGTTGTGTATCTTGGCTATCTTGGCCTCACACCTCAACCTGTCAATGGACCCTCGGCCACCCACCTGCCTAGTACACTCTGCACGCGCTGTGCCTTGTCCCAGAAATACAGCTGCTCTGCCGCCTCTGCCTCTGCATGCACAACCTCTGCATGGCTAGCAATCTCTGCATGGTGCAAGCTCAGCTGGCTCTTGCTCCGGTGGTACTTCATCGCTGCCTGAGGGTGTAGGTAATCGTGAGCATGCGCCATCAATCAATGCCAGCAGGGCGCTGCCTGTGGGTGCTTGCTTGTGTGTGTGTGTTTGTGTGCGTTTGCACGCATGGAAGTATGATACTTTGCACCAGTCTTACATAAGCACAAAAGGTCTACAAAGCCAACATTTGTGACGAGCCTGCTATTGTACACTTTGATGTACCCCACCTGCTTGGAAATTTCTGCATTTGCACGGGCTTCTTCAAATTTATGGATCAAGTTGGAGGGTATGGCTGGATTCTCCTGATCCCCTGCAAGGCTGGCAAACTCATCTGGGCTGGAGCTCCTCTTGTTCTCATGCCGCCAGCGCCGCACACTTTCGAGCAGTGCGTTGTGTGATCTACAGAGCAGAAATGCACATAGAATTGAGACGTCCACAAAATCTGTAAGTGGGTATGCTGCACGTCGAACAGTTCACTCTGCATTCCAAGCGCTGTTGAAACAATGCGTGTCAACTGCGGCCTTGCACCCACTCTTTGGCTTTGCGCAAGGCTGCTGCAGATTCCTGGCGCATCCCTGCAAGCTGGAGCCACTGCGCATACTCAGAGGCCTGGAGGGCAAGGGCTGCGGTGTCCCGGCTCTCGCTGATGAGTGCCTTGTACTGGCGATACAGATGCTCAGCCTCCTTTTTTGCAGCCCAAGCATTGTCACCGAACCTGGTGTGTGGTTGTGTACAAGTGTGTGTGTGTGTGTGTGGTGTGCTCATGATGCTGAGCAATTGAGTTTAGATGCTGGAGAAGTATCAGCTGTGGAACCATCCTGTCGCTTGTTCATCTTACGCGTATGTGTGTGATTGGATTTGGCTGTATGGGGGTGTGCTTATGCTTGTGTGTGTATGTGTGTGTGAGCCTGTGTGTTTGGTGGTGGGCTGGAGCATCACCAAAAAAAAAACTGCTTTAAAAATGCAAATCTCCTGATACTGCTCCAGTGATGCCCTTTGCAACCAACAAGGACACATACGTGTAAACCAGCATCATACGTGTGCTTACAAAGGGAAAAACGTCTCGATGCACGCTTGCACATATACATACATATTGAGTGCTGATGCTGGTGACATGTGTCACACTGCGTCTCTAATTCCAGTTGCATGTCTTCATTCATTGCATGTGTATGCTGCATACTGGCATGAGGTGCTTTGCACCTTAACAATCACGAATGCATAGCCACAACCACACATATACTCAAGCACGCACAAATATGCACGCACACACGCACTCACACATGCATGCATGCATGCACGCACAGTGCACACATATACACATAGTTATGGTGACAGAGGGACAAACTGGTTCTGTGGATGCATCGCAGCAAGCACGTGATGATATGATGATGTGCAGTCAGTCAAAATAAAACAGGAAAACTCCACACCTCGTCCTCTGGCAACCAGCTTCGTATGCAGCTACTAAATTGCCCTGCCACTGATGCATTTGCTCCTCCAGATCCGCAGTGCTAGTAGCTTCCGTGCTGTCTTTGGCCTCTTTGCCCTGCAGAAACGCAAGCATCGACCTGCTGTTTGGAGCAGCTGTGCAACCATTTTTGATGCAGCCACCACTGGGCAGACAGGTCTCTTCTTTGCACGCAATAGTATACGGGGGTCCGCATTTGGTGATTGCAAGCTTGCTGATACAAACAGAAACCAGAACAACCGCCCCAAGCAGTCAACCGGTCCCGAGTTGGAAGCACGCACAGCACACCTTTTTCTGGGCAGCAGAGCGTGCAGCCTCCGCCTTGGATGCAGCTTCTATAGACTTGCGTTGATACCTCTGTGCTGCCACCTCAGTTGCTGCAGCCTCATTCATGATGTCACCACTCATGGCTGTAATCTCAAGGTTGTCAAGCTCATCCTCCAAATGTTTTGGGTAGTAGGTGTCCATCAGAGCTTCGAACTCATCAGGCGGGGCAGACAGAGCCATGGCCATGAAGCTCTCTTGCTTCATACTTTAGCTTTGATGCTGGTCGAAGAGGACGACTTTCTAAACTGCAGAGGTTAAGCGTACATCAGGGTTACAATCCTGAAAACCACGGGAAATACGGGAAATATGAAATATACCCCCTTCTTTTTGAAGCGCACTCTAAAGTCCTTAGATATGTACTGCACGTGTTGATTGAGGTACAGATCCAGTGCGAGAAATAGCCAGAAATTTTATTGTCTGTATATCAGGTAAAATTAATGATGAACCCTGTGTTTTATTCCTATGTTCATGCTTGCAAGCACAAAAAGGTATTGCAGGACAAAACACATAGGTTTTCACATATTTCCTCTTCAGGGTTTTTGTTTCATCCCAATCGACAAATTGAGAATTCATGATTGCCTCATACTTTAGCTTTGATGCTTTGTATCTTGCAAATCCTACTGATTCAAATGGCCTGCATATTTGTGAAATCAAAGATATCCGGCGTGGATATTGCGGTTGCACTCCTGGCGAACAAATAGTGTTAGCTACTAGATAAGAACGGAAAGTGGCATGACACATACCACATACCACCTAAACACCTTTCATAGTAGGAAGGGAAAAGGTCAACAAATGTGTGTAGCTTGAGTGTCAATGGACAGACACCTTGTCAGTCTGAGCTCAAATTTAAGCTGGAGGCCCTCAAACCTTTGATACAACCTTAGATTTGATTACCTGCCATATGAGTACTTTTCAGGAGGTACTCACGAACACCATTGGGAAAAGGGTGGGACATGGGGACAGGCCTGAGGTGCATGTGGGTGTATGTGGGTGTGTGCGTATGCACAAATTTGTGTGCGTGTTCAAGTGCGCAGTGTGCGTGTGTGTATGTGTGTGTGTGTGTGTGTTGTGTGTACGTTCGTATGGGCGTGCATGCGTGCGTGCATGAGTGTGTATGTATGCGTGTGTGTGTTTGTGCGCCGTATGTGAATGTGCGTGTGTGTGTGTGTGTGTGTGTGCGTGTGCGTGTGTGTATGTGTGTGTTTGTGTGTGTGTGTGTGTGTTTGTGTGTGTGTGTGTGTGCGCGCGCGTGTGTGTGTGTGTGTGTGTGTGTGTGTGTGTGTGTGTGTGTGTGTGCGCGCGCGTGTGAGTGTGTGTATGCATGTGAGTGTGTGTGTTTGTGTGTGTGTGTTTGTGTGTGTGTGTGTGTGCATGTGCGAGCGTGCGTTGCTGAATATACCTTCACTCACATTTTAACCATGAGTATGGTTATGATTGAACACGTTCGACAAAATGATTTGTACCTTGAAGAAGGTCAAACGTTGACTTGAAGTGAACGAAAAAGCGGTGTTCAGGCCTCGTGCATGCCATTACATATTACATGCATATTGTTGATTCATGCATTCGTGATTAATTCCTGAGTGGCCTAATTGACAGGTCCAAATTCAAACCACAAAAACCACAAAAACATTCCAGAAGAGGGAATGGCTGGAGAAACCTCCGGCAGTCAATAAAGGCTCCGGGCAATCAGCAAATGTTGGAGGATGTTGCCAGCTGCCTCTCCAGTGCATGCAAGCGCTTTGCAAGCATTTCCGCCAGCACGTGTGTGTGTGCGTGTGTGTGTGTGTGTGTGTGTGTGTGTGCGTGCGTATGTGTGTTTTTATGCATGTGTGTGCTTATGTGTGTTGCGTGCGTGCGTGTGTGTGTGCTTGTGTTTGTATGTATTTGTGTGTGTAAGAGTGTGTGTGTATGTGTGGTTGTGTATGTGTGTGTGCGTGCGTATGTGTGTTTATGCATGTGTGTGTTGCGTGTGTGTATGTGTGTGCGTTGCGTGTGTGTGTTTGTGTGTGTGTGCGTGTGTGTGTGTGTGTGTGTGTGTGCGTGTTGCGTGTGTGTGTGTGTGCGTGTGTGTGTGCTTGTGTGTGTTACGTGCATGTGTGTGTGTGCGCGTGCGTATATGTGTTTATGTGTGTGTGCTTGTGTTTGTAAATGCGTGTATTTGTGTGTGTGCTTATGTGTGTGTAATTGCGAGTGTGTGTGTGTGTGTGTGTGTGGTTGTGTATGTGTGGTTGTGTATGTGTAGTTGTGTGTGTGTGTGCATGTGTGTATCGATGGCACCCTCAATTTACAGCACGCACAGCACGGTGTTCGTTCTTGCCTGCACAGACGCAGGGGACGCTTAGCACACATGTTACCCCACGTTTTCGACCTCCAGAAATGTGTGTATCTGCTGTGTTTCGGTTGGTTTTGATGCCATTTTGGGAGTTTTCCACCCAGCTTGCACCCCAGCAGATCAAACCACCATTGCCTGAATCAGCAGAAATTCAGGAGTGTGTGTGTGTGTGTGGTTCATTCAGACTTTTATTTCCTATAAAGTCTGCTTTGTAAAATGGGTGTGAGGACACGCAAGCTTGTCCTCGCACAGACGTTTCCTCACGCCAACGTAGATCCGCGCTTCTTCAACAGGCACAGGGCGCATTTCTGGAGTTCCAGCCCTTCCTTCCCCCCCAGCTACAACCTGCTTCAGGCCACAACCTGGGTTTATTGTGTCCATTGTAAACGCAAGGTCATTAATTCAGGGGTGATCTATCCAAGCGTGATTTCAAGCGAGTAAGTAATTCTGAATTTCACCTAATTACAAGCATTATGCTCTCTGCTGTAAACGGTCCGTAAATCACTTCATATCCTGTATTCTTTTACTTCTTCACCTACCCAATTAAACCCTTGATGGCACTTGATGTTAGTTGAAAAGCCACGTGAATGAGGTGATTTGTATTTCGTTTATTACGAAAGGTAATCCTGCCATCATCGCACTTGCGTGTGATGACGCTCATGGCAAGTTTACTTAATGGTCTAAATTTTTGTGCTAATGTATGCATGATGCTATGTGCTTTATGCTTTACACAGTTATGTGTAAAATACTGGCATGGAGATCAGGCCTGTCTAGTTGGCTTATTTTGCAGCTTCAAACGTGATTGGTTTGGGTAGGCACGCTCAGGGGGGAGTTGTTGATCTGCATGCCATTGAAACAAGGGATGGTACTCGCTAAATTTATGTTGAGATTGCTTAATATTGAGCCGCAAACCACATTGTGTGTGGTGCTTTCATCCGTGCACATCCTCTTCTGCAGCTTTTGTGACGTGCGCAATTGCAGCCCTGAGATAATTGCACAGGATTAGAAATAACAGATCACTGATGAGCATTAGTAATTATAGCCACAAGTAGGCAGCAAACGGCACTGCAACAGATGTTATGTGTGAACACGTCCCTGACTTGTGAAAAGGTGTAACTAACGAACTGGAGGTTCAACGGTGACCGGTGAAGCTGGTTCGACTCAATCCAAAGGGAAGTTCTAGAACCTCCATACTGCCTTAGCCGTTAGTTAACTATAGTACAATGACACTTTAAAACAACTGATCTGCGTGAAGCAAATTGGTATTTCCAGGCTGGTACTCACAGCTTTTGCTCAGGAGACAAGTCCCTCTGCTCCTCCTTCTCCTCCCCCATTTCCTCCCTTTGCTTTCTTTTCTTCGCTGGGGGTGGCTGCGAAGCCTCCTTTTCCCCTTCCTCCCCTTCCTCCCCCTCCTCCTCCTCCTCGCCAGAGCTATCTTGCTTGGGCTTGCATCACCTTCCTTCTCCTCCTCTGCAGCCCTCTCCTTCGTAGTCCTCACTTAACCTTGAGAGCACCCTACTTCGTTATTCCCACATACCCTCCGGGGTTATTGCTGGCAGCAATGGGGCACATTGGGTCCTGGGCTTTCTTCGCCGCCACCTCGAAAACCATTTACTGGTACTAGAAAAAACTTTGGCTGCTATTTATCCATCCTTATATATAATATTATCGTTGGCTCTGCTACCTTCAGTATAAGAGGTAGAGACTTTGGGTCCCCAGACATACAGAAACAGTGCCACACGTACTATGATCCAATAAACATGGGCCCTAACCCTATTAAAGTCAGTTAGACTGGTGCCTAAAACCACACAAGCACGCTCGCATCGACATCGAATGCGCAACCTGTGAAATATGCTTCTACCACTTAGGACTTAAATACCGGATCTCCTCCCTCCTTTTAAAGGCGTGTACATCTGCGATGTCTGTAACCATACCTACCACTTGCAGTGACTAGGTGCCTACAAATACTGAGAACCAACTGTTACAATGCCAATGAATGGGAGGCCATTGACACCAATGGCACATAACACATGGACCTGCCCAGCCTGTGTTAACCGAATTGAAAGTGAGAAGAATAAGGAACGGACCTTTAAACCTCTCAAAAAGGAACTGGTGAAAATCTTATGGAAACCAACCGCCCTGTGCCTGTAGTGAAAGTGCGGTTCTAAGGGGCTGAGACTTTCAGCCCCCCCGGCTCACCAACCTGGGAGCCAGAAGAACTGCAAAATACTTGTGAAAGCTTTAGACACAGCCTTCAGAAGTATGAAAAGTATAATAACGCACCATACCTACCTCAGCCTGCACCAGACACACACCATGATGATCTTGAAGAACAAGGCCGACAAAGAAAGAAACTCTACTGGCCCTATGACTTCAAACTTCAGAACAAAGCCAATTTTGACATCCAGCTCACCAACCCTCAAGCGGACATATACCCACTGGGCACTGCAAGTATTGGATCACTGACATTAAACTCATGAATTATTAAGGAAACGAATTTCACCACCTTCAGACGACCCTATACTTCTTGAAGTGTACATTGCCACAGTAGCTTGCATCTTCAACTAACATGGAGTTTGCAAAGGTATGCTCACCCCTGAATGTCTCAATATTCTACATAAGGCCTTTGATAAGGCAAAATGCAACATTGATAAGGCAAAATGCAACATTAACCACAGTAACAGTAACATTGCATTGATAAGGCAAAATGCAACATTGATAAGGCAAAACGCAACATTGCATTGCACAGTAACAGTAATCATCCGCCTCCCACAGTCTTGCTTCAGAGCTTGTGGGCGTCATCACACACAAGAACATTGCTACCAAACATACAAGCCAAATTATCACTGTCATTTTCACAGACTCTTCCCACCCACATTACCACCACTTTTAATACTTGGGCTCTAGTCTCTAAAGAAGGAATGGTAATATCCCCCCTTGACCGTGACCCACACTCCCCCAAACTGGATTGAACATCCAAGAGACAAGGTCTTTGGAGTAAAATGCAATGTTTCTCTATTTGCCATCTATCAACCTATCATGAAAACACCATGTTCCTAGCAACAAGACATGCCATTTACTCTGCCGCCCTAAATACAGAGGCAACACCCACTTTAATGTTTCTCCCTGGAGTGAAAGGATGACCACAAATCCCTAAACATCGCTTTGCCGCAAATTCCCGCTCATGTGCAAATTCTTGGGCTCCATGCCATCAAAACAACTTCAATATGCAGAAGCACCTTGCAGCAACAACCAAGTTCCACTCCATAAACACTCTTGGGATTGGTATAACATTGCCGTATGGAACACCGAGGCAGGATCTGCCTCAATGCCTGCCAAACCCGGCAAAAGGGCTTGCCAAAGAAATTCCGAAGGCAAAGTGATAGATCAATTGCATTCATAACGACCCTACCTTTCTGCTCTTAGCAATGGAAAGACTTCCGGCCTTAATAATGTAAGGAAGCTACCTAGCCACCACCTCCATCAAACCCCACAAGGCCCGTGAGATAAAACAAGTACCCTGGATCAACCTCAAAATTCTAATTGAGCAATCCTACACAGCTCCAATATGTAACTAATCCGTAAGTAAAAAATTGGCAAGACTGGACCCACGCTGATGGCAGCTCTTAGAAAAAGGAAGAAGGTCAAGTCACCGGATCAGGTGTGTACCACCCTCACTTAAACGTATCTCACTTTGTTAGCCCTAGAGGCATGGGTATAATCAATACCATCTCACGTGCAGATCTAGTAGCAGCCACAGCAGCCGCAATCATTCACGGCTACTCCCATATAGCCACAGATAGCCTAACCTAAAAAGCAGCTCTCACACCCAAACCTCCATCGCCACCACATCCAGAAAAATGTCCTCCAATCCATTGCCGAAACAATCCACCAGTCATCATCACCCATTTATTTCTACAAAGTCAAGTCCCACGCAGGCATTGCAGGCACTGGTTAGGCTAACGCTCTTGCTAGAAAATCTATCTCAACCTACTCTGACGTTGCCGATACCTCCATCAAAACAGCTGGCTCTGATAGAAATCCCTTCATTCCGCTTTTCAATGGGGATCAGGTGGTTGAAAGGCAGAAGCCTGCACACCACCAGGAGTATTGCTCAGATATTTGTGGGGGCTGTGTTTGATGTCTTGTCTCGCCTGTATGATTTTTGTTGTGGATCTGGTTGCATGTACTAGACTCAATTTTTTACATGAGTGCTGTGGCGTGTAGACCATAACTCCGAGGCTGTGGAGTGGGTTCCTTGTGTGGCTGCTTTAGATGGTGCCTGTTGCTCCTAGCAGGATGGTGTGAAAAGTTTTATGGTGCGTGTCTGAGTAAGTGAGGCATTAGCAGCTAATAAAAGGCACTACGCCATTCCGTTTTCCCAGGTGGTCCCTCAACCCAGTACTGATGGAGCCCAGTGCAGATTAACTTCAAGCATGCAGTTCTTATGAGAGGTGGTCTATATTGCATGCATGATCTCGTGACACGATTTGCATACATTTTATTGTGGCTTGCTACAACGTATATTATTCCTGCTGGCATGTAGCTATGGTAGTCAAGTATGGTCTAATAGTTTACTGCACTATACTGCTCTGGCAGGCAGGCAGGAAGTTCTCCAGCTTGCTGTCTACGCTTCATTTGCATTTTCTGAAGGGCACTTCAGGTGTGAAGCAGGATATCGCTGACTGGGCTGAACTCCCAGACTCTTGGCAAGAGTGAAAGGACATGAACCGCAATTTTACTGGTTTTGGTCCGCTGTCAAGCTCTTTAATAGCATGCCTACTAATACCAATGGTGTCACTTTGCGAAGAGGGGTCCAGGCTGATCGCAATCTACAGCCTCTTTCAAGTGCCTGCTGAACTGCCCAATTGCTGAGCACTTTTCAAGGACTGCGTGGTTATTAATCATTTCTACGAGCTGCTCAATCTGGGCGTGCTATTCCCATGCAAGAGTTTACTGAGGATTTGAAGCATAGGATGAGAGGTGTTTGGAGAGCCGCTGAGTTGGTGGACCCCAACACGCACAGCAACAACAAACTGGCCACTTATCATTCCTGGTTTGCCATCCCTTTTTCCAAGTATAGCATTATCCTAGAAGATAAGCATTATCCTAAGTAAAGAAGCGTAGACAGCGGGCTAGAGAACTCCCTGCCTGCCTGCCTGCAAGAAACCAGTACCCCATACTTGACTACCATACATGCCAGCAGGAATAACATACGTCTTAGCGAGCCACAAGGAATTGTGTGGCCTGTCTGCCAAAGCGTGTTCACGCACAAATCTACGTATCCTATAGGCAGAGGCAAGAAAAGGACGGGCCGCGTGTTCAGCAGACTTAGCCATGTTCAAAGTCCTGTAGAAAACCATGCCCATATACCTAAAAGAATCTTTTTGATGAAGGGTGGCGCCGCCAACATCAAGGACAGGAACATTTTCACCCGCGGAGTTGAAGTGCACAACTTCGGACTTGGAAATATTGACAATTAGATGTTTATTCCTGGCATACACAGCCAACCGACTCAGCATGATTTGCATATCACGGGGCTCATTAGTAAGCAAAGTTAGATCATCTGCATACAACTTGTGTGAGACGTGCACACCCACTTTGTGGCTTACTGAACAGGCTTACTGCCGCTTGTTTGTCAGCCGTACTGTGGCTTCCTGCCCCGCTTATTTTTGGCTTACTGATCAGGCTTACTGCATACTTCTTAGGCTGGCTTACTGCCGCTTGTTTGTCAGCCTTACTGTGGCTTCCTAGACCGCTTAATTGTGGCTTACTAATCAGACTTACTGCATGCTTCTTAGGCAGGCCTACTGCCGCTTGTTTGTCAGCCTTACAGTGGCTTCCTGCCCCGCTTATTTGTGGCTTACTGATCAGGCTTACTGCATAGCTACTTCTTAGGCTGGCTTACTGCCGCTTGTTTGTCAGCCTTACTGTGGCTTCCTAGACCGCTTAATTGTGGCTTACTAATCAGACTTACTGCATGCTTCTTAGGCAGGCTTACTGCCGCTTGTTTGTCAACCTTACTGTGGCTTCCTTCCCCGCTTATCTGTGGCTTATTGATCAGGCTTATTGCCGCTTGTTTGTCAGCCTTTCTGATCAGGCTTACTGTCGCTTATTTGTCAGCCTTACTGTGGCTTCCTGCCCCGATTGTTTGTGGCTTACTGATCAGCTTACTGCATGCTTCTTAGGCTGGCTTACTGCCGCTTGTTTATTTGTCAGCCTTACTGACCAGGCTTACTGTCGCTTGTTTGTTGTCAGCCTTATGGTGACTTCCTGCCCCGCTTATTTGTGGGTCAATCATCAGGCTTACTGCATGCTTCTTAGGCTGGATTAATGGCGCTTGTTTGTCTACCTTACTGTGGCTTCCTAGCCTGCTTCTTTGTGGCTTTCAAATCAGGCTTACTGCATGCTTCTTAAGCTGGCTTACTGCCGCTTGTTTGTCAGCCTTACAGTGGCTTCCTTGACCGCTTATTTGTGGCTTTCTACTGCTTGCTGATCTCTGTGAGTTACCTGGGCTTGCCAAGCCTGCTTCCTTGGATTCTTGCTCCAGTAAGACCCCCTGCTTCATAGCTGGATTGCTAACGTATTTGTGGCTTACTTGACTACAGTTCAGCAAAGCGAGCCTTGCTAGGGTTACTAGCCTGCTTCCTTGGATTCCTGCACCAGTAAGAACTCACTGCTTCCTAGCTGGATTGTCAAGGCACTCGTGAACTTGAAATTTTAAATGTGCTTTCCACATTCCTGGCTTCCTGTCCGCTTCCTAGGTAGTAATCGAGCTGGCTTACTGGCCGCTTGTTCATCAAAAAAGCGAGCAGTAAGCAAAGAAATGCATAGATCCTAGTAAGGCTCTAACACTTTCTCTTCTACATACATCTGTTTCATGTTTCCTCTAGCTACTGTTTCTTTTGTTTAGCCAGATGTGGTTAAGTCTTTTGCCAAGCTTCCGCTGAGATTCCCTTTGAGGATTATAGTGATGTAACCTTACCTCAGTTTGAGGATGACCCAGCTCGTTTGAGGACCTTTATGAATCAACCTGATATTTTTGGAGTTGCCTCTTTTGTAGCTAAGTGCCTAGCCCTGTTCCCTTGATTTTTCTAGCGTTTTTTTTGG
>Ga0307951_1002157_pt1 | contig 12266 bp, 15 predicted proteins | sample OrgLakmetagen374_FD_201842 | JGI IMG/M metagenome (GOLD analysis project Ga0307951, IMG submission 201842) | Saline water microbial communities from Organic Lake, Antarctica - #374 | ecosystem: Environmental > Aquatic > Non-marine Saline and Alkaline > Saline | place: Antarctica: Organic Lake... | reverse complement strand
AGGAGAAGGGAGGTAGGGGGTCGTGCTAATAAGGTCCAAGATCAACTCAGCCACAGACTTTGGCTGCTGTTTCTGCCATCTCTTTTGTGCAGCCCTTTGTGACCTTCATGTGTACTAGTTTTCAGCCCCACGGCTGTGGTATGCTGCATTGTGTGATCACAGTCTCATCATCCAAGACAGCTTCCATACACGTTCCCTTTGATGAATTCAAGCAGCTGAACCACCGATTGCTTCTATCTCTCTCCCACATGCTTTCCTAATGCCCAGATGCAAAACCATTGAACTCTTACGACCTGCACCCAGCAGGTGTGCACGCGCAAGAGGAGCCTCGATCGATCAGAGACGCACTCACAGAGCTGCAAGCGACCAACTTCATTTCTCTGTGGGAGGCAGCAGCTGCATCTGACAGCTCCATCCCCGCTCTTGACAGCACTGATTTGGCGGTGAGGGAATGGTTGATGAGTTGCTTTGCATTTAAACGCGCAGCCTTGAAGGTAACATACATTGCCTCTTTTCTTTCCATGCTTGAAGGCCCTGATCTTTGCCCCAACCGACGAGGCCATCGCAGCAAGTCCTCTGGCAAACCTCTCAGAAGAGCAGCAGATCAATCTTGTCGTCCCCACCATCCAGTACTCAAGTGAGGTGTTGTTTTGAAGAGGGTGCGAAAGACAACAAGAATGAGCACTCCTGCACCCGTCTTACATCACTGCACAGATCTTGCTTTTATAAGTACACTGCATCATATCACATATCACAACGCCATCTTCTGAGTTGTTCTCACTCAACTGTGCAGTTGTTCCCCTGCAAGCCGGCGGGGATCTCTCTCTCCCGAACAACGCAACAACCGGCCTTCGACCAGAGCTGACTCAGCCCACGCAACTCTCTCAAAGGATATCCGTGGTCTCTACAAGCCCTGAAGAGGGCAACACGTGAGTAGTAGAAAAGATCAAATCACATTCATGGGAGGAGGTTACGTCTTCCTGTCATGTACAACTTGTGATTGCTCGACCAAAGAATGATGAGCAAGGAACACATGTTTAGCTATCTTGTTCTGGGTACCGCACCAAATTATTGCAAAACACATTCTTTGGAGGTTGGAATTTTAGTAGGCTCAAGGCAAGTGCAGGCATGACTCGCATTTTGCAGCAGCACTAATCCCTTAATCCCAAGAGTTGACAGGTTACTTATTGCTTAACTCCCATCATTGCAACTCACTTCATTGCAACTCACATGGAACACGCAGGGACGAGGGTCTGTTTTTCCTTGCTGGAGCAGGTCCTGGCACATTCACTGACACTGCACGGTCTGTGACTGGGGCACAGGTGAGCCAAGGAACACATCCTTTCTACTTCAGACAGCAAATTGTTGTACACATAAACAGCATGACAATTTCCAATGTGTAAGCTCAACATAACTGCTTAAGAGCAATCAAAATTTCTGGCATTGTGCTTGTTTGTCCCTTGCTTTGCAGTCTCGTATTTTCCTGGTGGAAGACTCAATGCTGCTTCCTCCCATAGAAGATCTGGTGGACTTCCTCTCTGTCTCAGATGGGCTACAGAATGTGCAGGTGCGCAGAAGGGTGTATGATTAAGGTGATGATAAAAAAAATGCTCCTAAAGAGCTGGTGGATGTCCCTTCTGTCCCGGATGGGCTACAGAGTGCAGGGGCACAACAGCGTTTCCCTGATTATATATTTGCAGTATTATTATGACCTGGTTGAAGGCTCTGCTGCTTCTTTAAGGGTGCACATGTGCTCATGTGTAGCTGTCTGAACAGCTGGTTTTCTCCCAAACATCCAGATTCATCCCCTGTTTTCCTGCTTGAACTTGGGACAGGTGGAGGATGCAAGCCTGTCAACCTTTCAGACTCTTGCAAATTCAGACCCAGAAATGCAATCCATCTTCAACAACGCTGACGTCACAGTCACTGTCTTTGCCCCCACAGATGCTGCCTTCAGGTCAGTTGCTGGTTTTTGTGTTATGCCACATTATCTAGCACTTTTAGGCTCACACTGTGTGCATTCATTCCCCCATCCTAACCGTCTGCTGTTTGTAAGTGCACGTGAGCGTGCCTTTGCTGTCAGCATTGACACCTCTCAATGTCCACATGAATATAGTGCACATGAATATAAAAGGCAATGCTCGACTGGGTCATGCTCCAAAATATGTTGGTTTTATTTCATTTGCATCGTGTAATGACAGTGAGTTATTTACAAGGACTCATCACAACTGCTAAAAACTAATAGCAGGTCCTCACATCTGCCCAGACTAGAAGGAAAAAGACGAAACATTAAATCCAAGCTAAGAAGGAAGAAGTTGTGAGGACCAAAAAAGTAAAAAGTTGGAGAAACTTGAAAGGAACACAGATAAAAAGCAAGAGTGGTATGAGCCATTCCTCATATCACTCTTGAGAGACATCAAGATTCACTTTGCACTACTTCAAGTGTTACTTACCAAACTCAGCGGTTCTTAATTGTAATGCACGCACAGTGCCTTCCTGTCTAGTCTTGACACCGACGTTTCCCTGGAGGACCTTCAGGGCACGGCTTTGGCCAACGCTATCTTGAGGCAGCATATCTTGACCGGCCTCGCTGTTTCTTTGGACAGGGTGAGTTCCTTGCACTAAGAATTGTTGACCTGCCACTCTAGTCAGATAATAGAGACGGTTGTACAAATTGGGTTCGTCAAATCTTTGGGTCAGATATTTAGGCCTCGCATAACTGAATGTCCGTCTGAGGTTTCTGTCATTTGTTGTGTGCACTCCAGTGTGTGGAAGGTGCATCAAAATTTCTTGTGTGGCCTTACTTGAAAACAGGTCGCAGATGCTCAGAGCTTTAACTCCCTCTCAGAGTCCAACCAAGTCGAGTTTCAAAGCACTGGAGACGCTGTGACTGTGTCAGGGGATGGCAACCAAGAGCCAGCCGGAATTTTGACCTCTGCATCTGTTGGAAAGGTAGTTTGGGTGTCGAATAGTACTGATCTGCGCTGAATAAGAGGGAAAACAATCCAGTATTTGAAGCTTTTGTCGTAGTTGGTGGGTCAACATGAACAGCTGCACGTTAGCACATCATTAGCAACCTGTCATATTTCCAACCTTTCCAATAAGCATACTTCCCATGGATATGACCATCAAAGTGTTGCCGTTCCATTTATCCGCCAGATACACCGCTTCTTACGTTGCCCGTACACCTCAAAGTCTGTTCGGTACATTTGTGGTTTAACTGAAGAGCATGAGCAAACTATTTGTTCCCCCTTGCCAGACTTTCAGCTTGTCTAACTTGAACATTGTTGCACACCATCGGTTGCTGGTCATCTTGCTGCAGCTTTTCTGCATGCGTCCTTTTCTATTGCCTCACTAATAACGAGCAGGCATAAATAGCAATGTAACCTTGCCTTACCTAACGAACATTGAGCCTTCCCATCACATCTGCAGAACATGCTATGCAATGAACTCTTATTATGATCCTGTCTGCCAAATGCAACAACCTGCCTCGTTTAACCTCTCTTCCTCCACTCTATGTGCAGAGCATGCTGCATGTGGTGGACGCTGTGATCCTGCCTCCCCTGGAAAACCTGGATGTCGCTGACCTTCTTGCGTCAGAGGCACCTCCTGCACTGCAAGGTCTTCCCAGTGCTGATGATGGAGCTTCTCCTGAAGGTGGTGGTGCGTACCTGCAGATGGCTTCATTACAATGGCAAAGCAGTTTTGTTTTGTTTTCACAAATCCAAGATGGATCAGGCACTTCAGACCTATTCTACCACAGCTGCCAATGCTTCATAGCACAAGTATTGAACATCTGCTTTAACTTCCCTGTTGGCTGTGTGAAAGGAATTCAGCACTATGTACTTTAAACCCTCTGTGGTCAGAAACAAAAATTGTCCTTAGACGTCCCAGCTTGCTTGCACACATTTGCCAACATTTGTGCTACTAACCACTCACACACCAGAAACAAACACGTGCATGTAGGTGGCTCTCCAGGCACAGGCGCTCCAGACAGCGGAGAAGATTCAGGTTGGCATTGATTCCTGCCAAAGTTACTCACGCTAGAATGAAGTTGATACTATAACTCCCAATCAATTTCATTGTGATCTACGTCACAACTGTAACGTGCTGGTATGGTAAGAGTATCCATATCCCTTAAACATGCAGGCACATTCAGCTCTGTCCTTGAGTTTGTTCAGCAAGATTCAGATCTCAGCAGCTTTGCCACTGCTCTTGACAACGCGGGCCTAGCAGAGGCATTGTCGGGTGGTGAGCTGCAGGTGTGTGTGTCACACGCTTTTATTATCATTCAACCATGCTCTCACGCCCCAATAAGTGATCTAAATTGTCTAAACAAAGTTTGGCAAACTTACGCGGTGACTCACCCTCAAACATCAAAGCTCATTTTCAATTAACCGTTCAGCTTTTGAATTTTCAACCTTATTGCCATGTTTGGCATGCGTCAACCTTTTGTAGGCATTTGTTGTGGCCCCTACGAATGCTGCATTTGAAGCTGCTGGAAACATCCCAGATGACAGGCTTGCTGACATATTGAACTACCACATTCTTATGATGGGCTCTGCCGAGCCGACGAGCCGAAAACTGCTGCAGAGCATCTCCGAGCTACCATTGGAGAAGCAGGTGAGTTGCAATGAGGGCCTGGGCAACAGTGTCTTTCAAACAGTGGGAAATTGCGAACAAATAAGGCGTGGCTATGCGGCTGAGCATGCAATGAGCATGCCTAGGAACAGGGGCAACGCCCTGTGGCATTAGGAATGGAGCAATACGTTTGCCTTGCATTGTTTGGTAATTTAAATGACATGTACACAAGCGTCTCACCTTTTCTGTTGTAGATGAAACGCTGTGTGAGTTTGTTTTACAGTAACAAGCGACCCATATACAGTAAATAATAAATGATTACATTTAATTGGACAGGTATACGCCACCAACTTGCAAGGCTCGGCGGTAACTGCTGTGCCCAAGGCAAATGAGGAGGGTGTGCTCCTGCTGGGTGGCGTTGCTCCTGGGCTAGATCTGGATACATCGTCTTCGCAAGTTGCCGGGCAGGTCTGTTCATATTTCTCTCATTGTGATGGATATGCTGCACATTTCCCGCACCAAAGTGGCTCCTTACTCACAATCATAGTGGGGGAAGGCTATATTTTCCCGCGCAGCTTTCCTTCTTCTTTTGCGTCCATCTTCTTAGTAGGCAATGGCAAGCATTTCTTGCCTGCTCTTCTGTTCAACATGAGCGTTAGCTAGTTGAAGTAAGATTGAATGTTTAGTAAGAAAGGCATGTTTGACTTGCTTACGCTTGTGTTTTGCACATGCATTTGCAGAGCCGTGTCTTCAAGGTGACAGGCATCCTGGAGGCACCCACTGCCAGCAACACGGCTGCTCTCACATTCGCTGAAGCCCTTGCTGGACAAGATGTAGGTTACAAATCCTTTGACTGATTCTGCGCAAGGTGTACATAGCAACTGTTGTTGTTATTTGTGCTTTGAACGCAAAAGGTTTGATCATTACTTCGTGCAATAAATATGTTGCGGATATATAAGCTTTGGTTTGTCAAAAAATTGATGTAGTTGATGTGAAGCCTTTGCTCATAGAGGCACTGCTTTGGCATCCCGCATTTGAAAGAAAGAGCCGCAAAACCATAACTGAAAAGCAATTTAACCAATCCACACTGCAACAAAATACCTAATTTTTCCTCCACATGCTTGTTCTTATGCGCAGTCTTTGTCCACGCTCAACCAGCTGGTCCAGGCTGACAGCGCATTGACAGAGCTGCTTTCTGACCCTGACCTCATTGCCACGGTGTTTGCCCCCAGCAACGATGCCTTCAGGTGTGCTTTTGCGTCATGATTTTAGCCGTTAGGAGCACGAATATGCATGTCTAAGGTTCAACAAATGAGTCACGCATCATTACTCAGCTGCTTTCTAGCTAAGATTGTGCCAAGCACTGAAACTACATGTCTTTAAGTGCAACTTTTGAAATCCATTCACATGCTCCTTCCTCCGTAGTGAGATGGACGTGGACAGCATCGCAGGCACCGAGGAGGCACGCCGAATTGTGCTGAGCCATGTGGTCGTGGATCAAGCCATCCTCGCTGAGGACCTGTCGGTTGACACCACTTTCAGCACTGCCTCCCCTGTTGAAAGCGACACCCTGCAGATCTCTGTCAAGTGAGTTGAAGGGACAGGTAGCAAAATTATGCGGCAATCTTGATCAGCTCTAAAGGTTTATTCTTGTGCAAATTTTAATCACAAATTTAAGCCAATGCACGATTACAACTAGAAAGCAATTATACAAACATTACAGAATCTTTATTTCGTCAAGTCGCCTTGAATTCAAAGCAGCTCTATATTCTACTTGGAATCAAACACACATTGCGTCTGTTTGACTTCCCTTGATTTGTCCACCTCCAGTGGGCAAGGCACAGTGACTGTAATCGGCGCTGGAAATGAAGAGGCAGCCACGGTCGTGGATGCTGACGTGCTGGTTGGCAAGGGCGTTGTTCACGTAATGGACAGAGCTTTGGCTGTGGACCCTGACGCTAGTATCCCAGACGACTACGACAGTGATACTGACGGTCCAGGGGGTACTGGCAGAGATGGTGGTGGCACAGGTAACGGAAGTTGTGTAGGGGCTGCGTCTTGCTTCAAAGTGCCGGTGCATTGATGGCAGCCTGGTCCTAATAACTTGACAAGTTCTGTAGTGCAAGGCTGCTCCTTGCTCCAAAGTGCTGTTGCGTTGATGGCAGCCTGGTCCTAATAATTTGACAAGTTCTGTAGTGCGGGGCTGCTCTTTGCTCCAAAATGCTGTTGCGTTGATGGCAGCCTGGTCCGAAAAATTTGACAAGTTCTGTAGTGCGGGGCTGCTCTTTGCTCCAAAATGCTGTTGCGTTGATGGCAGCCTGGTCCTAATAATTTGACAAGTTATGTAGTGCAGTGCTGCTCCTTGCTCTTAAGTGCTGGTGCGATGATGGCAGTCTGGTCCTAAATTTGGCAAGTTTCGACAATCACTGCTCCACCTCAATATCAGAATTTACAGTTCATTGCTGAGCCATCCGTGCCGCCTGCTCCAAGTGTAAGTGTGTTATATTACTCAGCAACTATTGCTGTCTGCTGTATGTAAGCAAAACCTCTTACCTTTTCATGCGTCTACACGATCATTGAATCCTGTGAAAAGCCGCTGTTTTCAGGCACGGAGGGCATTTTGAGTTGTGGAACGGCTAATTTGCTGGAAGGGGAGGGGTGCGCTATAGTGCTCAGACAGTTAGCTGGATATGGAAAAGGGGTGCAAATAGACAGTAAAATGGAACAGATATCCTGTGCCACGAAATAAAGGAAAAATGTGTGCCACTGTGTTATTTAAAAGGTCTAGTCCTTCATTGCTTCTCACAAGACCCGCGTACGCTTGCACAAAGCTTCAGTGTGGCACTTGAACCCTGCCATGGCCACATATATTTTTGACCTGGATGCAAAGTTTAATGCAAGCACAGAGACATGGTTTGTCGGATCAAGTCACCGTTACTGCAGGACTCAGCACATTAATAAATAACACAATAACTAATGACACACCTCACATACTAACAACACAACAACGAACAACATACGGACTAATGACACACCTCACACCTCACACGCACGTGGCAGGATCTGGTATCAGCAACGGCGACAGTGCTGGTGGCTCCAGCGACAATGGTGGTGGCTCCAGTTCTCCTGATGATGGTGGAGCTGGTGGTGATGGTGATGGCGACAACACAGGCGGCGGTGAAGATGATGATGCAGGTGAGGGAGGCGTCTTTGGTCCCCACAATGATTATGCAAGCATTGTGTGTGATAGTAGACACGGTAAGGGTGACAGACATACTGGTACAATAAGTATATGTGACAGAAACGGGGTGAGTGAGCAAGGACTTAGGTGTTCCTTTGTAAAAAAAGAAAGGGTGACTGCAAGCAGCACAGGCGGTATTTTCCGGTGCAATTGAAGTTTGGGTCCCGTGGAATTGACACACCAGACGGTCATCCTTCCTGAGCAGAATGAATGGAATAACAAGGAGAAGCATGAGACTAGCCATGTCGAGCCCATGTCGAGCCTTCTGTTTTCTTCAGCTTAACCAGGTCAAGAGCATCTTGCGCTTGTTCAGCATGTGATCAAGTTCAGTGTGATTGGAACTAGATAATAGCAATGTATGTGAATCCCTCCTGGTCTCAATGCTAACCCCCTATTTTTTGCATTGGCGGTTACCAATGGCTTACCAGGGTGGATAACGTTTGTCACTGCCTGTTTTTGTGAGAGTGTTTGCATTTCAAGTAGAAACTGTGCAGGTGAAAGGCTAGCAATTTCCTACCGGATTATAAACAATCTAACTTGTTGCCGGTCATCTTTACGGGTAAGCTAATCATACCAAGCCAGTCATGCTTATTCCCAATCCATGTTTTGAGGTCAAAGCTATCTTGCCTCACGTCTGATTTTTGGAACAGGCGGAGGAAACGATGGAAGTGGCAGTGGTGGAAGCAACAACGACGGAGGCAGCAGTGATGCTGGTGGTGGAAACGACAACGACGACAGCCCATCTGGTGCTGCAATGTCCTTTCTTTCTGCTGCTGCTGTGCTGGCCACAGGAATTTTAGCTTGGGTGGTTTAGAATGTACTTTTGTTAAAACATCTCTGAATGTGTTTACGATGTGAGCCTCTATATGTGTAATAATAATAATGTATACAATAGGAATCAAGGAAGAGTACGGCAATGTGAAAGGTTCTGTGCAGTATTGCTGGTACCAAATTGCTGCTTCATGTCATTTTATATTTTTGGCTTTTTTTTAATGGCAGGGGGAGATAACAATTTTCTTCCTACGAGGCTCAAAATAAGCCGAGACAGGTGGATTAATAAACAGGCTTGAAGGAAATAAAAGAGGGGAAATCGATGTACAGAGGGACTGGTAAAACATTGAGAAAAATAACAACAGGCTGAATGCAGATATGTGCACAACCGGGAACAAAATCTCGGGGCACTCAGCAAGAGGCAAAAGAAGCTAAGAGTAACTCAGGTTAAACTTTAATTATGCCATTGCGATGACACATGCGCCAAAATCAACTCCAACTCAACCCAAGATCAAAGCAAAGGTTTCCCCTATAGGTAAGGAAGCGCAGCAAGTCGCTCTCAAAAAACAGATCCATTTTGGGGAGGACTGGAAGGTTTTCCAGTCCACCTAGGGGAACAGTTAGCTAAAAAGTGGCCTAGGCAATTGAGTGCAGTCTCCACTGCTTAAGAAAAAAGGACAGGGGGAGGCTGGTTTGCCTATACCTAGAAACAGATTGCAGGCACGTATGAGTCTCAATAGGATGGGAGCTACAGGAAAACAACCAAGGAGCTGTTTGGCCTAGCATAGCATACACAAAAGGGTGGCTTGCTTATGTCAGTAAAAACGGAGACACTCCCTTGGCAGGCTGGAAAGTCTGTTAAGGCTGCACAAAGAGATCAACTGCTTTAGCTTCAACTGCTACAAGCACTAAGCCTAATCTGGCTGGCTAGAGATTACTAAACATCAAGCCCCAAGATTTGAACACGGCAGCTAGGGCCGCTAAGCAGACAGCACACCACACTTTCTTTCTCACTGATGGGCAGGGCTGTTCTATCAGTCACACATGCTGTGGCAGCAAATGCAATCACTCCCTCTGAGAGGTTGCGTTGTGTGGCTCGCCTGATGGCCAGGGCTCCTGTACAGTTCCAAAAAACGTGCTCTCGTAGCTGCTGGGCCTGAGTGGCACAAGGACGAGAGGCGGTTGCATGTTGCCGGCCACACGGGCACGCTGTCCCCTTCTTCATGGGCCATCCATGTCCCCCCGCTCCTACCACACCATGCTGGAGCAGACGCCACCAGACTGCCTTCCAGGCATCTTCCCATGGGTACTGATCTGCTTTTGGGCGTTGAGCGCTGGTACTGATCTGCGCTGAAAATGAGGGCAAACAATCCAGTAATTTTTAAAGCTTATGTCGTAGTTGGTGGGTCAACATGAACAGTTGTACGTTAGCACATCATTAGCAATTTTTCATACACTCGACCTTTCCAATAAGCTCACTTTCCATGGATATGACCATCAAAGTGTTGTCGTTCCATTCATTTATCCGCCAGATATCTATCCCCTCCTACTTGTACAAGTATCTGGACAAACATGTGTTGAGGAATTTTAGCAGGTTCAGATTGCGTGCACACCATTTGAGAGTGGAGTCTTGCAAATGGTTCTAGCATTTGTGATAAATGTGAGTGTGGAGATGTTCAAGATGAGAAGCATGTGCTTTTCTTTTGCAAGTGTGCTGAAGTGTGCAAGCTGCGCATGAGATACAAAGACCTTTTTGAAAGAATGTTTAAGACTCTGCGTGTGTTTGCTCCTTCAAGCTCTGAATTTATTCCTTTCTTAACTTATCACAGAATCACTGATTTTGAGATCAATGCATTCCTGAATCAAAACTCATACAGACTCCTCAAGTTTGTGTCAGATTTAGTTTCAATTTTCGACACTGGTTGATTTTGTTTCACCAGCCAATGGCCATCAGCCAGAGACTCGGGCTGTAGGCCATCCTTGTAACCCTTGTAACCCTTATCCAGATACATCGCTTTTTACGTTGCCCGTACACCTCAGAGTCTGTTCGGTACATTTGTGGTTGAACTGAAGAGCATGAGCAAAATGTTTGTTCCCCCTTGCCAGACTTTCAGCTTGTCTAACTTGAACATTGTTGCACACCATCGGTTGCTGGTCATCTTGCTGCAGCTTTTTTGCGTGCGCCCTTTCATATTGCTTAACAGACATTGACTTTCTATCGCATCTGCAGAACATGCTATGCGATAACCTCTTCATCTGATTCCTGTTTCCTCTAGCTTCTGCCTGTTTCTTTTGGTTTGTTTTGAGGTTTACCTCGTTCTCATAGGTTGACCATTCCAGGTTGAATGCCTTTGTAATCCAAACTAGCTAAACTGAACTAACTGTTTCTTTTGTTTAGCCAGGTTTTGTTTCAGGCTTTTTCCAACTGCCGCTGAGATGGCCTTTGAGGCATAGTGATGTAACCTTAACTTACCTTACCTCTTCTTCTGATCCTGTATGCCACACGCAATAACCTGCCTCGTTAGAAGAATAGGATAACCTCACTTCCTCCACTCTATGTGCAGATCATGCTTCATGTGGTGGATTCTGTGACCCATATTAAAGGATATATCATCTGGTGGACACTAAAGTCCACCTTCAAGAACGGATGTCATTATATTTCGAAGTCTATGAACCACATTCAAGACTGTCATGACAGTGTTCAGCAGCCTGTTCCAAATCGCACCCAATCCCTCACAATAGCTCCATCCAACTCATCTATCCAACCAATACTAGAAATATGAAACCGAACGTCCTGTCATCTTCGTCCGCGTTTCCTAGATTCCTTTTCTCCTCCTCCTTCATCTCCATCCCCTTCCATCAACTCCTCTTTCACGGTGGCGGCTATGGCAGCAGAGGCACTCCTGGAAGCTCTGCAAGTGCGCACACAGGTGTTGGTATCTAAAAGGAAGGATGTGCTTGATTGCAGCATTTCCTTCTTTTAAAAGGGGAGCATTTCCTTCTTTTAAGGGGAGCGAGGTCACTGTTTGCGTAAGCTTTTCTGTCCATTGGCAAATGCTGTGCAATCAAGCACGTCCTTCCTTCTTTTAAAAGGGGAGCAAGACCACTGTTTGCGTAAGCTTTTCTGCCCATTGGCAAAGTTGGTTGCATGGCAGAGTGAAGTTGCATGGCAGAGTGAAGTTGCATGGCAGAGTGAAGTTGCATGGCAGAGTGAAGTTGCATGGCAGTTTGAAGTTGCATGGCAGTGTGAAGCAGGCCTGCAAAAGGCTGCAGAAGGTTGCAGTAGCCACCTTTTATTACAAAAAAAATTAACAGCAGCGCCTGATTCCTCCCTTATTGCTCTCTAACCTTTTTCGCTTTACTACACCATGTCCACCATTTTCACTTTACCACACCAAGTCCACCCCTTTGCTCTCTTCAGTCCACACAACAGCCCCACCGCCACAAAGACCTATTCCATTTTTATATCCTCCTCATGCTCTGCACAAAAAAAAAGGGATCTCATAATGATGCACCACAGGGGAGTGCCATCCATCCCCTCGTGCACAACTAAGAACTAGCATCCATCCATCCCCTCATGGCACCATCTCTTCATGGCACACAACCTAGTAGCATTTACCCCCTTGACCATCCATCCACCCCCTTGTACATAACTAAGAACTAGCATCCATCT
>Ga0307951_1002155_pt1 | contig 12268 bp, 12 predicted proteins | sample OrgLakmetagen374_FD_201842 | JGI IMG/M metagenome (GOLD analysis project Ga0307951, IMG submission 201842) | Saline water microbial communities from Organic Lake, Antarctica - #374 | ecosystem: Environmental > Aquatic > Non-marine Saline and Alkaline > Saline | place: Antarctica: Organic Lake... | reverse complement strand
ACTCACACACACATATACACACACGCATTGCTAGGTGGAGTATGGCCCCCCCGGAGGTGCGGCAGCCGTGGCTGCCATGACAGACACCGCAGAAGAAGGCACGGCATCAGGGCTTGGGGGAGACAACAATGGGGGGGGAGGCCTGTTGACGCGCAGGTGGGGAGAAGGTTAATGTGGTTTTTGGGATTATTAAGGCCTGCTGCTGACACGCAGGTGGGAGAAGATCATTTTGGTTTTCTAAGGGATGTGCAGTGGAGGAGCTGGATGGAGAGGAATAAGGAACCTGGGGCTGCCTGGGGTGACAAACGTTGTGGGGTCTAGAGAGGTCTGGGGTGACTGACTGGGATGACTGACAGAGAGGACTGACTGAGAGGACTGGGGTGACTGACTGAGAGGTCTGCTGGGGTGACTGACTGAGAGGACTGAGGGGGGTGACTGGGGTGACTAACTGAGAGGTATGCTGGGGTGACTGACTGAGAGGACAAACGTTGTGGGGTCTTGAGAGGTCTGCTGGGTTGACTGACAGAGAGGACTGACAGAGAGGACTGGGGTGACTGACTGAGAGGTATGCTGGGGTGACTGACTGAGAGGAACCTGGGGTGACTAAAATTGTGGGGTCTTGATAGGTCTGCTGGCATGCAGGTGGGCAGCAGTGGTGGGTCCAAATCTGGTGCGGCCTGCGGTCAAGGCCTTTGAGGACCCTGGGTAATAAATTATGTGGACAAAAAGACCCTTGTGGGAAGGGATTTGGGGTTTCCGATTCTGAAAGGAGTGTGCGTGCAGTGTTGGACTCTCAGGAGTGTCGCAGCACGAAGACACACAGGCGTACGTGATAACTGTCGTTTTGCTTGCACCATGCTCTTATGTTTTAAGAGTGAAAATTTGTGCCATACAAACCCCCCTTCATTCAACCTGGACTTCAATGTACAGACCGACTGAATTCGAGTGCACACACTGACTGAATTCCAGTGCACACACTGACTGAATTCCAGTGCACACACTGACTGAACTCCAGTGCACACACTGACCGGAATTTTGTTTATATACTGACCAAAAAAAGCTCAGTGTACACATCTCGGTGTGCGAAATCCGATGTAGGCACTGTTGTAAACAAACACCCTCTGTGCACTCAGGCGTCTGGCTCGGCACTACTTGGCGCTGGCAGCCTCACAGCTGGACACTTTGTTAGGTGAGAGCGTGTGTGTTTGCGTCTGTGCGTGTGTATGACTAAATACCAACACACATCCGTGCGTGTGTGGATATGTGTTTCTTTGCATGTGGGTGCACCCCCTTGCTCTCCATTTCTAGGTCTGGCCAAAGCCGTATATATGCACCGTATATGACCGTATGTTTGGTGGTTTCCCTGCCAAAAACACCGTGTATACACCGTATATATATATATATATTTGTTTTTGTTCTGGCCAAATCTATCCATTTCCCGCTGACAAGACACCACGTCCATACCCGCACACACCTCAATGAAAAGCGCTCTTTTACAGAAACGTCCTACTCACTACCCTCACATCCTAATTTGTGCCACAGCATGCCGTGTAGGTCCCCTCACGACATTTATTGCCATTCATGCCTCTGCATGATATAACACCGTATTCCTCGTCACTCATCCCTCTCTCCTCTTAAGGTTTCTCCTCACGTTTGTGCCTCTGCATGATATGAAACCTTCTCTCTTCTGTCGCTCGTCCCACTCTCCTCTTAAATTCTTCTCCTCACCACGTTGTCGTTTGTGCCACAGCATGCTGTGACGTTTGTGAGCAGCAAAATGTTTGAGTGGCACACACACCCGCACATGTACAAGCACTCACAGACGTGCCTACATAGCATATAAACATATAAACGCGCACACACACACACGCACACACACACACACTTGTAGCCAAGGACCTTTTCATCCTGGAGCACAGCTTGGCCATCATTGTGCTCCATTTTGTGAGGTGCGCACGTTTATTCCTTCTTATCAAGCTACCAAGAGTGAACCAGTGTGGCCCTGTACCTGGGTACCGCACGAAAAGCATATCACTGCCCCCCAATATTTTTAAGGGGGCGGGGCGGTGACGGGGCAGTGGTTAAACACAATTATTTCTAAAGGGGGCAGTGGCGGAAATTGAAGCTTTTGAGCAGTGCAAGCGATGAGTGGTAATCGAAGAAGCCTTCCCAGCATTCCCTGACCCCTCAGCCCCAGCTCAGCCTGGCCCTGCACCCCCAGCCCCAGCCCCGCCTGCGCCCGTCAGGACGTCAGGAAGTCCAACGGAGGGCACTCCGATTTTTTTAGCGGGGGCAGTGCGGGGGGGGCGGTTGCAGTACAAAGCTGAGAAATGATCAAACAATTGTTTTTAGCACTTTTTGACCATGAAATATTTGTTTTCTCAGGGGGGGCGGTATGTTGAAGTAGCCTGAACCCTCCTGTCATTTTAAACTTTGCTTTTGCTGTTCATGCTCTGCAAAGTGCACATGTGTCTGTCTTTGGACTTGACTCAATTCATCCCCACACACATACACACACGCATGCACGCACACACACACACATACACACACACAATTTACACGTGCATATTTGTGAGCTATCGCTAAGTGCACCGATTAGTGCACACATTACACACACGCACCCACACGCATACACGCATACACACACAGGTACCTCCCCCGCCCATTGTCCTCAGCCCAAGCAGGATCTTCCTCTGCAGGAGGTGCCTTCCAATCAGCACTAGGTGGGTTGAGTAACTCCACATTTACGGAACACCAAACCTTCCGCTGACCGCCTGTGTCTTAGCTTGTCCTGCTGACTGCCTGTTAGAACTCACTGACCATCTGTGCTAGACAAGTCAGCTGATCTATGGCAACCTGGACATCTAGGACATAAGAATTAAGACACCAGTTCCTCGGCACACTTATTCCTCGCCCTACTTTATTCCGTCCATACGTGAGGGCACTCTGTGACTTTGAATGGTTTGAAAGGAGATCTGCATCCAGTTGCCTTGGGTCTTGCTTGTCTGTCACCCTCCTGTCACTGCAACTGAGCACAAGTGTCCCCCTCCTGTTTTACTGCAACTGAGCACAACTGTGAGCACGACTGAGCACAACTGTCCCCCTCCTGTTTTACCACACTGAGCACAACTTGCACGTGAAACCAAAGTACTCAACTCCGATGGTTCAGGGGGAGCGGAAGAGCTGCTCATGGACGCGGCTGCCGCAGGTCTGGGTGCAGGTGGGTGTCAGATGTGTGTATGCGTGCATGTGTGTGTGCGCAAAAGGTTGAGAAGTAAAAAACACAAATATACACAGGCATACATCCATGCACACACACAAAGGCAAACACACACACACACACTCACACGCATACATCTTATGCCAACATGTGCAGGGGGGCAGCAAGAGGGGGGCGATGCGGCAGCACTGGGCAGCTCGGCAGACCTGGCGTACTTCATTTCTAGGTGGGTTCTCGTGTGCCTGTATGAGTGCGCGTACTTGGGCGCAAGTATGTGCACGCGTGCATGAGCGCAAGTGCGTGTGCACGTATTTGAGCACAAGGAATGGGGAGAGAATGTGCAACGATTGGGGCTCCTTGTGCAAAAGCATGCAAGCCGCTTGTGTGGTTGTGGGTGTGGGCGTGGGATGCATGCAAGCCGCTTGTAACCCTGGTTCAGTTCAACGCGCTCTCTTCCAGACTTGTATGCTTGCAATGTGCCGGCGCACATTTTTATCAGCAGCAGCATTCCAAAAATACGCACGTCACATCATGCATGTCGTACCAACACGTTCGTATATGCAAACACAAGCATGCACACTCTTACTGTAGGCTGCAACAGATGTGCATACAATTACGTAAATTCACACACACATTCACACACACACACACACGCACACACACACACACATGCGCAGACTGCAAGAGACGTGCAATAATGGGGAGGAGCTTGTAGGGAAGGTGTCAAACCTCGCAGGAGGTGGCTCGGGGTCAGAGGCAGGAGGGTCAGCTGCAGTGACCATTGAGGCAGGCGGGGTAGGGGCGCTGGGGTCTAGGCATGCCCACCGCTTGGAGGGTATTGAGTTGATGGTGCGCACGCTGAAGAGCTATTGCGCCAGCTTTTGAGCCTCTGAGGCGAGTCAGATCAGTGATGAATGTTGAATGGGCTCTGCGGTCGGATGCTTAGAATCTAAGGAGCTTGTGCGCTTTCCTGCCTCATTTCAAATACTGGCAGTTGGTGATTACGAAAAAGAGTCCAAGGGAATCTGTTCAACTTGTGCTCGCACTTTGCGGCAGCTGGTGAGAGTTGACACATTTCTTATTTGTTAGACTGTCTGAGATGCGGCTCGTAAATAACTATTTGCCCGTCACTGCTTTTGCTGCTTCCTTGAAGCGACTGCTTATATGCAACGAGCGTTTTATATCCTGGTCGGATGCCATTTTTGATATCATTCTTGCAGTCGCTTGGGATATGCAGGTCATTGCCCTAGCTATGAAACTGCCTCAATGCCTACAATGAAGTTTGGCTAAAGAAAGCTTGATTCAAATATCTTTCAGGCAAAGTGGGAAATCGATAGCATATGGTATGATGACCCTTACCCCTCTGCTCCCAGCTTCAGGCCTTTTAAACTAAGGAAGCTACCTAGTGATCACCTGCTAAACGCACGAGGCCCCCATGGCGCACCAGGCAGTGCTCTGGACCCACCTCAGAGCTCTGACAAAGCGACCCATCATAACTCCAGCCCAAACCTGATCCATAAAGTACAAGATTGGTGGGAATGGACCTAGATGGCAGTCTTGAAAAACGCGAAGAGGGGCAAACACAGGATCATGTGAATACCACCCTTGCTTATACGTATCCCATTATGTGAACCCAAGAGGCGTAGGTATTACCGATACCATCTTACGTACGGTGCAGAGCTAGCAGCTGTAGCAGCCGCAACCATTCGCAGCTACTCCCATACAGCCACAGAAAGGCTAACCTCAATTTTCTCAGATCTTGATGCTATAAAAGCACACATGCACGTCCAACCCAAATAGGTCCTAAATCAAAAAAGGTTTCCAACCATCAGTCCACAAAGTGCTACACAAAATACCAAGAAGACTGAACAAGGAAGGCATTGTCGGGAAAGACATAAGTAACTCGTTAGGAAAAATGCTAGTGTCACCTCCGAAAAATGTCATGCTCTGCCGCACAGACTTAATATACAACCAAAAAGGTGCCGCTCAGTGCAACCATATAGAAGACGTACAGTTTTGCAACGCCAACAGATTCAAGAAGACAGATTCAAGAAGAAGAAAAAATGATAAAAGTGATCTGGCAACCCACATGGGAAGCAGCAGAACTGCTCTTAGCCAACCCTGACTTCAAAGCCTATGTAGATAGCTGTGAAAATGGTGATACTAGCACTCAGCTAAATGCCCATTCAGAAGACCAAGAAATTGACAATCTTACAAAGCAAGGCTATAATGGTTGTACCCAGCACTTGGAAAATATGTGGGACTCGTCGCAAGGCCAAAATATCAGAGACAAGGGAAACTTTGTCACGGACACTGTCAAACCCCAAGTAGACATGCGCCCCACCCGGAAATCTGGGATCTGGGTGCGGGATGTGGATCTCCAGAAGCCGGGATCTAATAAAGACTCATAGGGCAAACCCCAAATCCCTGAACACATACGACAGGGCCTGCCACATGCCCTTTGTGCGGAGGATCAGACAGTGCTCCACACATACTTCTTAGGTGCAACAACCATACTCCCCAAAGGAGAGGAAATTGCTACAGACAGTGCCTCATCCCTCTTTCAGACTAGAAAACAGCTATTGAACCCAATGGCTGTACTCCACCACTTGCACATGGAACTACTCAAGGACATTGTAAATCTAATTCAATCCTCACTTTCTCCGGTCACTATCTACAAGGTGAAATCTCACTCTGGTAAAATTGGCAATGAGGGTGCAGACCACCTAGCAAACAAAGCAGCAGTCAATCAAGTTTCTGACGTTTCTCTCCCGCCAGCTACTGACCCCTTCTACGACCTGTTCTGGCTAAGCGTTCCAAACAAAGTTGGCTCCCATGCAGAAGAGCTACAAGATTTGACTAACCTGCAAGACAAGTTAAAACATCACATGCACGCCCACCATTACCTTGGTGAAGCTAACACAGATACACTGCTTTACAAGCTCTGGCAAAATTTGCATGATACGCCCGAGCGTGCAGCACAGCCCGACTCTCACACACAGCAACCTAATGCAAAGCCCCTTGCTCATGCCCAACTCAGTAACACATTCTGGTCCATGCCAAATGTGACTTTTAAGGAGCAGGAAAAGTCCTTAAGTACAGGACGGACACGATACACACAGACAAGCACACCAAACGGTTTAGCCATACGACAGGGCCTGCCACATGCCCTTTGTACGGAGGATCAGACAGTGCTCCACACATACTTCTTAGGTGCAACAACCATACTCTGAAAAGATTGCACATAGACCGACACCACCACGCAGTTAGCCTTTGTGGTGAAGAGATCAGTAAAGGCAAGCTGGGCTCAGCAATTGTTACAATGGATGCTTGTAACAGTGAAAAGTCATCTGACCTTAACATTGAAACCCCCGATGACATGGAATCATGGAAAGAAACATTCCTGACTGGGTTTTCCCAACACAACAAAACCTTCTAACTAGACATCAAAGCCGTCCAGATGGCATGTTAGTTATGCTCATCATTTGAGGGAAGAGCCAGGCATTTGGATCCCAAACAGATCCCCCCAAAGGACAGAGACATACATCTTGTAGAATTCAAATTCTGCTCAGACATAAACCCGCAACAGACATTAGAAAAAGCGCACAACCAACATCAACCTCTTATCCAGCGTCTACGAACAAGGAGCCTCCGAGGCATCTCTTGAAACAACAAAGTCTTATTTCATGTTATACTTCTTGGAGTCGGGGGCACAATCTACATTCAGTACACCATAACTCCTCTACTAAAATTAGGCGTCCCCGCGCACAAAGTGCACCAATTAGCTACTAAACTGCACTGCCATGCAATAAAAAGCTTAAACAAGATTACTAAAACAAGACACAAAATACACCTTAAAACAAAACAACAGTTATAATGGGGGATCTGATGGGGGGGTTACTGGTAAAAGTGGCTGGCTTCAGGAGGGCTAGGCACAGGCCGGATTGCATGGCTGGCTGACAACCCGCCGGATCCTCATTAGTCTCTGTTGTTTCTCTTTTTTCGTTTTTTGGTGGGGCTCTGGCTAGTGTGAGCACAAGTTGAGAGCCTTTCCTTAATGCACGCTGGTGACTTCCAGCGTAGACTTTTACTTTTATAGATGGCCCACCAATCTGCCATAAGCTAGACGGCACCTACCACATGCTGTCAGGCTTCATCCCATTATAAATAAAACGAATATCAGCAGGCACAACGCTGCTGGACAAATGATTATAAAAGCAATTTAACAAGGTACACAGGGTGCATGCCTGCTAGCACAAGCAGACGTAGGTGGCAATCGCGGGAAAATGGTACAACGAGGCATTTTACGCCCTTCAGAAGAGACACAGATAGGAATGATTCCAACCTGACTTTTGCCTTCCAATCTCAATGCACAACAGCGGCGGAAACTCAGCAAGCCAGGTGCTTCAAGGTTACCCCGACCCAGCAACCACGCCCCAAACGAAACCCAACGAATACGTATCAAACTAGGTCTGCCGATAATGCATGAAGAGTTGCCCATAATACAGCCTAGTAGAGGGCACTGCCAATCCATACTCCCTGGCTATGAAACCAAGAGACATACAACCAAATAAACGTGATATACATCTGATCAAAATTAAGTACTGGGTAGACACTTCCCCTACCCAACAAGCAGAAAAGGCACGTGAACAACGTAAGCTAATGCCTTACTTACTCAGACACCGCAAAACCCTCCGCACCATCCTGCTAGGAGCAACAGGCACCATCTACAGCAGCCACACAAGGAAGTCACTCCTGAGCCTCAGAGTTACTGGTCTACATGCCACAGCACTCAGGAACAAATCAAGCCGACACGCAATCTGATCCGCAACAAAAATCATACAGATGAGGCGAGACATTGAACACAACCCCTACAAATATTTAAGCAACACTCCTGGTGGTGTGCAGGCTTCTGCCTCCCAGCCACCTGATCCCCACTGAAAAGCTTCTTTTAATTCAAATCTCCTGGTGAGATGTTGTGTGTCTCTGCATCCATTGGGTGGTGTAAAACACAAAGCAACCTCCTTTCCTAATCTATGCCGGTAGTGTTAACACTATCTGCGTTCTATCCTCTTCTTCTCTCTCTCTCTCTCTCTCTCTCTCTCTCTCTCTCTCTCTCTCTCTCTCTCTCTCTCTTAACCAATGCACCAAATTAAATAGGCAGCACCTCTCACGTCCTTCACCTCCACCGCCATCATATCCAAGGAGATGTCCTCCAAGTACATTGCAGAATTAATCCCACCAGTCACTGTCGCCCGTCTATTTTTATAGAGTCAAGTCCCACGCAGGCATTACAGGCAATAATAAATATGCTGACAATGCTCAAAAACAAAAAAGAGGAAATTGCACAGGTACAGTAGTGAAAAACCACTCCCCAAATTAATTTAGGAAAAGGAGCCACTTTCCCTACTACAGTCAGGGGGAACTTTAGTACCCCTCAAACCTACTTGAGTACCCTACTAGAATTTGCGTTTGGGAGTAGGGTACTCAAGCAGGGGGGGAGGCTAAGCACCCCCTACTTGAATTCACTACTGTAGTACCCTACTTAAGCATAGCAGTCCATCTACCCTCTCTGATCCTGCCACGATATCTGTGTTATTTGATATCTGTACTTTCGTACCTTCTATTCTAGAAACCAGCCATAATTGGTTAAGCTTGATTGTTGGTTTAGGCAGAAGCTCCTTGCCCAAAAGAAAAAGGAAAAACAGAGCAAGAAAGAAGGAAATACCTATCATTGATGGTGCCGGGTACCATCCTTGCTATTTGATGCCGGTTACCATACTTTTCGACCAAAGGAAAAGAAAATATCACTTGGGATAGGAGGAATGCAAGCTGGCTTTGACCGGATGAGCGAAACCGGCTCTTGGTAAGAGTTGATAATAGTGTCGTACGTCTATTATGGTCAAATTTTACAGAATGCGTTATTGACAGAATGAACACTGAATGAAGCTTGGAAGCAAGTTTCTTAACTAGCTATGAGAATCATGACCCCGCTCGCGCGTGTGCATGCATGTGCCACCATTGCACACGCGCTCCTTAACTGTTTACTGTTTTTGACTAGCTTGGGCTGTTGTTTTACTTTGTTTTTGCCTTGCTGTAAATACTAGGGTTTAGATGAGGATTAAAGTTTAATCCTTACTTGTCAGAAATAGCTTTTTAAAACAGTGGCAGGCGTCATGTAAATATACGAGCATGTCCGTGGCACGATGTTCACGCATCCCCTTCCCGCGGAAATCTCCAGTCCCATGGGGAGGGAGCGCGCAACCTTCCAAAACCACTGCCTCACGATTCACGGGCCTGGGGTCCTCTGCAGTCCCGGTACCCTGAAGCGAGGGAACACTACCCACGCGGCTGAGGAGACTCCCAAGAAACCCCGGTATTATGCAGCGACCGCGGAGCCGCCCGCAAGCGAGCCAGCAAGCAGTCATTCAATGGAATCTTTCGCTGCTCAATTCGCTACCTTCAAGAGCGAGCAGGAGCAACAGTTTAAGAAGCAGGGCCAGGAGTTTAAGCAGCAGCTGAAGAAGCAGGGCCAGCAGTTTCAAGGGCAGCTAGAGCAGCAGGGCCAGGAGCTATCAGGAGCTACCAAGGAGCTATCAAAGCAGGGCCAGGAGCTCACGGAGCTTGTAAGTCTTCTTCCAAATTCACACACACACACACACACACACACACACACACGCACACACACACACACACACACAAGCCACACACACACACACACACACACTCACACACACACACAAACATGCGCACGAATGCATGCATGCATGCACGCACACAAGCACGTGCGCAAGCCACTGTCAATTTCAGCTTAACTATCATCTCCTCTCCCTGCAGGCCTTGTTGCAAGGCGAAAACCTGAGCATCCAGGCCACAAGGTGTGCTTTCTTTGGGAAGCTTTCCAAAGACACCCAAGAGAGCACAGACCTGCCAGGTGCGCGGGTCAAGCGCCAAGCTATAACTTGCAGTCTTCAAAGGATTGTTTTGTAGCATGGCTCGTGGCGCTCATGCCTCACACATGCCCAGAAAAATAGCAGCCTCACTGGGGGGGAAGCAAGGGCATCAGGTTGGTGCCCAACATTGTGTGCCCCCTGCCATGGTATGGCTGGTAGTACCTGACAAGGTGTAAGATGCTAGAACTAGTTTTCCTAGGACTAGCTATCTGAAGCCAGCTTGTACCTGTGCGCGAGTGGACTTTCACTTGAGAGTGATGTCTGTTTTCTGTAGCCATTAAAGCATTTTAGGCTCCTTTGTATTTGTATGTGCGTTATTGTGTGCGAGAGCGCTTGCAGCCCTTGCTACGTATTCAGTTGCACCTGGTAGCTTTGGGTGGGCTCTTTCAAGATCGGCAGTTGCCTTTGCAATTAAGAAGTAGAAATGAATAACGAGAGCTAACACTGGCTTGTTACTCCTCTCATCTGATTGGAAACATGGTGTTCCCCTTAGCTGCTTTGGCTTGAGAGGGAGCGTGGTCAAATTGTTCACAGCCTGCCTGATATCTAGTGAGGACAACACTGTGGCGACCCCCCCCCCCCCCACACACACACAACGTTACTGGCCTTCAAGTTCACTCTCATTGATTAAGTTACACGCCTCCACTTTGCTTATTAAAAGCTATGCATGCAAAGGAAACATCGCTTCAGTCATACCTGCAGCTCCTGCAGGCTGGCTGTCTTTCTTTCCTGCTTCAGATCGCTGACACAATTGATCAGACAGAGGGCACGTTTGCCTTGCTCACTGCAGCAGACGCAATTGCTCTGAAACCCCTCAAGGCATTCCCCACTCATGCTCATGCCGGTAGGAAGTGTCCTGATGCCTGAGCCTTCTTCAGCTTCAGCTACGCTATGTCACAAGTCTGTTCGGGCCTGACTGAGCTCCAATTCTGATCTGCGTGTAAATCAAGTAGAAAAAACTCTGTCTGTCTTTGTATTGTCATTCAGTCGACGTCGTTAAGGAGCTGAAGCAGCAGCTGGGCAAGGAAAGGAAGACAACACCAATACTGGACTTCAACATGGCCTATCGTAAGATGGTCGACAACAGGTGTGTTTCCGATACGAAGTGCTCCTCTTGTTGCTCACTGGCCACTCTCTGCTGTTCTGATGCCTGCTTACATAGTCTGAGCTGAGACTCTATTGAGTCTGATAAATGAACAGGTGGACCGTGCTCCTTTGCCTACGATCACTGAGTATCGCTGCTCCTGGGGGCAATCAAGTCCAAGAACATGCGCAGAAAACAAGTCAAGCACGCACAACCTGAATACACAAGACCTGCTTAAACTGTTACACATAGCATGCGCGCGCACACAAACACAAACACACACACATACACACACGCACACACATGCACGCATGTGCATGCGGAACGCTGTAACATTATTTATAGCATGCAGCCCTGAGTGTGGTGCAATTTACAAGGAAGGAATCGCAGCGATCAGGGGCTCCGCCATTTTTCCGCGTTGCTTGCAACGCCCCCATTGTCCACCCCAACCTCTTTGCTGTCTGCTGTAGGAACGCCACCATGCACCTGCAAGATGTCCAAGAAGCAACGGAACTCTTTATTAGAGGTCCTATGTCTGAAAGGCTGGTGAAAGCAGCCAGTGGCAGTAGAGGCATAAGCAGGGACCTGCAGACACGGGCTAAGGCAAGTGTGATGACGTGCCCTTTCTCATTCCTCGTGAAACCTGCTTGATGAGCTCAAGAGCTTGATTGCTCTCCTCCTCGTAACCCTTGCACGTCAAGTCCACCTGGAAGGTGTGCTCTGGGTCCACTTCATGCCATGTGTTTTTGCTGCTTCCTTTCATGGTCATTTCAAAAGAGTTGCAGGCATAACATGCAACAGTGGGCCTGAGATGCTCTGAATTATTCACCCCTGGAGGCAGAGAGTCCTGATATCACAACACAGAATCTTTATGGCAATAGCATTACGGGATGTGTGTGTTGCCAGAGCTTCAGTACTGTACAAATTGTGTATGAGCTTCTCCTTTCTTCCTATACAACCCTTGATAAGTGTTATCCTGCTGCGCTATGTCAAAAGCTGTCGAATTAATGT
>Ga0307951_1002151_pt1 | contig 12277 bp, 21 predicted proteins | sample OrgLakmetagen374_FD_201842 | JGI IMG/M metagenome (GOLD analysis project Ga0307951, IMG submission 201842) | Saline water microbial communities from Organic Lake, Antarctica - #374 | ecosystem: Environmental > Aquatic > Non-marine Saline and Alkaline > Saline | place: Antarctica: Organic Lake... | reverse complement strand
AACCATTGTGCAAGTCGTGTAATTCGTCAAAGGGCGCGAAGACTATGACCGAATGGATTGTAATTTTAAGGTAGAATAGTATTATGGCCACATTTCACGAACTCCTCACACTTAGCGACAGCACGCAAACGGAGCTTAGCCCCGGCATCAACCATTCCGGTTTGGATGTTACCGTGCAGAACGTTGACGACACCGCAAACCTTTTCATCGGCGGAACCGGTGTTACCGCAACCGACTACGGTTTCAAACTTGTTCCCGGCGCTGGTGTGTCCTTCGAGCTGAACCCTCGCGATCAACTGTTCATCATCTCCGATGTTGACGGGTCCAAAGCGGCACTTATTCGTATTTTCCTGGAAGACGTATAATGGCAACATTTTGGCCCGGAAGCGGTGGTAGCGCATCGGTAACGGTTTCCCCCACCGAACCAGAAAACCCTGTAGACGACGAACTATGGTACGACTCCTCCGACGGTACAATGTATATTTATTACAACGACGGTTCCTCCGCACAGTTCGTGCAACTGTCCGGCCCCGTACCCGCCGGGCTCGACCCTTTCCTTTTACCCGGAATGTAACCTGTGTGGTCTTCCGCAAAAATAGTATGGGAATGGCTTGGCAGCACTTGGTCAAACATTTTGACACCCGGACCTCTCAATTTTCCTGATACACCATTAAGCGGTGAAGTGTTTGGTATTTTTCGGTGGAACACAAACAAGGGCACTTGGGATTTCAAGTAGCCCGTCCCTCTGCTAAAATAGGGTTATGCTTTACAGACTGAACAACCCAGCCCCCGGCCAGCAAAAACGAGACGGTTACGGGATGCGCAAACACCCTATTACGGGTGCCTGGAGTATGCACAGAGGCATTGATTACGGCGGCCAGTTCCCCGTACAGTCCGCCAGTGACGGCAAAGTTGTGCATGTTGCTGCCGACTGGGACACCCTCAGCCCTGCCAGGAAACGCCGCCAAGGTGGAGGCAACGTTGTTATTATTAAGCACGCCACAGACTGTTACACCGTGTACTACCATGGTGCGCACCGATCCAATCTTCGTGTCGGGCAACGTGTCCAGGCGGGCGACACTGTTTATTTGAGTGGGACCACCGGTGTTAGTACCGGAAACCACCTCCACTTCGAGGTCAGAACGGGACGCTCCTCACGGAGTCACACCGACCCGAACCCATACTTCTCTGCCAGCTCCGCGACTGCGCCAACTAATAATACGCTCCGTGTTACGGGACGACTTGATAAAGATACGTGGGTTGCTTGGCAGACCGCCCTGAAGGGGCACGGTTTGTACACTGGTGCGATTGATGGTATCCCTGGAAGGTTGACTCACCTTGCGTTGCAGCGTTGGTCGGGGGCTGACCTTACGGGTAAGCTTGATCTTGCCACCCTGAAGGCTGTCCAGGTACGCCTTGGTGTGGATGATGATGGTGTGTGGGGTGTGGGCACGGTTAGGGAGTTGCAGAAAGAGTTGCTGCAAGGGTTGGCCGGTGCCCCCACGCCGGAGCCGGAGCCGATTATTGCCCCCCCGATTGTCCCTATCATTGTCCCTGAGCCCGTAGCGCGGGTAATGACACGGCAAGAAGTCGAGGCAATTCGCAAACGCAACCACTTCGATGCTATGAAAGACAAAAAGTGACAGGCTATACTTTTACCCAAACTTTCCACCACGGCATAATCTAATGACAAACCAAGACGGTGACCACGGGTCGGTAAGGATTTCTGTACGCGAAATGTATCAGGAGCAAAGAAACCTTGTGGAAGCGGTAACCAAACTAACGGCGTTGCTGGAAAACAATCTTCCCGCCATTAACGAAAAGCTGGCGGATCATGAAACGCGGATTCGCCGTAACGCCAGCTATATTGGGTTAGCGTTGGGCGCTATTGCGCTTATCGGGTTTGCTGTACCCATCATTCTTCGCCTTCTCCCATAAAGTCAAACTGTTCCACCGTTTCCATGCCCCAATGGAGAAGCCCTGTGAGGGCATATAACGGGGTGAACGGTGACCAGTGTGTAGTTACATTCTCTGTACCTGCAACGCCGTCCAGCTCGCTTGTGGCGCTCACTAGCACCCAGTCCCGGACGACCATTGCTTCGCCGTCGAGAGTGTCCGCCAAATGTGCCTCTATTGCACGCTCAAGTGCGCTATATGTTTCGTCGCTCACAAGCCCCTCATCTCCGTTGTAGACACTGCACTCTTGGACCGGCTCCATTTGCCACAGTTTGAGCATTGAAACTTTTGATACTTGCCGGCGCTAAGAATTTCAAAGCCACGCCTGTTTAGGTCCATCGACCCACAGTTGGGGCAACCTGACTCCAGGCCGTCGTATGCGGCAACGTTTGGATGATTGTTAATCCACGGCAACAGTTTTTCGTACAAGTCGATAAGTAGATTCACGTCCTGGAGCTGGTATTTTTTCATTTTGGCCCAAGCTTTTTCGTCATCGGCCATGCAGTCCAACCACAGCTGGAACCCTTCGTGCGGGACCTTCTTGCCCACACCAAGAATCTGTGACACATGATCCAACTTGTTTGACGCAAACTTGAATTTACGTTTCGCCACCCGCATCAAGTCAATCTCTTTGTACGGCGACGGCGGTGTCATACCAGCTTCAATAAACTCACGGTTGATATGTTTCGTGTCAAACGATTGTCCGTTCCACGACATGACCGCATCCGCCTCGTCGAGCAGGGCGTGAATGGTTTCCAACATTTCTTTCTTGCCGTGATGGTGGGTGGACTTAAAAGCCACCTTCTTCTCCCCGTACCAGCGGGCACCAAAACACATAACATCTTGCGTTTTTTCAATCTGCTGTATAGCAATAAAGTTTGGCCACAAAGACCACGAGTAAACGGTCATCGGTGTCAACTCAATATCCCAGGCTAAAATTTTCACGGGGGTCCTCCCAATTGGTGGCCCAAGTCTAACACGGGAGGGTGGTAAAATAGGGTAATGGATAAGAATGAGATTATAGACGGATATTCCCTGCCCGTGGACCCACAAGATGCGGTCTCGTGCGAAAGTTGTCAATGACAGGGAAACGTAAACCAAAGAAAAGGAAGCCGGGTTACTGATGCCAAGCTGGAAACATAGACGTAGACTTATTTACGCATCGTATGTGCTCGGTGCCGCCATGATTGTGTTCGGCGCGGTCACATATATTACAGACACCCAGGTCGGGTCGCAACTAATTATTGGTGGGGTTGCCCTCATCACAATTATTTTGACCGCGTACACTGGGTTTGCCGCATATGAAGATGCGAAACTATGGAAACAAGAGGAGAGCAATGATGGATAAGCTTAAGCAGTTCCACCAGTACGCCACAGAGCGTGCAATCAAAACATTCGCACAGACAATGCTCGGTGCCATAACCGCAAGCACTGCGCTGTCAATCATCGATATTGACTTCGGCCAGACGCTCGGCGTTGCGGCACTCGCAACACTCATGTCACTACTTACGTCCGTGCTTCAGTACGACAGGAAGCCCTCGTCCGAATAATCAGAAAGGTTGGTGATCCTTTCTAAACAAGAAACCCCCCGTGATGACTGCGGGGGGTTTCTGTTTGGTTACTACTTATCGTTTTTGTAGTCCCAGAAGAACAAGGCTAACAGGAATACCATGGACAGAAGGAAGCCTGTGGCCATGCCCGTCATGATTGAGTATGCGAACACTGCCGGCGAATCAGTCATTGTGTTCTTCCGGGGCAACTACCAACTCAGAGTTTATAGTTCCCGCAGCATCTTTCATGAAAGCATCAAAATCGCTGCCGTCGTTGCCATCAGGATCGTCTGCGTAGGTGCGCGTCATGTCCCGGTAGGTCATCCAGGCGGCCCTTAGCCGGTCAATACTTATCTGCGTCTGCTCACTCATTCTGTTTCTCCTGCCGACCAGATTCGTTTTCCGCCAATAAATTCGCGGGCAAAACTGGCGGGACGCCAAGCCCGATCTCCCGCTGCTATTAGCGGGAGTATGAAAAACCTGTGTTCGGAAACAACATAATGCCTGGTCACATCTTCGTCCGAGATTAGTTCCCAAATTTCACCGTCCTTCGCGTAATACCAGGCAGGCCATTCGGGCACCACGGGGGTTAGGTCTTTCATGACCGTCAACGCTAGCGCGGCAACCTCCATAATGTGCCCATTGGTTAGGGTGGATGTTGAGTCGCGCACAAGTTCCAAACCAGTAATTATGGCATCCAGTTCAACGGCATTAATATCGATTCTAAGTTCACTCACAGGAATCCCTCTATTCTTTCGTTCGCAATAAGGCAATACTTTTCGGAAATTTCACTGCCAACAAAGTGCCGGTAATTTATCGCCGCCATTTTCGCAGTTGTCCCCGACCCCATAAACGGATCGTAAACTAACGCGCCAGGCTCCGACCAAGTAAGGATATGGTCTTGCGCTAGACGCTCCGGGAACGGCGCTGGATGGTTCACCCCATTAGTTGAAGTCACATAACGCCAGATATTAGTGCGAGGAGAAAAGTCAGGCACAGGGGTAGTTAGCTTGCCGCTGTAATCTTTATGCCCCGCCCACTTGTTCGGCTTATCGCATATCAGCGCGGCCTCCACGTCACCCTTAGCAAACACAAACATGTACTCGAATATCTGGGTGTATCTGCTCCCGGTGCGCTTCGCCGGAAAGGTGCTGGAGTTCTTCTCGAAAATCATTGTGTCGTGCAGCCGAAACCCCAGCTCGACAAATCGCAAAGCCTGCCGAAAAGAAGACCCTGTTTCGCCACCCCCGATTGTTGCATCTCCCACCACCCAGACGAGCAGCCCGTTATCCGCTGTGACCCTGTAAAGCTCGGCAGCTATAGCCTCGAAGTCGAACTCGTAGCCCTCGTAGTCGCGGAGGTTGTCGTATGGCGGTGAAGTGACCGTTAGATTCACAAACCCCCCAGGCATCCTCCCCATAGTTTCCAAACAGTTTTCGTTAAAGATTGTGTCAATCATCTTTGATTCGTGCCCTCTCCTGCTCAATACCTATTGCTCAGCGTTGCGCGTCCTTGTTGACTAGAGCAAGTTGCTCGGCGTCTGCTTCGAGAGCATCAAGTTCTTGTCCTTTTTGAAACTCGCAAGTTTCGCATTCGCAGTTGCGAAACCTCATTGTGTCCCCTTCCCCTTGTTGTGAACTACACCCTACTCGGGATCATCCTCCGGCGCAACAGGAACATGCACCCACACAGACTCTTTCACAAAGTTGGTTTCCTTCTTCTGCGAAGCATTCCACCCCGCAAGAAACACTTCACGATCATCGTGTGTGTACCGTGTTACAGGGTCAACCATTTTACCAAACTGATATTCGGTGAACGCTTCTTCGATTCTTTTCTCCATGATGTTACCTCCAGTATGCTTCCAGTGTTGGGATGTGTCTTATCTTCATAGCGTATGCGAACAAATGTATCATAGCGTCGTTGGCGTCCCTGCCATCAGCATGGTCAACATCTTTACCCGTAACCCACAGGCCGTGCTCTTTGAGGAACTCGTCGCTCACCATCGTTTTCGTGCTCGGTGTTTGCCAGTTCATAATGTGCCCGAAATGGTCAATCAGTACACCCTCAATGCGCACGGGCTCCAGGTCGGGAACAAACTTTGCGCCCCGTAGTTGAAAACTTTCGCACACAACATCCAGGTGGTAGTCGATGCTGCCATATTCTTTCGGATGGTTTTTCATGCAGTCAAGTTCGGTCATATGTTTGCCGTCGTTGGTGATGTGAAGCCATTCGCAGAAGCCTTGCGTGCCACCAGGGATGATGGCTGTATAGATTACTTCCAACGGTTTATCTTCGGTAAACCTACCAATTGCTACACCGGTGGCTTTGCCGGGATCTACTGCCATAACGTAATCTATGCTCATGCGGTTAGCCTATCAGTGCCTTAGAGAATATTACGCGGCTCGCCATTTTGGATGCCGAAATAATTGCGATCGGTGCGGACACGGACAGCACCACGCCAGCCCACGCACGAGGTTCCGCGAAGGCCCAGCTCCAGTAGTCGAAAGTGTGGAAGGCGTTTGCGAGTACCGCAATAGCAGCAAAGAATATCATGCCGGTTAGCGCCCCGCGGCTATCTTCGTTTTCGCGTGACTCTAGCAGCAGGTATGCGACTAAGAAAAGTAGATACATTAGTTCGATAAAGAAGAAGAATAGGAACGCCATCCAGCCGGCGGAAAGCCCCACGAACGCTGCCACCGCAGTAATGCCATTGAATGAAACGATAGCCGAAGCGATGAACGCAATGAGCACGCCAATCAGCCAGGCGTTTAGTGTAAGCACCTGGTCGGCTTGAATCTTTGGTGCACGTTTGGACTCTTGGGCTTCGTAGCGTAACCGTTTTGTTTTGTCGGCTTCCGTCTCGAAAGAGTTTTCTTCAACCATAACAACCTCGTTTCTTGAAAGGCATACTGCGCAAGCGCATCGCCCTTTCATAGTTCCCTTGTGTGTTCCCCAAAGATTTCCTTCAGGACTTTGATTACTGTGATGCCGCGTGCGTCTTCCTTTAGTTCTAGCGCCCACTCTAATGCACTTTTGAACGATTCGACCGTAGGCTTGGGGATGAAAGCGTACTCGCATACCCAGTACGGCTTTTCGCGTAACGCAATAATCCTGCCTGGCGAGCCCAGTACGGCTCGTACAGGCTGTATAAGAATGTTGCCTGGTATTAGCGCTTTGGCTTGCTTCAGTATCTCCAGGTCGTAGCCTGTCGGCTTGGCCGGGTATATGGGCAGGGGTAGTACGTTATCCACGTCAACCCTCTTTCTTGTTGGTGACCAGCCACTTACCGCCAGCCTCTGACACTTCCTTAACTCTACCCTGTGAGGCGAGCGCACCGATAGCTTCCTGAAGGTCCCGCACACGCCAAGCTTTGAACCTGCGGTTTACAAACTCAAGCTTCACCCGGTCGTCCTTGCCGCGAACAAAAAACTCTATCTCGTCACAAGCCCGCTCGAAGTCGCTGGCGTTAATCTGCCTGGCCACGATCAGCAAGTTCTTGACCCACTCCTCGGCGGACTCGATAGCTTTCAGCACATCAATCAGTTCAGTAACTTTGCGCCCATCAGACACGGCGAGCAATGTTGCGCACTTACGAATCGTTACACCCATGCGCACCAGAGAAGGGTTGATAATGTCCCAGTTGGGGTCAGACTTTTTGACCAAGTTCACTAACGCCCACTTCACTTGGGTCATACGTTCCGCGGCCTGCTTAGTGATACCTATAGACACTTTGCTTGAGTTGGCTTCACTGCGAAGTTGACGTTTGATTTCCGCAAACTCGGCACCCCACTGCCTGGCCATCGGCTCGAAACCTAACTTGATTTCCGTACCATCAGAGTCCTCCTCCAACACTGCTTCCTTGCTTAGCGTGCGAGGTTCACCAATGGTCCACATAAACCGCGCCAAGAATCCTGACTTAAACATTTCCCGGTTCAGCGACTTCGCTATCTCCTCCGGTGTCCCCATCAAGTGCATAACGAACTGTGTCTTCGCCGGCTTAGACATTTCCTTCTTGCCGACCCGCAACATTGGTGGGACAACACCGTCGTACAGCAACGCCAAGTCCTCCATCATCCCGGTCGTCCAATCCTGGGTAGACCACTGCTTGAACAAACCGTGAGCTTCATCCTTGTTAAACAGTGACACTTTACCGTCACGCTCAATAAGTTTCTCACCCAAAGCGTTAGGGCTTGCGTTACCACCCAGGTTGTAGCCGGGGTCCTCAGCGAACACTTCATCCATAACGGTCCGCATAAGTTTCAACGCTTGCGACTTCCCGGTCGTAGTCTCACCAAGCGTCATCGTGTAAAGGTTGAGCCCCTCCGGTCCGCTCTTCCTCGGAATGAAAGCCATCTCAGCGAACGCGCACGACAACGTAGTCCATGCGTTTATACGATCGTAGGGTGGATTCTGTTTCGCATGTTTACGTCCAGCCCAATCCATATACACATCAACCCAAGTTTTATGATGCACAAGTGCATCACGCTCGTCACCCTCCAACAAACTCAGGTAGCCCTCAGTCGTGTCGAGCTCTGGTGGCTCCAGGCCCTCGCCCTTCTCCCACTGAACCTCAGCGTAAGCTTTGTTTGCTTCAGCTACCAGGCCAGAAAGCCCCCGCGGGTCTTCTTGGCTCCACTTGCGGGATGCTGGTGCCTTCCATGCAATTGCGAGTACGTCTTGTTGCGTGAGTACATCGCCAAGTCTGAACAGCTCGCACAATAGTTTGTACCGCGCCTGTGAACGGTTACCATCCGGGCCGACCTTTGGCTCCGCAAGCGCGAGGTCGAGCGTATGCTGCGGTAGTTTAGCCAACGCTGTAGGGTAATCCGCAAGACCGTGTTCCTCAGCAGAAATAGTGTTCTCCCGACCAAGGATGGGCCTCTCAATAATCTGAACATCATCATAAGCTCCCTCTATATCTGTCGCATTGTAGACAGTGCCACTATATTCTGCCACCACAGACTCAGGGAACCCGTGGCTTGTGTTTACCGTATCCGGTATGCGCAACACTTTGTTCGCCGACCAACCACTCGGGTCGCAACCATCATCTTTGTGTGCCGTCGTGATCTTGTGCGCTATCTCCGCAGCATGTTTAGCCTCAATGGGCTCGTCGAGCAACCAGTAGTCATGCCCACGGCCACGACTTGTCACAACATGGATGGATGGTGCCATACGGAACTTGTCTGGTGTACACAAGTCCGAGTCCATATAGATTGTTTGGGAGGTTAGCGCGTTCTCCGGTGTACGAGCAATATTGCCCTTATCGTTTCTTTTATCCCCATATAGCAGAGGCGAAAGGTAGACATCCTCTCCGGCATGTTCTCTTGCATACTTGACCATCTCCCCGAACTGCTGTGGATATTGGAAGGCATTGTGAATGTTGACGTTTAGTTTACCGTTAGCGGTTTTCCCGCTCGCCCTGCTAACGAAAGCGTACCCACTTTCCCCTCCAAGAATTGTGCGAATAAAATCTTCCATGTTCACCTCCCCCGATAGTTGTGTTATTGCGTACCCTACATTATCTTTACCGCTGACCCGCCTGGATTCGGACCAGGATAAACCGGTTAACAGCCGGTTGCTCTGCCAGTTGAGCTACGGGTCAAACCTTACCTGGCTAGAACGCGCCGTCCGAATCGACGGAAGGTGCTGCACCATCCTTGCGGTACTTCACCACGACCGACTCAATCCAGTCTGTCTGTAGTGAGCGGCCAGGGGTTCCATCTTTCTTATCGAACTCTTTCTCGATGATGGTCCCGTGAATCTCAACAAGGTCGCCCATCTGAATGTCCGTGTTAGCAAGGTCGCGCCACAACGTGACACGAATCTTGCTGGTGTCGCCAGTCTTGACATACTCTCCCGAGTCTTTGTCCTTCTTGGCGTGGTTGACGTACACGGGAAACTCTTTCAAAGTTGTTCCCCCGACATCTTTAGTAGTGGGCTCGGCCACAACGTTCCCTGTAAATACTGCACTGATTCTACTCATTTGTTCCTCCTATTGCGTAGTGTTTTTACTTCACTCAGCGCATGTGTCACGCTAAGCAATCCTGTGTATGCCTTGAACATTGAATCGTACTCGTCCACTGGCATAACTTTTAGTTCAATAAATGGGAGCATAGCATTCCCATCCTTATCCGTGTCGCTTGGTCGAACATGCAACAACGCTACCTGCTCAACCTGTAACATGGCGCTTTCGATCCACTCGTCACCCACCTCGGTCAGTAAGGTGCCGCATCTCTGGAGCGCTACTGCCTGCATCCAATGCTCATCCCAAGTGTTGCGTGAAGTTTTCACATCCACCAGGGTTAGCTTGCCATCGATAACCCAGATACCATCAGCTGTACCTGCATAGCCGAAGTCGTGGTTCCATAAGGTTACTTCGGAATGCAACACCTCAATCTCATGTTCGGTGTTGTACTTGTCCCACTGCTCCACCATCTCCCAAAAATGGTACGGCGCGTTGCTCGCATCAGGATATGGGCAAGCCCCATGATCCGCGGCAACCCAATCGTGGAGCATAGTTCCAAGCTCACCAGCATCGTTGAGCACGCCGTTAGAATAGTTGCGAATATCTTCCATGTCACCCTTGAGCGGGTCACGCTTCCAATACCACCGCAAGAACCCGTAGCCCTGCTCCTGCGTGCGAGTAAGCAGATGGTCAATGTTGGCCACCGCGTAAGCTGCGGTGTTGTCCACCGCCCACTGCGCAATCGCTGGCTTCTCCAGCTTCCGCAACACGGTGGTTACACCGGGAACAATATCCCCAGTGTGCGGATGCTTATACCCGCTACCACCATGCCCCGAAGACCGGACCCTAAGCTTGGGTTCCATTACTCAACAACCCCAGCCTTCAGCTCCGCGAGAACCTGCTTGAGAACATCCTCATCGTTAGTCCACTCTGCCGATGGCTTACCGCCAGAGATACGCTCACCAATCGTGTTGGCCACAGACCCGCTCAGCTTTGCCGCACCAAGGAACACTTTGATTTCGTTGTGCGTTCCACTGCTTGACGCTTTCGCAATCTTCTGTGACACAAGGCTTCCGCCACCAACGTTAGCTGGAGTATCAATACCGTCAGGGTCAGGCTCACCCGTAGCAATATTGAACGTCAGCAGGTTAGCAATCTTCTGCGCCTGAGTGACAGCTTTACGTCCACCCTTATCGCTATTGTCTGCACCCTCGGAACCGACAACAACCGCAAACTCGGAACCATCCTCGACCGAGATATAGGTGATGCGTAACTGCACGACCGTCATCGGGACCACACGGTCCTTGCCGATACTGCGCTCCACCATGTCGTAGCTGAGAATCTCAGGCTTCGTAATAACTTTGTGTTGGATCATCAACGCACGGATGGCTTCAAGAATGTCATCGTTTTTCACATACTTGTATGCACCCTGCGATGCCGGACCGACACCGTTCTTAGGGATGTTGCCGACCGCTGCCTGAATTGCTGCAATTGCTTCATAGATTTTCGGTACTGTTGCCACGTGTTGCCTCCTGTTTGTGTTGTAGTGAACCGTTACTCCATACTTCGCCGCCCCATACCCCGATGGCTGGACGGTATGCACTAGCAAACCTAGCGCAATCCACCAACACAGGACAACCTTTGCACATTGCGTACGCTTGGTCCTTCGTCGGTGGAAGCTCTTCGTCGTAATCTATATAGGGTGCCGGGTTGCCTGCGCACTTAGCTTTACCCTTCAGCATTGCCTCCTGGAGCGCGTCACTTGCCCGCTCACCCCGCTTGTTTAGCTTCAGGTATGTCAGCGCACTATCATCCTTACCCTTCACGATAAGCTCATCAGCTTTGTCTGCCGCCCTGCGTGCGGACTGGAGTGCAGACTTCGACTGGTTACGGTCACGCTTGTCCCTATCCTCATCGCTAATGTTATATCTTTTGTTGTAGCTTTTCTTCACCGCGTCACGGTTGCAAGTGACACAACGATTGACTAGCCCCGCGGTCGTCGCGCGAACAGTAAGGTTATCGCCAATAATAATGTGACCTTTCTTGCACAAATCGCCCGGTTGCTTTCTCGACTCCGAGTTACGTGGCGGCTGATTACAGGTCGAGCATCTCACCCTTTGCTTGCCCTGGTTTATGTAACGCTGTGCGTTGTCTCCCGATATGATGTGACCCCGTTTACAAGTGTCGCCTATTTCAATTGCCACGCTTCTCCCTCAAAGTTTTGTTCATCTCAATAGCTTTCTCTATCTGTGAGCTTAATACTCCAGAGTCGTATGTGTCAACCGCTATCAGCTCCCTCGATCTGACCGTCTCCGTCTGCCCGTGCCGATGAATCCTTTTCTCCGCCTGCTCGTTCAGAATCCTATTATCGCTCCGGTTCATCCACAACACGTTACGTGTCGCATTCTGCAACCCGTCAACACCCTCAGCGATAGCAGATATTACCGCCACTAAATACTTGCACGAACCACCGACAAAGGCAGCTTTAGCTTCTTCCCGCTTCACCCCGGTGACCCGGCCATGCCAGGCCATAGCGTTCGCGCCAGACTCGTTCAGCCTATGGACAAGAACGTCCGCAAACTTGCGTGAGTCCACCAAAATTAGCGCCGGCTCCCCCTCAAAATCTTCCTCAAGTATGTCCATCGTGCGATCAATTTTGCTTGACTTGCAATCATTATCGAAAGACACATCACCATCATCGTCAACCGAAAACAATCCGAGCGTTGCCTGCCTGAGCCTGGCCCTCAAGGTAATGGGGAACTCAACAACCAGTGGGCTGTTCTCCAACCATGTCACCATGTTCTCC
>Ga0307951_1002147_pt1 | contig 12285 bp, 14 predicted proteins | sample OrgLakmetagen374_FD_201842 | JGI IMG/M metagenome (GOLD analysis project Ga0307951, IMG submission 201842) | Saline water microbial communities from Organic Lake, Antarctica - #374 | ecosystem: Environmental > Aquatic > Non-marine Saline and Alkaline > Saline | place: Antarctica: Organic Lake... | reverse complement strand
GGACACGCGCACCAAGTATGGGAGGTAGGCCTACACAATCCTTAATATTTGCACAACCAAATGAATGCAAGAGCCACACATATTGACGTGCAAGGGTACGTCGTCAATGGAAGGCAAATGAGCATCTCTTAGCGTTTAGAAGTAAGGGCAAAAGGCCTTCAACAAAGCATCAAGGCACACACACAACCTCCAATAAGGTGTACATGACAACATGGAGGTTAGTATGACAGGGTTTAAGAGCGTCTTCCCTCTCTTTAGAGACTGTTCACGAGTGATTGCTCAGCCTCAACTGTAATAAAAGGAGTGACTCTCACACCACAGTGCTCCCTTTTTGTTACAAATGTTTGTCAAAATTACGACTGCTATTTTACTCCTTACGAGTAGCGCGTGCTAAAACGTCAAAATCTTGACGCGCTAAATGGCCAGTGCCTGACTCACTTTGATCTGAAATATCAAAATCTTGGCGCGCTAAATGGCCAGTGCCTGACTCACTTTGATCTGGAGGTGTTACTCCAAGGGGTGCTTGAGGCGTTGGAGGCCCTGGTGGAGGTGGTCTGTCGACGCAGCTTGGCCTGCACACTGCCACCCTCACTTTCCTGCTGATTAAGAGGCAGAAACACGCAGGAGAGGTTAGAAAGCTAAGCAGGCGGCGCGCAAATGAAATCAGCACAAAATAGACAGCAGGAGATGTAGGAACGCTAGCTGGACAGCGTGTGATATGTGATAAGTAGAAAAAAACAGGTTCGTCATGAAATCCGTTCCTCACAACATTCAAGGAAAAGGCGCCACCCAAAAGTCAAGCCTTGCCATGAGCTTCAAGCCTCAATCTAAACCCAGCATCCAGATGACAGTAGTGCCTGGAATAAATCAGAAACACAGCACACACCCGCACAACAATCGCCAGAATCATCAAATGCAAGCCTTGCTTGAGATTCCTTCCTAAAAGCTCACCCCACCAGACCCACCAAAATCTGAAAACACACCTCAACAGACCAACCATTCGTGAAAGCACAACTCACCTGACCCACCTTTTCTGAAAGTGCACACCTCACCTGACCCACCATTCTTGAAAGTGCACATATACCTCACCTGACCCACTAGTCCTGAAAGCACACCTCACCCGACCCACCTGTCCTGAAAGTGCACACCTCACCTAACCCACCATTTCTGAAAGCACACCCCAACAGACCCACCATTCTTGAAAGTGCACATATACCTCACCTGACCCACTAGTCCTGAAAGCACACCTCACCCGACCCACCTGTCCTGAAAGTGCACCTCACCTGACCCACCATTCTTGAGAATGCACACCTCATCAGACCCACTAATCCTGAAAGCACACCTCACCTGACCCACCAAAATCTGAAAACCATTTCTGAAAGCACACCCCAACAGACCCACCATTCTTAAAAGTGCACAACTCACCTGTCCCACACCATCCTCTGCATCCTCCGTCAGTCGGCGCTTTTGGGCCGTATGAGCACTGCCAGAACTATTTGGTGTTCCGCCACCTTTTGGTGTGGCACCACTCCCACCCCCAGCACCATCGGCGTGGCCTGCACTCCTAACGTTGCTGGCAGCACCATCGGCGTGGCCTGCACTCTTGACGTTGCTGGCAGAGCTGGGTCGGCTGCTGCTGCCATTACCAGAGGGGCTCTGCACAATCGTGCGGTGCTGGCCTGAAAAGCATTTGGTTGGGCACGCATAGCACACAAGGGCATGGAGGGTTAAGAGGTGTTGATGTTGCCAGAGTTGATCTTACCAGAGGGTCTCTGCGCAACCGTGCGTTGTTGGCCTGAAAAGCAGTTGGTTGGGCATGTATTGAGGACAAAGCATGGAGGAAAGAGCGGGTTTGCCGATGCCAGAAGGGTTCCGCGCAAGCGTGCAGTGTTGGCCCGAAGAGCGTTTGGTTGGGCACGCATAGCACACAAAAGCATGGAGGGAAAAGAGGTGTTGATGTTGCCAGAGGGGCTCTGCGCATCCGTGCGTTGTTGGCCTGAAAAGCAGTTGGTTGGGCACGCATAGCACACAAAAGCATGGAGGGAAAAGAGGTGTTGATGTCGCCAGAGGGGCTCTGCGCATCCGTGCGTTGTTGGCCCGAAGAACATTGAAGCGATTGTATGCTTACATCCCTAGCTGAACACATGACTCATTCATAGGGTCATCCAGGGCTAGCTGAACACATGACTCATTAATAGGGTTAGTCAGGGCTAGCTGAACACATGACTCATCAATAGGGTTAGCCAGGACTGTATGCATATATATATACACCTACATGCACCTGTACACATCTGTATTTATGCCATTTAAACACGACTGCAAGTATACATATGTTTTCAAGTGTTCCTTCTAAGCAATTTGATGGATAACATACGGGGGTTAAATATGTGGTGCAAAGTCCAAACCTATGCATCTATGTTTGACGGTATATGTTTACGGTATATATATGTTTATATATTATATATATATGTTTATGGCATGTATAAATATATACACACGTGTGCAAAATCACACAAACAGTCCAGGCCACCCTACACATGAAGCACATGTCACGCACAAGTGGGCACATGTGCATGCGCTCACCATAACACATTGTGCACACACGAAACTTGTTGCCACATGAATAGAGTTGGCCAGAGCCGTATATAAAACACCGTATATGACCGTACATTTGGTGATATCCCTGCCAAAAATACCGTATCTACAATATATATATAATATATATGGTTCTGGTCAACCCTACACATGAAACATGAAGCACCTGCCGCAAACCAGACCCTCTAACAGCCAACCTTTAACCCTCTGCTTTGCCTACCTCCAACCCCACCTTGCCTACCTCGCTTATACACCAGATTGGGAGAAGGCCGTGGGGGTTTGCTGGCGCTGCTAACAACCCCCCCTGCAGGCTGCTGCTGTTGAGAGCAGGTTCCGGAGGAGGAGGAGGGCTCCACCCTTGGAGCATTTGCAAGAGTTGATGGTGGTCCAGCCTCGTTTGCTGCTGCCGCTGCTGCTGCTGCTGCTGCTGCTGCTGCTGCTGCCGCTGCTGCTGCTCCAGCTGCTACCGACCCCGAAGGAGGAGACCCTTCGTTTTGCGCTGCATTTCTGAGGGCGACAGCGACTTTAGGCGTGTCAGCTTTAGCCCCTGTGTGTTTGTTCGAGTTGGGGGTGGTGCTGGCTTGGCCTGCTAAAGCCTTGCTACTTGTGCTGCTCCCATCCGCGTGCTTGCCATTGGCGTGCTTAAAGCAGCTGCTAGCAGCGTTGGTGCTGGTGTTGGTGGCATTAGTTCTGGTGCTGGCGGTGCTGGTGCTGGAGTTGGCGATGTTGGTGCTGGTGCTGGCGGCGTTGGTGTCGGCGACGTTAGTGCTGCTGCTGACAGTGTTGGTGTTGACAGCTTTGCTCTCTCCTCCTGAGGCGCTTGTGATGACTCTGTGCATAGAGGGCCCGTTGTTGGAGCTGCCAGAGCTGTGGGTGTTGCGGCTGGTGGGCGTGCCGTCTGTGCATGGAGTCGACAACAGGAAATTGACACGCATGACGTAAGTGCAAATTGGGGCTTTGGTTGCCGCATGACGTAAGTGCGAATTGGGGCTTTGGTTGCCGCATGACGCATGACGTAAGTGCAAATTGGGGCTTTGGTTGCCGCATGACGTAAGTGCGAATTGGGGCTTGAAGTGCCGATCGCTAGAAATTAAAATTCATCTCCTGAAGATGTCAAGGGCACACGTGTTGCGGTTCGCGGGGGTCCTGTCTGCGCAAGGAGTTTGTCTATACATGGAGTCAAAAACAGGCAATTGGCGCGCATGATGCAAGTGCAAATTGGGGCTTTGGTTGCCGCATGACGTAAGTGCGAATTGGGGCTTGAAGTGCCGATCGCTAGAAATTAAGATTTATCTCCTGAAGATGTCAAGGGCTCACGTGTTGCGGTTCGCGGGGGTCCTGTCTGCGCATGGAGTTTGTCTGTACATGGAGTCAAAAACAGGCAATTGGCGCGCATGACGTAAGTGCAAATTGGGGCTTTGGTTGCCGATCATTGAAGGTTAGGGTTGGCCAGAGCCGTATAATTTATATCAAGGTTGGCCAGAGCCATATAATATACATATGAACATATGCACCGTGTATTGGTGATTTCCCTGCCAAAAACACCATATATACACTGTATATTTTTGGTCAAGCCAGGGGGCGCCTGATGGTTTATTTCCCTCAGTTCTAGAGCGAAGTGGTTTTGACTGCCCGCATGATGGCTTCTTTCCCTTGGTTATAGCGTGAGGTGGTTTTGATTGCCCGCATGATGGCTTCTTTCCCTAAGCTCCAGAGTGAAGTTGTTTCAACTGCACGCAAAGACTCCAGGCAGCTAAAGGTCGCAATTCAAGTCCGGCGGTAGGGTGCGTCATTGGCTGACCAAAAGCGGCGGTAACCTCTTCCCTGATCATTGCTTGATAAGTGTTACCAAGTCTGTATGTGTGTGTACTTCAATACATACTGTGTGTGCATAGATCATTTTTTAAGGTATCATTATATTTATATGTACCATTATATGTACAAATACTATGTGCATCACCGCAAAGTTGAAGTTAATTATCAAATTTCAACATTTATCATTATATGTAGCACATATAGGTATGCATATACCTATGTATTATATAATCTACACGGACTGGAGATGCATACTGACTCTTGAGTGTGCGTTCCAACCAATTTGTGGGTGTGTGTACGCAGAATTGCACCGACCGCACACACAGGCTGCGGCCATACACTCACACAATGCAGGAACACGCCTTACTGGGAGAAACGGCAAACACACGCACACATTCAAGAACATTCACACTCACTGACATACACTCACACACACGCACACACACACAGGTTTACACACACACAGACACACAAGCTTGCTCAAAGACACACACACACACCTGGGCTCATCTTGCTGCCCCTGCCCCTCCCACCTCCACTGGCGCTTCCACTGTACGAGCTGTACTGACTATTTTGGCTGTACTGGCTGTTTGGGCTGCCTTGGCTGTGTTGGCTGTGTTGGCTGCTGGGGTCGGGAGTAACTGAAGCTGAGGTGGGGTTCCCACCCCCAACCCTAGGCCTGTGGCTGTGCCTTTGTGTTATTGTGTAGGTATGTGTGTTTGTTTTTGTCTGTGTGAGTGTGTGTGTGTGTGTTTAATTGTGTGTATGCATTTGCACGTGTCAGTAAAATGAGTTTGTGTGCGTGTGTGTGATTGTGCGTGTGTGTGTGTGTGTGCGTGTGTGTGTGTCTGTGTGTGTGTCTGTGTATGTGTCTCTGTGTGTGTGTATGTTCATGTGAGCTACCGTGAGCGTATGATAATGACTCGCACGGGAGAGTAAGATGATGCAATCGCACCACTGTCAGTAAATATTTGTAATATGATCCAACGATTGCCAACATCTTCTGAAGCTACCTATTGTGGTGCAAATTGTGGCGCCCCCTAATTTGTATGCACGGTACACGAGTTGCCAACACAATTTTACCCAGTTTTATTTTACCTGTTGTGGTGCCGGTTGTGGCGCCCTCTGCTGTGAGTCCCTGGGCGTTTCCTGGCACTGGGCTGCATCTGCAGTGTGCATGCAAAACACAATGCATGTGTGTGTGAGTGTGCGTGTGTATTAATGTTGCGTGTAGTCGATAATGTGTGTGTGTGGCATTACATGTTGAAATACCGTGTATGTTTGCGTGTGCGTGCGTATGTGTGTTGCATGTATATAATGTATGTGTGTCATTACGTGTTGAATGCAATTCCTGACACTGGGCTGCAGCTGCAGCGTGCATGCAATATACAATGTATGTTTGCGTGTGCGTGCGTATGTGTGTTGCGTGTATATAATGTATGTGTGTCATTACGTGTTGAATGCATTTCATGGCAATGGGCTGCATCTGCAGCGTGCATGCACAACTCAATGTACGTTTGCGTGTGCACACACTATGCGTGCTGCTGCATCAATGTGATAGCAGAAAAGGAAAAACGCATTTGTTTCTTTGTACCTATCTGTAACTCTAGAGCTGGCAACGTAAGCAATCAGCAAGGTAATTGGGATGTGTGCATGCATGTGTTTTAACGGAGACAATTAACACATGGTACTCAAAGAGGCGTTGAGTGCTGCTGCTGCTGCTGCATCACTCGTTTCAAGGTTACTAGTAGGTTGCGCACACAAGTTTTTGGAATCCATCGCACGATAGCAATGAACAGTCCATCCCAACACGACAGTCAAAATAAAAGTTGACAATGGCTGAAATCCAAAACTTCTGCAACAGTGACAGAGGCTAAATCATGGTTCACATGATTCACACGATACACATGATTCACATGAATCACATGATTTACATGACTTACATGACTTACATGATTTACATGATTTACATGATTCACATGATTCACATGATGGACAGCGCTATGCAGCACTTTCACACAGTCCAGCAGACAACAGTCCAGCAGTTATCAGTCCAGCAGTCCAGCGGATCACAGTCCAGAAGTTCACAGTCCAGCAGTTTACATGAATCACATGATGGACAGCGCTATGCAGCACTCTCACACAGTCCAGCAGATTACAGTCCAGCAGTTCTCAATTCAGCAGTCCGGCGGATCACAGTCCAGCAGTTCACAGTCCAGCAGTTCACATGAATCACATGATGGACAGCGCTATGCAGCACTCTCACACAGTCCAGCACTATCTGCCGCTGACTGCAGCCTTGAAGTGTAGCATCCGCGCTCGCTTGCCTGTGCAGACTCGCATATTCGTACACCTGTGGTGACAATGCCTAAAATGACGATGCGATATGCAACGATTCAGAACAACATTAGCTTCTTCATTTCTCAATAAATTTAGGTGCTTTCAGCTTCTTCAGAATCACAGAAACAGAAGGTAGAATCACACTTACCTGCTGGAGACTTGGGACGATTTGTTGCATATCTGTGATGAAAGCGTTGACCCACTCGTCAATTCTGGAGTACATCATCTCCAGCAAGCCCTGTGTGTGTGGATGTGTGTGTGTGTGTGTGCGCATGTAAGTGCAGGTAGCACGTTGGCCTTTAAGTTTGTTGATGTGTACACATACACAGGTACATCCATCATGCCGTTCAAACCACAAGCCGCATCTGCAAGCACTCGTGCATCGTGTGCAAATATAACAGCACTCGTGCATAGTGTGCACACATAGTGAGCACTCGACAAAGCACTCGTGCATAGTGAGCACTTGACAAAGCAATCGTGCATAGTGTGCACACATAGTGAGCACTCGACAAAGCACTCGTGCAAGGTGTGCACACATAGTGAGCACTCGACAAAGCACTCGTGCATAGTAAGCACTTGACAAAGCACTCGTGCATAGTGTGCACACATAGTGAGCACTCGACAAAGCACTCGTGCATAGTGTGCACACATAGTGAGCACTCGACAAAGCACTCGTGCAAGGTGTGCACACATAGTGAGCACTTGACAAAGCACTCGTGCATAGTATGCACTTGACAAAGCACTCGTGCATAGTGTGCACACATAGTGGGCAAACATAAGTGAGTTTACCCACACATTAAACCTACGGTGCGCTTCGACCACTTTGCAAACCACTTTGCTGCCAAACAATGTCAGATGCACCGGAAACAAAAAGCATAGGGTTGGCCAGAACCGTATGTATGCACCGTATATGACCGAATATTTGGTGATTTCCCTGCCAAAAATACCGTATAAACACCGTATATATATGGTTCTGGCCAACCCTAAAAAAGCAGCATTTGCTTACAATCATTTGAGCCTCTTCTACAAACCACCCAAGTCGTTGTAAATCAGCTGCTATAGCTCCATCAATCCTGGACATCGTCATGTACTCAACCTGGACTACCATTCCCCACAATCAAATTCTTCCTTTCTGTACCCTTTCTTACCACCCAATCCAATTCCAGAGGGGGGCGACTGACCCCCCAAATGGGGGTGTGTTTCAAATATTCCCGAGATATGGGCCCCCTCAATGGCAACTGTCAAACTCAGTTCTGAATGGTACCGCTACGGCTCCATAGCAGTTGAGCTTGACTGTTGGCAATGAGGGTGCCCATGCTCAATTGGCTGCGGCATGAACCCTACTTTTCAGGCACCTGTGTGCTAGATCTGACCATCCCCTGCACCAATCTGAAATATTTTATAGAACCCGTTTAAAAAAGAACATCATTGCAACAAAAATGAAAGGAAACGGCTGAGTGGTTGGTGTTTTATGAGGATTTGAGCCATTTTCCCATGGAGATCACCACATTAGGGCTTAACTGTATCACGTGTGCTTAATCCAGTCTATCTCAGCACGCAAAGCGACCCACATAAAACTGGGCACATGCTCGGGTAGCTCTCAATGCCAGCTACACCTTGGTACTTACATAGTGTGGATCGCGGATGAAATGGCTGTGAGTGGCTGCCATCAGAATGCAAAAATGCACATTTTCAGGCATTTCCTCCGTTGACCCCCACTGATCCAATTCTTCCTTTTTGTATCCCTTGTTACCACTGATCCAAATCTTCCTTTTTGTACCCCTTTCACCATGCAACCTCTTCTGAAACCTACCTTCAACGCCACCACTCTTTCCAAGGCCCCACGCATGCCTCGTTGGAAGGCGGCAGCCAGATCTGGGTTTCTGGGAGGGCACCAAACACCATTCTTCACAGCACCTGCAATCAACACATTTGCCCCTAGTTTGCTGAACGAAACTTGCAACGCAACAATGCAAATGCACCACACGCTGTTCCTGACAGCTCTTACGACTGAAAATAGTCACCACTAACACTAATAAGTAGCGTTGGCCAGAAACCATGTATATACGGCGTATATACACCACTTTTGGCCGGGAAATCACCAAATATACGGTCGTAAACGTTGGCCGTATACGGTTCTGGCCAACCCTACTAATAAGCTGTTAGGTAACCACAGCCGGGCGGGCACTGGCTGTATGGTTCAGAGAGGCAACATCAGCAAGCGGTTGAGCAGCAATTAAATGTATGGTCCAAATAAACACCATTAAGAGGGTAGGCACTATTGAGAAGGTATGGTTCTAGAAGGCACCATCAGCAAGCGGTTGAGCAGCAATTGAATGTATGGTTCAAATAGACACTATTAAGAAGGCATGGTTCTTATAGGCACCATCAGCAAGCGGTTGAGCAGCAATTGAATGTATGGTTCAAATAGACACCATGAAGAGGGTAGGCACTATCGAGAAGGTATGGTTCTAGTAGGCACCATCAGCAAGCGGTTGAGCAGCTATTGAATGTATGGTTCAAATAGACACTAATAAGAAGGTATGGTTCTAATAGGCACCATCAGCAGGCGGTTGAGCAGCAATTGAATGGCACCTGAGTGGGCACTAATAAGAAGGTATGGCTCTAATAGGCACCATCAGCAAGCGGTTGAGCAGCAATTGAATGGCACCTTAGTGGGCACCTCAAAGGGTGCCTCATCACAATTCACAAAGGCGCCATTGATAGGCAAAACTAAGTAATTATTTCCACTTCTAATCCCGAATTTCATAATTAGTGGCAGATGCCACTGGGTGGGCACCCCGCACACACCCACACTTGCACATACACAGATAGACACACACACGTACACACACTTGCACCCACACATACACATACATAAATAGACACACACACGTACACGCACCAACGCCCACACATGCACATACACAGATAGACGCACACACGTAAACCCACACGCACACGTACACAAACACTCACAGGCACAGCATTATTTAATGTGCCAAGAGTCAAACTTCAGTAGCGGTAGTGCGTTGTGGAGCTGCTGATAGCGCTGAGGACAGCACTGCCACCACCCCCCACATGTGTATGTATGGCCCAGGCAAAAATTTACCCCTACTTACCCGCACATTTTGTCAAGGAATGTGCCGCACATTTCTTCACCTTGGGGGATACCAGCTGAGGACGTCCCGCACAAAACAATTTTGGGGGTGAGGGAAAACCGAAAATTTTTCAAATCCCCTGAAGTTCCCTGACATACATACACAGCCACCCCGGGCCTCTTTTCTGGCTCTATAGAAGTAAGCAGTGAAAATCACAAAGCGTCCAAATAAAGCATACGTACGTACGTACGGATGTGCTGTTGCTGTTCAGAAAAAGCATATGCACGTACGGATGTGCTGCAGCTGTTCAGATAAAGCAAACACACGTACGGATGTGCTGTTGCTGTTCAAATAAAGCCTATGTACGTATGGATGTGCTGTTGCTGTTCAGATAAAGCAAACACACGTACGGATGTGCTGTTGCTGTTCAAATAAAGCCTACCTACGTATGGATGTGCTGTTGCTGTTCAGATAAAGCAAACGCACGTACGGATGTGCTGGTGCTGGAAGCAGAGCTTCTGCCAGACCCCAGCCCATTATTTCACTAAACAGCCACCTAAACACGTAATGGTTGGAGATCAATGCTAAATGAAATTCCATAACTGCAGAGGACCTCTCATTTCATTGATACGCACATTCGCACATACCTAGGGTTGGCCAGAACCGTATATTTGCACCGTAGGTGACCGTATGTATGGTGATTTCCCTGCTAAAAATACCGTATGTACACCGTATATACCTATACATTTATGGTTCTGGCCAACACTACACGTACCTGTGCGGGCGTCCCTGGTGCTAGAAGGAGTGGCGCTTTCAATCCCTTGTCCACCCTTTGCCGAACGCATCAGGCTGGCCGCCACAACCTGGAAGGAGTGGGTGAAGGACACCCTTTGAATAATGCGAAATTGGATTATTCAGGCTGGCCGCCACGACCTGGAAGGAGTGGGTGAAAGACACCTTTGAATAATGCGAAATTGGATTATTCAGGCTGGCAGACGCGACCTGGAAAGAGTGGGTGAAGGACACCATTTGAATAATGCGAAATTGGATAATTCAGGCTGGCAGACGAGACCTGGAAGGAGTGGGTGAAGGACACCTATTGAAAGCGAAATTGGATTGTCCAGGCTGGCCGCCACGACCTGGAAGGAGTGGGTAAAGGACACCCTTTGAATAATGCGAAATTGGATTATTCAGGCTGGCAGACGCGACCTGGAAGGAGTGGGTAAAGGACACCCTTTGAATAATGTGAAATTGGATTATTCAGGCTTGCAGACGCGACCTGGAAGGAGTGGGTGAAGGATACCATTTGTGTAAAGCAAAATGGGAAGATTCAGGCTGGCAGACATGACCTGGAATGAGTGGGTCAAGGACACCCTTTGTATAACACAAAATGGGGTTGGTCTCTTAGGCTGGCAGTCACGAGCTGAGGAGAGTATGTGCTACATTAGCAAGAAAAAGGGGTGAAGCGCTTGATGTAGCGGAGTTGATTTACGCTAGCAGTCACAGTCTGAAAGGGATACATATGTCAGCAAGAAGAAGGGGTGAAGCGTTTAGTGTCGCGGAGTTAATTTACGCTGGCAGTCACAGTCTGGAACGGATATGTGATATGTAAGAAATTATAGACAACATGTGTTCGTTGGGAATGGCGTTTGCCTCAAAAATGAAGGTTTGCATGTTACAAGAAATTGCTTGATCCAGTTTTGTTTGTCGAAATAATATCGAGCACAACATTTCCCGTGCAGAGGATAATTTTATGGTGGCAGCCACGATCTGAAAGAGATGAGTGAGATGCCAGCAGCAAACCCAAAGGGTAATATGTCTGATGTGCAATTGAATCATGCTGGCATTTACAACACGGGCACAATGTGGCCGGTGCCTTTGCACTAAGTTTGCTCAGGCTGGCAGACGCACAACCTTGCAGACAAGGAGACTCACACAGGGCCATAGATGCACATACACTTTCACTCAAACACATGCAGATGCACTTGCACGCACACACACAAACATATTCACGCTCACATACTCACGTACACGTACACACACATGCACACACACATACACAAAAACACACCTTGTGAACAGTGCCTGGTAGCAGCTGATCTTTAAGAAGCGGCAGCACAACCCTCTTTCCTGGATTTGTAAGCACCTGTCCAAAGATACAGAAGGTTCATTAAAGGAAGAGAATGCACAGATTTGTGCGCACATGACCAAAGAGACAGAAGGTTCAATGAAAAAGGAAACATGCAGTGAGTATATCATGACACTGATAAATGATGCACAAATGCTTGATTAACATATTTAATACTCTCAGACAGACAGACAGACAGACAGACAGACAGACAGACAGACAGACAGACAGACAGACAGACAGACAGACAGACAGACAGACAGACAGACAGACAGACAGACAGACAGACAGACAGACAGACAGACA
>Ga0307951_1002145_pt1 | contig 12296 bp, 10 predicted proteins | sample OrgLakmetagen374_FD_201842 | JGI IMG/M metagenome (GOLD analysis project Ga0307951, IMG submission 201842) | Saline water microbial communities from Organic Lake, Antarctica - #374 | ecosystem: Environmental > Aquatic > Non-marine Saline and Alkaline > Saline | place: Antarctica: Organic Lake... | reverse complement strand
ACAACAAGGCTCCACTGTATGGTTGTTCGTGCTGTATCATCGGGGGATCGCATTTGTTGGTGCTGTATCATCGAGGGATCCATTTGTTAATGCTGTATCATCGAGGGATCGCACTTGTTAGTGCTGTATCATCGGGGGATCGCATTTGTTGGTGCTGTATCATCGGGGGATCCATTTGTTAATGCTGTATCATCAAGGGATCGCACTTGTTGGTGCTGTATCATCGGGGGATCCATACAACAAAGGCTCCACTGCGTCGTTTGTAGGGTTGGCCAGAACCATATATATATACACGGTGCATATACAGTATTTTTGGCAGGGAAATCACCAATTATACGGTCATATACGGAGTAAATATACCGTTCTGGCCAACCCTAGTCATTTGTACCGTCACGGACCCTTGATGCGCATCCGGGACGGGCTGACTGGAGTTGCTTTGGTGGCTCGCACAGTTTCAGATCTTATTTAGCACCCAGACTGCTCCCACCAAACATCACGCACATAGATACGCTGTCCGCACCAAACAGCTGCCCCACCGAACGCTGCCCCACCAAACAGCTGCTCCCACCAAACAGCTGCCCCCACCAAACAGCTGCCCCACCAAACAGCTGCCCCCACCAAACAGCTGCCCCACTAAACAGCTGCCCCCACCAAACATCACGCACACAGATACAATTGTATGACCGTATTTCTCAAGGGTTTTCTGCCACACGTACCGTGTGTGAACCGTGCGTACATGGTTCTGGCCAACTCCACACACCTGGTTTAATAAAAAACGCTGCTTCCTTTTTTCATTGCACCGTGGCATATATGCATACATGGATCAGGCCAACTCTACACGTCTGGGTTATGAATAATTGCTTTCGATCCCTTTTCGTTGATCCATTAAACTGTTTGTACATAACACACGTACATATGCATACATGGTCAGGCCAACGCTACACATCTGGTCAAAGGACAAAAGCCTTTGGTCCCTTTTCAAATTTCCGTTTAACCGTGCATATGCATGTTTGGTTTGGGCCAGCTCTGCTGATGTGTACAGAGTAGGGAGCCTCCCTCTCCCTTTCCGTCACTGCACCCCCCTATACTGTGTGTTTGACTGTACACATGCTGCACGTTCGGGTTGTATCCGCGTGTGTCGTGCCTTCCTGACTGAGCAGCCGTTTGCCAGCGTACAGGATCACCGGTGCAGTTTCCAAGCCCCCCTTTTTCCAAGCGCCCCTTTAGCATCCTTCCTTTTACCGCACCTCAAAGTCCCCTTCACCTTAGTGGCACTTCAATCAAATTGATCCTCCGCCCCATCACAAATGCAAGGGTTGGCCAGAACCACACAATTGAAGGTATTTCCGGCGTATACATGGTCCCTCAGCAAGAGAATTTCTGTACATGCATTGTGTGTCCATTCATTTATGGCCAGCACTAAAATGGCTCACCTCACGTAATCAATGCCCCGCTTGTCCAGTTGAGGGCATGGCCTGAAGGCTTTAATAGGCCACCACCCAAAACCAGGCACCGCACTCAAGCCGCCCACCACACGCCCACCACCATCACACCTGTGTGTGTGTGTGTGTGTGTGTATGTGTGCGTGTGTGTGTGTGTGTGATTGTGTGTGTGATTGTGTGTGTATGTGCGTGTACGTGAGTGTGTGTATGTGTGTGTGTGTGTGTGTATGTTTACGTGTGGGCTAGTGTGCGTATATGTGTGTGTGTGTGTGTGTGTGTGTATGTTTACGTGTGTGCTAGTGTGCGTATATGCGTGTGCGTGCATGTGAATGTGTACGTGTGTGTGTGTGTGTGTGTGTGTGTGTGTGTGTGTGTGTGTGTGTGTGTGTGTGAATGTTTACGTGTGTGCTAGTGTGCGTATATGCGTGTGCGTGCATGTGAATGTGTATGTGTGTGTGTGTGTGTGTGTGTGTACGTGTGCGCGCCTAATCAAAATCCCTAACTCACCCAGACTGTTTTTCACTTAGGGGGACACCACACATTCCACACACATTTTGGCCTGGGGTCTGGGGGGGAGCCTGTGGCTAGGTGTTCATGTCAAGAGATAGTCATACAAATGTGCACCGCGTAAAGGCAGCCATCCTAGCACAGCAGTTGTGCCACAAGTACCTCATTGGCCTGGGCACGCATCATCGGCCGTCTTCGCTGCGTGATGCGAGGCTGTGAAATTCTCGTGGGGTTTGACAATGGTTTCTGGCCTGTGACACTAAGTGGCTTGCTGCAAATCATTTTTTCGGATTGTTCTGTTTTAGTAATATTAATTCGTAGGTATCCAGCAATCTGTCCACGACCTTCAAACAATGCGCATCAGGCTTAGCTAACAAGTTCAGGGAATGAAGCAAGACGCCAATAATGAGCTTGACGCTAACACACTGCGGTCTCCTGCGCTCACTGCCGAAGAGTTTGCGCGAGTCGTGGCCCAGCGTTCGTCCAGAGTCTCATTTGCTGTGGCGTTTGTGGGGTGAGAAGAGAGTCACCTGATGCGTGTTCACTGGCCTGGTCGAGATTTGTGCCACACATTCTGCAAGCACACATGCTTCAAGCATTCAAACGCGCCCACACCCACCCACCCACCCACCCACACACACGCACACACACACATGCACACACACACACACACATATACACACACATAAACACACACACATACGCGCACACACACACACACATACCCACATACACACACACACACACACACACACACACACACACACATGCACACACACACACATATACGCACACACACACGCACACACCCACACCCACACCCACACCCACACCCCACACCCACACCCACACCCACACCCACACCCACACACCCACACCCACACCCACACCCACCCACACACAAACACACACACACACACACACACAAACACACACAACAAACAAACAGGGTTGGCAGCCCGCTTGTGTTCTCACACGCGCACACAACGTATACTGCAATTAAGCACGCCAGATGTGTTGATTTGCATGTTGATTCACACGTGAAATTGTACACAACGGCACACGTTTACTCGCACAAAAACTTTGTTCCACACCCATCTGTTTTCCATCAGTCTTGGTGCCTGGAGCTACGCCCTTGTGATTTACCTGCTGTGCAATGCTGACGTTGGAGACAAGGAATTGGAGCGGGAGTATGCCAAGGTGTGATTTGAATGTGCGTGCCTTCGTGCTTCCATGCTTCCATGCTACCCTTATCTTGCGGCACTTGTTCCTTTGCGAAATTCTGCTGCTGCTCTTCTCTTCACCTTAAGCAGTGCCTACCACCTTTGCCACAAAAGATGCACAGTAACATCACAACGGCAATATAGCAAGTACATGCGGCGCCCTTTATCCATTAAGCGACGCTGAATAGCCAAAACGCTGCACAGCCAGAACGCGGGTTAGCCAGGAGATACGTTTGGTGGCCTGTAGGGGTGGTGGCCTTAAGCAGACAAACCTTTCGTGTCCCTCCTTTTGTCCTTGAGACAGGTTGCAAAGGAATAAGTTTGGTACTTGTCAGTTCATGCTGGCTTTAGAACACCAGACTCAGGCATTTGTGTCCCTGTTTCTTGCCTCTCTGGTGCAGGTACCTCAGGAGGCCTACCTGGTGCCCATGGTGGCCTTCGGCACAGCCTTTGGCCTCAATTTCCTCACTCTTGTGTTTGAGAGAGAGTCCATCAAATTCCAGGTGTGGCCTGTGATAAAACTGGCTGCACATGTTGTGAATGTGTGTGTGTATATGTGTGTGTGTGTGTGTGTGTGTGTGTGTGTGTGTGTGTGTGTGTATGATAGTTTGGCTGCTCAGGAACCCGACTAAAATAGGTCATCAATGGCATGCATTGGAAAACGTTTCTGATGTAAAAAGCAGTGCCTTGCGTGACTCAAAAGACATCGTTCTTGTGGTAAATCAAAAAGCCAAAACTAAATCAAATCAAACCAAAACCAAACCAAAAAGGCTTGGATTTGATACTACCTGGTAATGATTGACTTTGGCCAGAAATTGAGCAGAAAACCATTGGAACAAAACAGTAACCCCTTTCGGTTGCCTAGCCTTGCAAGTAGCAACAGACAATATCTGTATGGTTGATTTCGGATGTGGAACTATAATGATTGACTCTGGTCAGAAAATGAGCAGGCAACCAGTTTGATTAAACAGCAACCCCTTTGGGTTACCTCGCTCTATTTCGGTTTGTTTTGTAGCTCCTGTATCAGCCAGAGAAACCTGTGGCACACACCCTCAAATGAGCGCATACACATATACAAAGATCAATCACAGTGGATGCACATCGCCCCACTTGCACTTACTCACAATCAACCATGCACACGCCCACCCTACATAAACACGCATGCAACACCCACACGATGCACAAACACCCACATGAACACCCATGCACTTGCTCCCCCATGCAGCTTGCCCTGGTTGCGTGCTACATCAACCTTATAGCCGCCTCCTCGGATTACTTAGCCTGGAAGGGGCATGGCCCAGTCGTGAGGGATGCGTGGGGTGTGGGCACACCCATCGTGCGCATGGTAAGTCAAGCTGGTGATGGGGTGGTTGGTGATGGGTATTGTGGGGAGCGGAAACGCCCATCGTGCGCATGTTAAGTCAAAATGGTGATGGGATGGGTGGGGTGTGGGCACACCCATCGTGCGTATGGTAAGTCAAGCTGATGATGGGGTGGTTGGTGACGGGATTTTTGGAGAGCGGAAACGCCCATCGTGCGCATGTTAAGTCAAAATGGTGATGGGATGGGTGGGGTGTGGGCACACTTGTAGGGTTAACCAGAACCGTGTATATACACCGTTTATGACCTTATATTTGATGACTTCCCTGCCAGAAATACCGTATATACACCGTATATATATGGTTCTGGCCAACCCTACACACTTGTTGTGCGCATGGCAAGTCACGCTAGTGAGGAGACACCGTGATTGATGTTAACTGCTCTGTATTGACGTCCAGTCTACCAGCCTGCCAGCAAAGGTCTGTTGGCTGTCCTCCTTGCCTGTACATTACAGCCACACTAACAATGCTACAGCCACACTAACAATGCAACAGCCACACTAACAATGCTACAGCCACACAAACAATGCTACAGCCACACAAACAATGCTACAGCCACACTAACAATGCTACAGCCACACTAACAATGCTACAGCCACACTGACAATGCTACAGCCACACTAACAATGCCATGCTGGGCAGAGGTCCACCTGCCTGGCATGGTACTCAATGCTGGCAATCGCGCAGCGCGCTATGGTGAGCTGCTCACGTGCTTGCAATCGTACAGTGCGCTATAGTGAGCTGCTCACGTGCATGTGTGCAGGGCGCATGGATGTGGGCGACTTTAGCCATGGAGTACCTCATCAATTACACAACTCGTGATGAAAAGCGATGATTTTGTGCGTTTTTTTTGCATTTGCGAGGGCTGTGGACTGCCTCAGCACGATTTCCCAGTGGTGCTCTCCACTGAGAAGTGGTGCTGAGTATCTCCTTCAGCACAATTGACTGGTTGATACCGTAGGTTCACTATCACTTCGGAAATTAAATAATGATTTGGCAAAAAAAGAAAAAAATAATAATTCTCGGGGCCCTCTCCAAGCTGAATTCAAAGTGATAAATTTATTATTTTAAGTGGTTTTGAGGGTGCTTTTGAAATTGAGCTCCCAGCGTGCCCTGGTTGTGAACCCTGACCTGTTCTTGGAGCCCTGTCCCCAGTGAGAGGCTGGCCGCTCAGCAGAGGGACCAAGAGGAGCTGCAGAGGGAGAGGCATAGGCAAAGGCAAGGGGCGCGGCTGTGAAGAGGCCCGTTGGGCGTCCATGCATGCTGCTCCAAGAACAAACCTCCTCCTCTCACAGGCCCTTTTCAGGCCCTTCCTTTGGGGCATCCACACAGAGTTAGTGAAGATGGCAAGTGGGTTGCTTCTCTGATTGAGGGAAGCACACGTGCAAGCGCTCACAGTTGTCAGTCTCCCCATGCAGCCAATGGGCAGTCTGCCCATCAGCCTGCACAGCAGCAGCAGCAGCAGCAGCAGCAGCCAACAGTGGGGGGCTCTCAAATTCACAAACAAATTCCCGACAGGGCCTGCCCGAACTGGAGTTGAACTCGAAAATTAATCCCCAGACCCCCTCACAAACTATATTTGAAAATTAACTTTTGAAATGTGTGGTCCAGTGATCGTGAACCTACGGTAGTTGCTTAATTGGGTGATGGGTCGATGCTTAATTGTAGTCAGATGTGTGCAATAATCCACTTGTTGTTTCGTGAGTGTGTGTGTATTTAACACAAGAGTAGGTGAAGTGGCTGTGGGCTGCCTGAGCTCCAACGTGCTGAGTGGGCCCCCTGAGTGGGAGAGAATTGACTCCTGGTTGTTCAATCATATAGCAATGACTGCAATGACCGACTTGCTGTTATGCAAGTGTGCATGTGTGTCTGCATGATGGACCACCCCAGCCATGGTGTACCTCCTCAGCACCACTCCTGCCCTTTCAAATTCTCAATGATCGACTTTTTGTCACATGAGTGTGCATGTGTGTCTGCGTGAACAGGTGATGTGGCTGTGGACGATTACCCCAGCCATGGAGTACCTCCACCGCACCACTCCTGCCCTTTCAAATTCTCAATGACCGACTTTTTGTCACGTGAGTGTGCATGTGTGTCTGCGTGAACAGGTGATGTGGCTGTGGACGATTACCCCAGCCATGGAGTACCTCCACCGCACCACTCCTGCCCTTTCTAAATCTCAATGACCGACTTTTTGTCACGTGAGTGTGCATGTGTGTCTGCGTGAACAGGTTATGTGGCTGTGGACCACCCCAGCCATGGTGTACCTCCTCAGCATCATATCTGACTACTCACGGGGTCAAGTGTACTCTGCAATCGGCTCTGACGTGGCGATGATTATGTTTGGCATCATCGGCACTCTGTCACGAGACCGTATCATATCAGGCAAGTGGGGAGACCTTTTGCACAACACACACACAAGCACGCACACACACACAAGTTTCGAGGGTAGCCACGGCTTTGCTGCTGATGCAATTTGGTATGGGTGGCACAGTAGCAGGTGCTTGGAATAGAGCAGTACTGCTGATACAATGACTTGGTATGGGTGGCACAGTAGCAGGTGCTTGGAATAGAGCAGAACTGCTGATGCAATGACTTGGTATGGGTGGCACAGTAGCAGGTGCTTGAAATAGAGTAGCAGGTGCTTCAATAAGAGGCAGGTGCTTGAGATTGAGTAGCAGGTGCTTGGAGTAGATCAGCAGATGCTTGAATTAGATCAGCAGGTGCTTGAAATAGAGTAGCATGTGCTTGAATTAGATCAGCAGGTGCTTGAAGTAGAACAGCATGTGCTTGGAACAGATTAGCAGGTGCTTAGAATAAAAAGATTGCATCCCTGTCAGGCAAATTAACTGATGCTGGTGCGGTGACAGGTCTTTGTGGCATGGTAAAATACCATTGGTAATAGGCACTGACAATGTCACATTCCTGTCAGGCTGATGACGTAAGACGCAAGCGTTTGTGCTGCTCATGCTTGAATGAGATCACAGGAAGGGGCGATTGAGTTTTACATTAAACAAGCTGTGTTATTCACACAAACATTTACACACACACTCACACACACACAATCACTCACACACACACACGTATGCAAGGGATGATGCTGTGTCATGACTCTTGGCACTCGTTGTCTTGAGATCCGCACGCTGTGTTTGTCTGGAGGAAGGGCTGATACTTGTGCTTCGCATGTGTACAAGTGTGTGAAACTTGTGCTTCGCATGTGTACACGGTTGTGAAACTTGTGCTTCGCATGTGTACACGTGTGTGAAACTTGTGCTTTGCATGTGTATTGGTGTGTGAAACTTGTGCTTCGCGTGTGCACACGATTCCTCTATCGCTTCCTGAACATGGTGAGAGCAGGACGAATGCTCGGTCAAGGAGCGAGCAGAGTCTGAGCTACTTGTTTAATCGACTGCCAATGACATGCTGCTGCATCGCAGGTATCACTATCGTGCTCTGCTGCTTCTTTTTCCAGCAGCTCATGGTGACGCTGTGGGGCATGTTCAAAGCGTGAGTACGCCTCGTGCTGTGTGTGTGTGTGTGTGTATGTGTGTGTGTGCTACATTCGTATGCATGTGTATCTGGGTAAGCCAGAACCGTTAATGTGCACTGTATACGACCGTATATTTGGTGATTTCCCTGCCAATTAATTTTATGGCCAACTGTAATATGCATGCACGTGATCAATACTGTCAGCACCTCTTCATTCACATGCGTACGCCCAAAGCAATGCGCCCTGATGTAACCCCATTCTTGCTACTATATTTAGGGTTGGCCAGAACCATATATATACGGTGTGTATACGGTATTTTTGGCAGGGAAATCACCATATATACGGTCATATACGGTGTATATATACGGTTCTGGCCAACCCTAACTATATTGTTACCCGATTAATCATGGGGACATTGTCATACCATAACCCACAGTAATGTTACATTTGTACTCATATAGGGGGGAAGTAATATGTGCTAAACCGCCACATGCGTACGCCCAAAGCACAGCGCCCTGATGTAACCCCATTCTTGCTACTGTATTGTTACCCGATAAATCATGGGGACATTGTCATACCATAACCCACAGTCATGTTACATTTGTAGAGTTGGCCAGAACCATATATACGGTGTATATACGGTGTTTTTGGCAGGGAAATCACCAAATATACGGTCAAATACAGTGTATATATACGGTTCTGGCCAACCCTATACATTTGTACTCATATAGGGGGGAAGTAATATGTGCTGAACCGCAGTCAAGCTTGCTATATAACGTATGCACACATATGCACACGCATGCACACGCACGCACACACACACACACGTCTCCACATGCGCAGCTCATTGAAGGAGGCTCAGAACGATGTCTCGCTATTAAATGTATGCACACACTGTGTGTGTGCGTATGTATCACACACGCACACACACAAACACACACACACACACGTCTTCACATCCGCAGCTCATTGAAGGAGGCTCAGAACGACGCTGGCCGACTGAGCCTGGAAATCCTTCGATGTTTCACCTTGGTGCGTTCAGATTCTCTGTAAGGCATCCTTTTTAGGGCTGGTCAGAAGCGTATGAATGCATGCTTTTTACACATATTTTTTTGGCCTGCTCATATGATACAATTACATATTGTTATGGCCAACACTCATCACTTATGACATGGTATTTGACTTTTTATAGAAGGGCCCTAGCGGGCCTGCCCAAATTTTGTTATGGCCAACACTCATCACTTATGACATGGTATTTGACTTTTATAGAAGGGCCCCAGGGGGCCTGCCCAAAGTTTTGCGTGACCGCTTTTGAAATCCCCTGTAAGTATTGCATGCACTGTGCAGAAATTGCTGCATTGTTTAACAAAGTGTGCGGCGTCCTTCCTAATATTACATGCATTGTGAAGAAATGCTGCATTATTTAACAAAGAATGCGACGTCCTTTGCTCAGCAAACAATGCAACTGCTGTGAAAAGAGCGAATGCCCCATTAGCCTCACGTATGCTGCCTCTCGCTAGCACGTATGCTGCCTCGTTAGAAATAGCCTCGTTAGCATTAGCCTCACGTATGCTGCCTCTCGCTAGCACGTATGCTGCCTCTCGCTAGCATTTGCCTCGCTAGCATTAGCCTCACGCATGCTGCCTCGCTAGCACATACGCTGCCTCGCTAGCATTTGCCTCGCTAGCATTAGCCTCACGTATGCTGCCTCGCTAGCACGTATGCTGCCTCGCTAGCATTAGCCTCACGTATGCTGCCTCGCTAGCATTTGCCTCACAAGCATTAGCCTCGCGTATGCTGCCTCGCTAGCACGTATGCTGCCTCACTAGCACTAGCCTCACGTATGCTGCCTCACTAGCACGTATGCTGCCTTGCTAGGATAGCTTACAAGTATCGCCAGGACGTATCAAGTAGTGTTGTTGCATACTCTTCAGCAACATGTCTCAGCTTGTGCTAGACCCTAACCCTGCCTGCAATTGTTTTTTACATCTTTTAGAATACTGCACATGCACGACATTGCTGGAAGCAGCGGCCTGGCACGAAATTTTGGAATGGAGTCTGAATAAGACGCTTTCCTGCCTGGCTTAATTGTAAGCAGCTGTTTGTGTGCTGTTTGTCTGCTTCCCTTTTCCATTGCAGAGAGCACCCAGAGTGCGTAGTTGTTTGTTTATGTAAAACTGAGAATGGCGACAGTAAACTGCACGCAGACAAAACTGCTGGCTCAAATAAAAGTGTATAACAGCGAACGTAAACTGTACGTGGACAAAACTGCTGGCTTGAAATAAAAATGTAAAACAGCAAAAGTAAACTGTACGTGGACAAAACTGCTGGCTTGAAATAAAAATGTAAAACAGCAAAAGTAAACTGCACGTGGACAAAACTGCTGGCTTAAAATAAAAATGTAAAACAGCGACAGTAAACTGCATGCGGACAAAGCTGTTGGCTTACATCTGCTGCATGGCTAAACAAAGTCCGGTATGTTTCAAACCTTGCTGTCATCTTTCCAGCCACCTACATGCTCCCAGTGGAGTGCCTCGTGTGTTCTGTGCACTTCAGGCGACGGATGAGGTGTTCTCACTGCCTTGCAAAGCTTAACACTACATACCACTTCATATCACGTGTCGTGTTTTTGCATATAATCTGCTGATGGAATGCTTGTCATCAAGATTGTTCAGACAGAGTCTTTCTCTTACTGCACACTTGACTGCCGCCCACACTCGCTCATTGACAAATTCAAGACCTTTCTTTTATTGCACACTTGTCTGCCGCCCACATTCGCTCATTGACGAATTCAAGGCTCGCCTATTACTGTACACCTGACTGCCGCCCACATTCGCTCATTGAGGGAAAGAGTTTCGATAATTAAACCTACTTCTGCAAACCGGTGTATGCTTTGAGAGAGTGTGCGCAGGAACCCATAACCTTGAGTGCACCGCCACCTCGAACTGCTCAACTCTACAATTACAATTTGTGTGTGAGGGTCCACCATAACTCGCATATGCTCCATCGCAGCTTGAGCTGATCTGGTGCCTGATTTGCATTTCTTTGAATCTGTTGCGTTCTCATCTTACTGCTCCCAAACATCGCGTACATTCATGTGGACCCAAACAGGCTGCTAATCCAACGTACCCCTCTCTAAACTGCACAATGTAGGGCCTGTGGTTTTCGTTCCCCACCATCTGGTTCATTGCGCACTGCTACCCATTGCCCCTCGCAACAGAGGAGTGGCTGTGGACGTGCTTTGACTTTCTGGGCAAGGTATGCTAGTCATAATGTTGAGCCTATGAAACCACGTGGCGTTCGTATGTTTGTTTGCGCACGACGCGCGCACCCGTAGAAGGGCCCTGTGTGGTATGGTGTGGCGCGCGCGCGTGCAAAAAGATATATGTTTGCTAGCGCACGACGCGCGCACCCAAAAAACCGCGCGCGTATTTTGCCCACATTGCCCCTCGCAACAGAGCTATAAAATCCTCATTGCAGCATGGAAAATTATGTAGGTCAGTGTGGAGTGAGGTCACACATAATCAACTCTGCACACAAAGATCTGACCTCTTTCTTGGCCTCTGATGCTGAATCAACTCTGCATACAAAGATCTGACCTGTTTCTTGGCCTCTGATGCTGAATCAACTCTGCATACAAAGATCTGACCTGTTTCTTGGCCTCTGATGCTAAATCAACTCTGCACACAAAAATCTGACCTACATACCCTAATGGTGTCATAAACCATTGATACGCTATGTCGCAATTGATAGGACTGTGTGAGGAAGTGAACTAAGACAATTAGTATGTAGGGTTGGCCAGAATTATCTATACACGGTGTATATACGGAACTTTTGACTGGAAAATCACCAAACATACAGTCATACACGGTGCATATATAAGGTTCTGGCCAACCCTATTAGTATGCATACACATTGCGTATGACGCTGAACTTTCTTGCCAGAGAGGCATTGTACTCACATCATGCAAATTTGTGTTTGTTTCCACTCCAGAATAAAGTAGTGAAACTCAGATCGTCTGCACTTGTTCTGCATTTTTGTATCCACTCCAGAATAAAGTAGTGAAACTCAGATCGTCTGCACTTGTTCTGCATTTTTGTTTCCACTCCAGAATAAAGTAGTGAAACTCAGATTGTCTGCACTTGTTCTGCATTTGTATCCGTTCCATGACTCGCATTAACTTGCTGTGCGAGTCCCTGGTGTGCATGTATACGTGTGTGTGTATGTGTGTGTGTATGAGGGAGGGGGGGAAGGG
>Ga0307951_1002143_pt1 | contig 12297 bp, 9 predicted proteins | sample OrgLakmetagen374_FD_201842 | JGI IMG/M metagenome (GOLD analysis project Ga0307951, IMG submission 201842) | Saline water microbial communities from Organic Lake, Antarctica - #374 | ecosystem: Environmental > Aquatic > Non-marine Saline and Alkaline > Saline | place: Antarctica: Organic Lake... | reverse complement strand
GATTTCTACTGCTGTTCCTGATGAAGAAGCTTCAGCAAAACTTCAGCGGGATTTGGTTGCAAAATTTCCAAACGTAACAATAATAGACTTAAGACAAGTGTACACTATTATAGAAGATATTTTAAACAAGGTTTCGTGGGTCATCAATTTTATGGCGTTCTTTAGCATACTTACTGGTATTATTGTTTTGATTGGTTCGGTGAGAACCAGCAAATATCAACGGATTAAAGAGAGTGTTTTACTTCGGACTTTGGGTGCCAAAAACAATCAGATTTTAAAGATTACGGCTTTGGAATATGTATTTCTTGGAATTTTAGGAAGTCTAGTCGGAATTTTACTTGCTTTGCTAAGTAGCTTCTGTTTGGCTGTATTTGTCTTTGAAGAGCCATTTGTTCCTTCGTATATTCCTTTTGTGGTCTTTTTACCTGGGTTAACTTTATTGGTTTTGATGATTGGTTTAAGCAATATTCAATCTGTATTGCGTAGTTCACCTCTGGAAGTTTTACGAAGAGAAGGGTAATTTTATTTGAAAATTTTAGATAATCAAAAAGTTGCATTTTTGGTTTGGAAATTATTTATTAAATAAGGAGATTCCTCTATTAAATATTAAACAAAAGCCATATCTTTATCACTTACTTTTAGTTTTGGGTTGTTCAATTTTTTAATGGTTGACCTAATTTTCATTCTGTCTGCTTGAGGCAAGAATGTAGGAATTAAAACGGTCAAATTAATCTTTAAAAGTCGATTGATAACAATTAAATCTTTTAAAGAAAAAGGTCTTATGCCATTAATTAATTCTGATATATAAGATTTACTTTTATGGCCTAAAATTTTTCCAAAATCTTGTTGAGTTAAATTTAAGTGTTTTAATTCCTTTCTAATCAACTCTTTTCTTCGCTTTATGAATAAACGCTCCTTTTCGGCTATTTGTTCAACAATGTCGCTTTCTCTAAGTTTTTTGTCAGGTAAATTCGATTCAGCATTCCAGTTCTCATTTTCATATTGCTCTATTAAATCTCTTAGTTTTCTTCTATCTGATTTAAATTTCGGGTTTTCCTTTGATAGTATACGCAATGTTCTATCCGCAATTAATGCTCTTTCAAAATCTAATTCGTTCAGTATTTTTCCACTTTCAATTAATTCTGAAATATCAAACTGTGTTTTCATAATTTTATTTTTAAATCCAATTATTTGATTTTAACCACTTTTTAATAGTGTTTTTATTATTTTTGAAAGTAGCTTCGTATTCTTGGTGACTTCCTGCCCAAACAACAGTAGCTTCATTTTCTTCAAACTCAATCAGAATCATAGTTCTGTGAATATTGATATTTAAAAAGTAAAATCCATCACTATGAACTTTGTCTGCGTCTTTCCTTGTTCTATAAAGTTTAGTTTGATTTTCCCAATCATTATTCTCAATATCTGATATAAGTAAGTATATAGCTTCTTTCAAAAGAAAATTACCTTTGTTCTTTCTTTTAAGCTTTTCTACTATTTTTTTATTGGTCAGTCTCATCTGAAATTTCAAATATATTAAAATGTTCGTATAATTATCGAACTTTATGTTTATTTTTTTGTTACTTTAAGCTTTTATAAAATTAAAATATGCCCCCTGATTCTAATACCAAAACTAACTTTGCTTCACTGCGGTTTATTCCTCGGTTTTTAAGCCGAATTTACCAAACTCAACCAAGACTTTTTATTGCTAATGTAATTTTAAGGTTGCTGAAATCCTTGATTCCTATTGCCTTGTTATGGGTTGGTAAGGAAATAATTGACGAGGTTATTTTGCAAGTAGATTTAGAGTCTCCCATTTTAGAAAAATTGTATTGGTTGATAGGAATAGAATTGGTTTTGGCTATTTTAAGCGATGTTTTTAATCGACTTATTTCCTTAACCGATGGATTGTTAGGTGATTTATATTCCAATGCATCTTCTATAGAATTGATTCAAAAAACAGCAAAAGTAGAATTAGCGAGTTTAGAAGATTCAGAATTTTATGATAAGCTAGAACGCGCACGGCAGCAAACCACCAGTCGGGTATCTTTGATGTCCAATGTTTTAGCACAAATTCAAGATATCATAACTATTGTGTCTTTGATTTCCGGACTTATTTATTTTTATCCTATTTTGATTTTACTCTTGGTGATTTCTATTATCCCATCCTTTATCAATGAGTTGAAATACAGTCAATCTAGCTATTCACTTCAAAAAAGTTGGACACCAGAACGCCGAGAACTGGACTATATGCGCATGATTGGTGCAAGTGATATCACGGCTAAAGAAATTAAATTATTTGGTTTAGCAGATTTTATTAGTGACACCTTTAAGCGCATTTCAGATAAATACTACAAAGCAAATAAAAAACTATCCATCAAGAAAAGCTTGTGGGGTGGCACTTTCCACATTCTTGGAGATTTGGCATATTATGGAGCTTATATTTTTATTATCTTGAAAGCCGTTGCTGGGTTTGTAAGCATTGGTGACCTTACTTTTTTGGCAGGTTCCTTTAGTCGATTAAGGGGTCGATTGCAAGGTGTTTTTACACGTTTTTCTAGTATAACACAGAGTGCGATGTATTTGCAGGATTACTTTGAATTTACAGATATGGATTTCAGTGGAGACCATCCCGATCAGTATAGGGCAGCACCAACAGAGTTTAAAGATAAAATCCGTTTTGAAAACGTTAGTTTTCATTATCCACAATCCGATACCAATGTATTGAATACCATTTCTTTTGATTTAATTAAAGGCGAAAAAATGGCTTTGGTAGGAGAAAACGGAGCAGGTAAAACAACATTAATTAAATTATTATTACGTTTATACGAACCTACCGAAGGAGAAATTTTGATGGATGGTGTACCTATACGCGAATATAAAAAACAAGATTATCAAAAAATGTTGGGAGCGATATTTCAGGATTTTGTGAAATATTATTTAACCGCAAAAATCAACATTGCAGTCGGAAATATTGAAGAAGAACATAACACGGCTAAAATCAAAGATGCAGCCGTACAAAGCTTGGCAAATGATGTTATTGAAAGTTTACCTTTAGGATACGAACAAGGTTTAGGAAGGCGTTTTAAAAAAGGAGCAGAGCTTTCTGGTGGACAATGGCAGAAAATTGCTTTGGCAAGAGCCTACATGTCTGATGCACCTATCATTATTCTAGACGAACCCACATCTGCCTTAGATGCCAGAGCAGAATCTCAAGTTTTTCAACGTTTTATTGGCTTGACTAAAGACCGAACCAGTATCATTATTTCTCACCGATTTTCTACAGTGCGAATGGCAGACCGGATTTTGGTTTTACAAAACGGAAGCATCTTGGAACTAGGAACTCATAAAGAATTATTAGCCAATCCTAAATTGTATGCAGAATTGTTTGCACTTCAGGCGGAGGGGTATCGGGAGTAATTAGTTGCTTAGGTTGTTAAGAAAGGAGGTTTATTGTATTGGGTTTATGATTGAAAGGCTTTGTCTGGGATTAATATTCGCGAGAAATATATAGTTTAAATTGATAAATCCATTTCTGTTTCTAGAATCATCAGAGATTTATAAGTTTTTTTTCCTTAAGTGGTATTTAATGAACATGCTAAGTTGGATTTCTAATAATACCAATTTGACCATGAAAAGTCGCTATATAACGCACTCATTTTCCTTTTAATTTCCTTGTTCATTATTTCCATAGTCATACTATGCAAATCAATCACAGCGTCATTAAAGGAAAAAGCAATTTTGTTTTCTTAACGACTTTTCAAAATCAAACTGGTATAAGTTTCTACTCTTGTATATTACTCAATTACAAATGGAAATATTTTTTCCGTAATTTTTATTAGAAAAAAGTATATTTGGTAATACTTAGACTAGTTGTAAAAGTTTAAAAAACATATTTTTAGTACTCAATATAGTTGGTGACAATGTGAATTAAGTTCAAAGAAAAATGAATTTTCATTGGTAAGTTATAACCAAAATGGAATGGAAGAAACGGTTAAAATATTAATTTACATACACGCATTCTTTGGTGGGATTGGCTTACTCTCTGGAGTTGGTGGTATTATTGCAAAGAAAGGGAGCTCATTACATAAAAAAATGGGAAGGTTATTTTCAATTGGAATGTTGTCTAGTTCCCTTATATCAATTCCTATTTCTTGGATGCCAAATCATGAAAATTTATTTTTATTTCTAATCGGATTATTTACCATATATCTAGTTGTAGCAGGAAATAGAGCTTTGAAATATAAGCGAAAAGAAAAAGCAGAGCGTATAGACATTTTTATTTCAGCAAGTATGTTTATATTTTCTTGTATAATGTTAGTAATTGGCATTTACAATCTCATTATTGAATTGAGTTCAGGAATATTATATATATTTTTTGGCGGTTTTGGGCTTTTCTTTTCAATTGTAGATTTTCGTTTTTATAAAAATCCAAGAAAGAATAAAAATGCCTATTTGATATCTCACATTCGTAAAATGAGTGGGGCATTTATAGCTTCAGTTACCGCATTCCTTGTTGCTGGCTTAGGTTTCATGAATTTAATATTTTGGATTATGCCGTCTGTATTGGGTACGATTTATATCATTTATTGGAGACGAAAAGTACAAGGAAAAACCCTTGCAAAAAAAGCATAAAAATAGGTTTTAGATGTATTTGAGAAGTCTCTAATGTTACAGCTTTTAGTCTTGAAAATAAAATGATGTATGGGCATTAAAATCATCGAATACAATAAATAGGCTTAATTTAATCCAACTCGCTGGCTATATGTTAAAACGATTTGATTTCTCGTAGAAATTTCAGTTAGTTATCTTTCTATTTAAGCACTCCTCGGACAAATAGATGCTTTATCTACACCAAATTCCTTAGTTAAGGTTTTACTGTTTTACTTGGATTTGGCAAGTCCACAACGATTTTGTAAAAGCCTCGTTCAGTATTCGCATTCCTTTTTTTACTAAATTCCATTCTTCGTTTCAATTTACATCAGTAGTACTAGATATTTTATTGACCAAAAAATAAATTTGTGTAGCCTAAAGCATTTATTATTACCATATAGCTTACTTTTTTGTATTTTTTATTGTTTGGTGTTTTTTTTATGGTTAAAAAGTAGTTGCATATTTGCATAATTCAATTCTAATTTGGATTTAGTTGACCTTGATTAAAATGAAAAAAATAATACGATTTAAAGTGCTTATATTTTTATCTATAATACAGCTAGCATGCTGACCAAGTAAAAGGAATTTACAAAATATGAATTTTGGAAATGTTCAAACTTTTAAAGGCAATTGTTTTTCATTTAGTTACCCTGAAAACTGGAGAGTATTTAAAGTAGAAGGATTTAAGAAAGATATCAAAGTAAGAATAGGACCTAAAAGTGATATTTCAAAACAGTATATGGCAATTGAAGAACTCACTAGCGACGGTACTGGAAAAGCAGCTAGGTTTATAAGTTTAGAAAAAGATATTGATTCTATTAAACCAAAATATCACAAATACATAAATGAAAATTTAATACTTGAATTTTCATTTTATCAATTCAATATTTCGGTCACCAAAATGGCAAATAATGGTTTGTCAAGTATAATGAGTAAAAGAAAAGAGCGAATTAAAAGTTCAAGCAATATTAAGAGAAGAATTAAGAAAGTGTCTGAAAATCATTATATAAATAAATTGACTATCGATGGTGATTTGTATAATGAAGGTTCAAACAATTCTAAATTATCCCATACTATGCACTATTATCATAAAAATGGATTTTTATATACATTAGTTTTCACCTCCAAAACAGAAGAAAAATCGGAATATACAGATGTTTCCAAATTAATTTTTGATACGTTTAAATTCAAGTAATTTCCATGTATAGAATAAAAAACACAATAATTTAAAGCAACTTACAAAACAAAATGACCTTGCAGATAATAATGTTGCTGATGTTTTTGAAGACCGTAGTGGGAATATTTGGATCGAAACTTTCAATGGGGGAGTAAGAAGTTATGCTGGCAACACTTTTACCAATTTCACAAAAGATGGAATTATTAAAGGTTTAGAAGTCTACAATTTTTATGAAGATCAACATAGGTAATGTTTGGTTTTTTGCTGAAAGCTATGGGGTATATCGTTACAACGGAAAGGAGTTTACCTAATTCACCAAAGAAAATGAATTAGCTACAAATACAATTCAGAGTATTTATGAGGATAAAAAAGGACAACTTTGGTTTGGTAATTGGAGGGGGTTAAGTATTTATGATGGTGAAACGTTTATGAATGCTAATGAGAAAGAACCGTGGACTAATTGATAAACATCTAAGGCATTGAAAATGATATAGCACTTAGGATCTACAATAAACCTAAAGGACTTAAGCTATAAAAAGAGTTTCTTTTTTATCATCTTCCAGCGGTAACGTCTAATAAATTTACCTTCTTCTTTATTTACCATTTTATGGGGTTTTTGAAATAAAGCAGTTTTTAGAAATGAACTTATTCCTTTACAAAAAAAAGAAATTCGTTTTTTTAAGATAGTAAGCTTAGTCAGGCTAAGCAAACTAAGTAAAAACCCATAATCCATTTTGTATAAGGCAACTCCATAACGTGAAGCTAATGAAGTAGAATATAACTTTCCCGTAGGTTTAAGGTGTTTGACTGCTAAATGCTCATCGGTTTGAGTTTCCCAGCCTTGGTAACGTGCAAGAAGTTCATCAACCGTGTCCCAACCCATTTCTTTTTTCAATCCACCTATGGCGTTAAAACATTCCTTTCTGTATGCTTTTAATGGCCCGCGAATATGGTCGTTATTGGTTAAGGTTTCTTTTTTCCAAGTTCCTTCATCATTTTCAACATAACAAAAACCGGCAAACATTCCTAACTTTTGGTTTTGAAGGAAAGCTGCATTCAATTCAAATAAATAATTTTCTGGAAAAATTAAATCGGCATCAAATTTACAGACAATATCAAAGTCAGAAGTTATTGCTTCAAATCCACGATAAAAGGCTTGAATTATCTTGCTGCCAGGCGTGTGTTGGTTTGAAGAAGAATGATTTATCAACTTTATAAAATCCTGTTTTTTAGTAAAAGCTTCAACTATTTTTTGTGTCTTATCAGTAGAATTATCGTTTACTACAATCACTTCAACAGGTAAAAATTTTTGGTTACATAAAGACTGTAAACATTTTTCAATGTAGAGTTCTTCATTGTGAGCAGGGATAATAATTAGGATGTTCAATTTCAAGAACTTTTTTTACAATATACTAAATAATATCGTGGTGTAAATTGTCTTAAAATAGGTCTTATTCCAATTTTATTGACTGGATTAGTGAACATGATCGCATCTTGAATTTCCCATCCTGATTTTTCTAAAAGCCAATCAAATTGCCAGTCTTCAAATTCGTGAAAATGACGATCTCGTTCATCATTTTTATTTTTATATGCTTTTGCAAACCATAGATTTAAAGGTATGCTTGCAAACAAAAAATCTGAATTGATTGATTTAAGTACTTCGTAGGGTGACAATAAATGTTCGAAAATTTCAAAAGCAGTAGTGATTTTAGCTTTTGATTTTAGTAATTGAGATCGATCTTCATCTAAGTCTTCTCCATTCGTATTTGTAACTAAATAACCTTCATTTTCCATGATTTCAGAAAAAGGATTGGTAATCCCGAGATCTAATATTTGTTTGGGAGGCGATTGATGTTTTTTAATAAATTCTAGTGTGATATTAAATCGTCTCTTCGGAAAATTCTGCTCGTACATTAAATTTAAATTTGGTACACAATAGCATTAATATTCATTCCAGCGCCTACGCTTGCAAACATGACCACATCTCCTAGGTTTAATTTTTCGTTGTTAAGCTCCTGTTTTAAAAATAAATCATACAAAGTTGGAATAGTTGCCACGCTTGAATTTCCTAAAGTTTTGATGGTCATGGGCATAATGTCCTCAGGAACATCTGTCTCGTATAATTCATAAAAACGCTTCAAAATAGCGATGTCCATTTTTTCGTTAGCCTGATGAATAAATATCTTTTTTAAGTCTTTTATACCAACTCCGCTTTTGTCTAAGCAATTTTTCATAGCATCAGGAACATTGGTAAGTGCAAAATTGTAAATTTTACGTCCGTACATTTTTATGTATCCTGTGTTTTCTTTGATTTTAGGGGAAAAGGTGCGATCAAAATAAATATAGCTGGCTTCATCGTAAGTAAAACTAGCTGATTCATGTGTGAGTATTCCACCTTTTTCTTCTACTTTTTCATATATGGTAGCTCCAGCTCCGTCAGCATAAATCATGCTATCACGATCGTGGGGGTCAATTACTCTGGATAAGGTTTCAGCACCAATAACCAAACATTTTGTAGCTAAACCAGAATCGATAAAAGACTTTGCATGAATACTCGCTTGAATCCAACCTGGGCAACCAAAAATTAAATCGTAGGCTACACATTTGGGGTTTTTAATTTTTAGTGAATATTTTACCCTTGAAGCTAAGCTAGGAACAATATCGGTTTGTTGACTTTTATACTTAACATCTCCAAAATTATGAGCGAAAATGATATAGTCCAATTCTTCAGCATTTATGCCAGAATTTTTAATAGCTCTTTCAGCTGCAATACTTGCAATATCAGATACTTTTAGATCGTTCTCAACATAACGACGTTCTTGTATGCCTGTAATTTTTTCAAATTTCTTTATAATTAGCTCGGGGTGCTCCTCAAATTCTGTTCCATCCTCATTATAAAACTGATGATTTAAAAAATCTTCGTTTTTGCGAATTACATTCGGAATATAGCTTCCCGTACCTGTAATTTTTACTTGAGCCATAAGTTTAGTTTTGGGGGTGCAAGTTAATAAATGTTTTGTTTTGCTAAATAACTTATTAACGTATAAAATTAGAAAAACAAGTATTGGTCATGTTTTGGCAAAAATAATGAATACTCGATAATTTTGTATATTTGAAAATTAATTTTTTATTTATTGAAGATGAGATATAAAATTTTAATTTCAGGCTTACTTTTATTTTGTTTTACGTTCAGTTTTGCTCAAGATCGTATTGATCAAAATGACCAGACTAGTTTTTGGAAGCGAGTAGAATGGGGTGGGACAGGAGCTTTAAACTTTTCCAACAACTTTACAACTATTAGTATATCACCACAGGCGGTTTATCCTGTGAATGCTTATTATGCAACAGGATTAGGACTTCAATACAGCTACTTAAAAAGTCAAAATAGTTTTACATCCCATTTGTATGGAGGTAGTTGGATTAATTTTTTTAACCCTATCCCAGAATTACAATTATCCTCAGAATTAGAACAGTTAAGGGTAAATAATAGATTAACCAACGGAATAGAAGATAATTTTTGGAATACAGCTTTATTCCTAGGGGTTGGCTATCGTCAAAATAATTTTACCGTAGGTATTCGATATAATGTTTTATTTGATGAAGATAAAAACATATACCCACAAGCTTGGATGCCCTTTGTAAGGGTGTTTTTTTAGATTTTCTTTCATTGTTTGGTATATTTTATTATAAGTAATAGAATTTCACTACTTTTAGCGCCTTAAAAATAATTTAGTCACAAGCTGTAAAGAAACTATTTAAATTATTTTTAAAAATATATATTCGTAATAGTATGATGCATTTATTTAATTATAATTCAATGAAATTTTATTTTTTATTATTGTTCTCATTTTTTAGTTTATTAGTTTCCGCTCAGTCAACAAATTTACTTGATTTAATTAATGATGGAACTAGTAACATTTCAAGCTGTGAAGAATCCTATTTTTTGAATAATGAAAATGGAAATTTTAGCTCAATAAATTACACATTAACGATTTGTCCTGATGATAGTGAATTAGTTTCTACAATTGAATTTACAGAATATAATGTTCCTCCATCTGTTACAATTACCATTTATGACGGAGATGATACGTCAGCACCAATTATTCCTTTCGATGGAAGTCAAGGTTTTATAACAGCATCAGATGATAGCACTACGGGTTGTTTAACAATACAAATTCAATCTGGTTTTATACCTCCTACGTTTACAGCTGAAATTTCATTTGATGTAGGATGCAGAGAGCCATGTCCTAGCGATATTGAAGCCGTAGTTGATTCAATAAGTCCTTCTGTTTTAGTAAGCGAAGATTTATATAGAGTTTGTTTAGGTGATGAAATTACATTCACAGCAGATGGAATTTTTTCAAATGATAACCCAGAACCTGCTATTTATTCCTGGACTTTGAACAGTGTTCCGTTTGATGGTCAAACCATTACAAATACTTTTGCTGCACCAGATTTAATTGAAGTTGTCTTAACACTTACATACGAGTTTTGTCCACAGCTTTCCAGTTCTACTACGGTATTTTTGCAAGTTGGTACAGAACCTTTGTTTGACGGCACAATGGCATCCTCAACTGAGGTTTGCGAGGGAGAGGAATTTCAACTTATTGGATCAGCTCAAACAGTTCCTTTTGAAGAAGAGTGTACGCCGCCAGTTAGTGGTGAAACTTTTTTACCTGATGGAAGTGGTGTATCTTACGAAACCTGTATAAATGTTGAATGTTTCGCTGATAGCCAAGTTGTTACATCTGCATCAGATTTACTCAATGTATTTGCAAATATAGAACATTCTTATACAGGTGATTTAGATATTTCTATTACTAGTCCTAATGGAACAGAAGTATTTTTATTTACGCAAGCAGGAGCTAGTAATTACTTTGGTATTCCTATCGATAATGATGCAAATTTAAATCCGGGTACTGGTTTTGACTATTTTTGGACAGAATCTGCATCCGCTACGATGGCTGCTTCTTTTCTTGGTGGAGGACAATCTCTACCAGCAGGTGATTACCTTCCAGTTGGTAATTTTAACGATTTTATAGGTGATTCTCTCAACGGTGATTGGTGTATTACTGTTACGGATAATATAGGATCTGATAATGGATTTATTTTTGAATGGGCATTAAACTTTGATCCTGATATAGTTCCACCCGATGCTCAGTTTGAACCTCAAATTGTTGACTCATATTGGATAGGTTTTGAAGGTCTTGGAGATATTGTATCTGTAACAGAAAATGAATCTGGTCAATACTGTTATACTTATGTAGTTGTAGATGACTTTGATTGTACTTTTGAAGAAGTTGTTTGTGTTGATGTGCTTGATAATCCAGAAATTCAAAACTTAGTAGACATCATTATATGTGTTCCTGATGATACATTTATTCCAGAATATGACTTAACCATTAATGATAGTGAAGCTATAGGAACACAAGATCCAGCTTTATTTGAAGTGAATTATTATGCAAATTCAGTTGATGCAAATGATGGCATTAATGAAATACTGAATCCTGAAGCCTATACTCCAGGAAATGTGCCATTTACTATTCATACTAGAATCGATAATTTAGATCAATCCTGTTTTGAGATTGATACTTTTATTCTTGATACTACTACATTAAACGGTAATGCCCAGTTAGATGATTTAATTTTATGCTCTACACCAGGTGATACTTTTGCTGAATTTGATCTAACTGAAAATGATTTGAATGCCTTAGATGGTTTAAGCGAAACTGATTTTAGTGTAGATTATTTTTTGACAGAACAAGATGCTATAGATAATGAAGATGTGATTATTAATCCTGACGCCTTTACAAACACAGTTAATCCTCAGGAAATATTTGTAAGAGTATCAAGTGCTAATCCTAATGAAGAATTTTGCTTTGAAACATATAGTTTTACAGTTGACGCAATTTTATCTCCCGAAATCACCATCACACAAGACCTTATTAATTGTGGTGATTACACTCCGTTAACTCAAATCTTTGATTTAACACAAAACAATGAAAATACAGTGGGTGTAGTAAACCCTGGCATTTTAGGGTCAACTTATTTTTTATCTCAGTTGGAAGCAGATGAAGGTGATAACCCTATAACAGATCCACAAAATTATACTATGCCAACTGGTATAGACCAACAAACAATCTTTATTCGTGTTCAAAATGATAATAATGTAGATTGTTTTGATATAGCTTCATTTGAATTGTTTCAATACAATGTAGAAGTAGCGAACTCTCTACCAGATTTAGAAGTCTGTGCAATCAATGACAATGGAGAAGGACTTTTTGATTTAACCCAGCAAAACGGATTGGTGTTTGGAGCCAACCAACAAGCACCAAGCTATAGCATCAGTTATTTTGAAGAATTAGCTGACGCCAATGGCGCTGTAAATCCTATAACCAATCCAGCTTCATTTGTAAGCGACAGCCAAGAAATTTGGGTTAGAATAGATAACCTAGACAACCCAGAAGAAT
>Ga0307951_1002135_pt1 | contig 12312 bp, 12 predicted proteins | sample OrgLakmetagen374_FD_201842 | JGI IMG/M metagenome (GOLD analysis project Ga0307951, IMG submission 201842) | Saline water microbial communities from Organic Lake, Antarctica - #374 | ecosystem: Environmental > Aquatic > Non-marine Saline and Alkaline > Saline | place: Antarctica: Organic Lake... | reverse complement strand
GGTAACTCCAGCACCATGGTCCATGGAAAACCAAACCACAATGGGGATTAAAACCAAGCCAAAAAACATTAAAACACCCTGAAACATATCTGACCAAACTGCAGCCACAAAGCCACCAATGAAAATGTAGAGGAGAACAATGCCAAAACCGACTAAGGCGCCAATTCGATAGTCAATATTGAGCATGGATTCGAATGCAATTCCTGTAACATCCATTTGGGAGGCGACGTAAATGATGACGAAAACCACGAGAACAGAGGCCGATAAAATTCGGAGGGTATTGGTGGAGGATTTAAAATGACTTTGGAGATAGTCAGGAATGGTAATGGAATTGTAGTCGTCTGTCCGCCTTTTGAATTTTTTGGCCATAAACTGCCAAGACAGAAAAACACCGAGGACTTCACCAACAACCACCCAATAACCAGAATATCCAGCAATTGCTCCCATTCCCGTAAGACCTATTAATAGCCATCCAGATTCGCCAGTTGCTCTAGCCGAAAAAGCAACCGCCCAAAAGCCCATTTTTTTACCTCCTAGATAGTAATCGCTCATACTATTAACTCTCCGTGAAGCGAGTATTCCGATTAAAAATAGAATAGCGACATAAACGGATAGGACGATAAGTTTTGTGATCATTGTTTTCTAGATAGAATTTTAAAATCACCTCGAAAATATTGTTTTATGCTGTAAAACCATAGAGATATAAGGAGTTTTTCTAATAAACAGAAGCAAACCTTACCCAATTACCAAATTGTTTACCTCTCGTTATTGGTCTCGATGACTGAAGTAAGGAGAGTCTAATGGTACACTGAACATAGGAAAGTAAGTTATAAAAAGACAAAAATCTCTAATACAAATCCACGTTTTTAAATGGAATTAGGGCTAAAATTACCGCTTCAGTATAATACTTGGTTCTGTCGATAACATCTCCTGTCAAAATTCCTACAGCCCCACTCTCTTGTTTGGAGTTACGACGGTTAAAAACGATATCATCTGCATCCCCGAGTTCTTTCCCATCTTTTATGAGGTTAACTACTTCATTGGGAAGAAAAAAAGTTCCTGTCCTCGCTTTTCCACACTTGTCCTTAGAAATTATAAAAATCCATGCAAAAGCCTCCATTTCATTTTCAAAATGTTCTATTCCACCCTCAATTCCAACATGAAAATCGGCGTCTTCAAATTTGGTAAAAATAGTATGTGCTCTGTTTTTGGCTCCAAGAAAAGTTTCACTATTGCTAAAAGGTTGATCAGCAACACCGGAAGGCGTTGATATTCCTGTAAATTCAAATTCTTGATCAGGGAACATTTTTTCAAATCCATTTTTAACAGATTGGATTTTGACGGGATTCTTTGAAGCGATGATGACCTTTTTCATAAGAGTGCTAATTTAAAGATGAAACTACTTAAAATTTATCTTTTTTGTACTTCTGTTTGCAACTAAACGCGATGAAAATCAAACTTAAGTCTCAAAAAGGAATACGGCTTAGGTCCGATTAGCGCTTTAGGGTGAAATTTGAAGTAAAGACTTTTGGCTGGCCTTCTTTGTTGAGGTATTCCACTCTAAACCAATAGTCATTTGTTGGCATAAAAGCACCGTTGTAGGTGCCATCCCAGCCCAAACGACTTGGGTTTATAGAAGCTAGAAATTTCCCATAGCGATCATAAATACTAATCCTTGCACCTACTTGATCTTTTAAGCACTCAATATTCCAACTGTCATTTCTAGAATCCCCATTAGGTGTGAAAAACTTTGGATAATCTAAAACCCGGAAGTTAACAACTGCTATATTACTGCAGCCTGAAGTTTCACGAACTCTTATTTCATATTCTTCGCAACCTTGAAGGTTACTAAAGGTATTCTCTTCTATCCAATCGCCATTATTCAACTGAAACTCATAAGCACCTGTCCCTCCTGAAACATTAATAACTGCAACTTGGTTTTGACTAAACGCTTCTGAACTAAGATCGATATCTATAAAAAGTTGGCTTATAGGAATGACTTGAATTTCTAGGCTTACGTTATCTGAAGCACACTGACCAGGATCTGGCTCAAATAAATAGACGGTGGTGACCAAATTATTTAATGCCGGTGACCAGGATCCTGTAATGCCTTCATTGGAAGTGGTGGGCAAATCTTGAAGGGTTTCTCCTACACAAATAGGATCAATGGGATTAAATGTGGGGATATCAGGATCGGTTATAAGAATTTCAAGCGATGTAGACGTCGCGCAGCCTTGTTCTGAGTCTGGTATGAAGGTATAGACTGTCGTAAACCTATTATTTATAGCGGGTGTCCAAGTCCCCGTAATATTATTGTTTGAAGTTGCAGGTAAATCTGCTAAAAATTCACCAGGACAAACGGGATCAACAGGAGTGAAAATTGGAATTATGGAAGAAACAACTTCAATAACCAGAGTGGTTTCAGGCGCACATTCCGAAGCTAAAGGCGTAAATGTATAGGTCGTAGTTATAGAATTATTCAATTCAGGTGACCATGTTCCAGTAATCTCATCTTCTGATGTTGTGGGTAACGGACTTAAGGAGTCCCCCTCACAGATGGGTGGAATAGGATTAAAAACAGGTTCCGTAGTGATGAGTGGTTTTACTGTAACCGTTAATTCTTCTGTGGTCGTTTCTCCACAAACATCGCTAATAGTCACTGTATACGTTGTAGTTTCTGCAGGCGATAAGACCGGATTAGAAATATCTGGATCACTTACCCCATTAGCTGGAGACCAACTGTAGGTAAATCCGCTAGGAATACTAGCATCTACTTGGACCTCTCCGTTTTCACAAATAACCTCATCATCCAGTTGTAGATTATCCACAAAAGAGACCCGATTAAAACATACCTCATGGATATTAGTATCACCTCCTGTAGAGCCCACAAATCCAAAAAAAACTGAATCATCACCTGAGAAAATAGTGTTTTTCACATCATAAGTTAAAGTAAGACGCTCCTCACAATCAAAAAACACACTTAATTTGTTGGTAGAGGCATCCCATTCTATTCTTACTTCATGTGCACTACCATCTTCTATATTTGGATTCGTATTGATAGCTAAGACAGGTCCTGCTAAATTAGCACCTGAATTATGATTGGGATTTCCGTTGCGCATTATAGAGATATGATCCCCAACAGGATCGCCAAAATCGGTATTCTGATAAGTATCAAATTCAATAGCCAAGGAAGGAGATATACCTGAATAGCCCAAACCTCCTCCTGGATCCCCTAAAATGGGAGTAGGATTATCCTTAAATACTAAGGCCATACCATCTGCTCCATCGAGATCTCTAGATCCAAAATTATTTTGATAGAAAATAGTAAAATCTGTATCAAAATCAATAGGGTTGTTATACCACACCCCACCAACTTGAAACTCTTGGTCTTGAGTGATAGTGTAGCAATTATTACCTTGGTCGATCGCATCACCTGTAACTTGAGCATTTAACTGTGCATCGGCCTGATTAACACAGCATAATATAACTAACAGAAAAAGGTAAGACTTTAAGTGCAAGGGTTTACTTTTATTAATTCCTGAACAAGATATTACTTTTAAAATAGCTGTGCAAAATATCATAAAAACAGTGTAAACAGTTAGTAATTCGAAAAAGCAATGCCCAATACCAAATTAAGAATTGAATGGAAAATAAATTAAAACAATTAAAGGTTGAAAGTATAAAAATACGTATTCAGAATGATGTGTAATAGAAGGCCAGCCGGAACTCACCCCTTATGGGGCTTCGAAGTAGGCTGTTAATAAACTTACTAATGATATTGCTGTAAAGCTTGGAAATACAGGTGTGAGAATAAATAGGCTTGATCCTAGTTGGTTGCGAACTAATTTAGGGGGGCAAGTGCGGATTATGCTGTAGAAGAAGTTTTACATGGAGCACTTGCTCCAGTTTTAATCGAAAATGATGATCCTAATGGTCAACTTTTTTCAACAATTGATCACGATTTAAATAGTGAAGATTTTAAGAAGAACTGAAGTGGAAAAGAGTTAATTAATTCTGTATTTTTGGGTAAAAAATATTTTTTTTAATAATTTTAGTCATAAATTATGCTTTAAATCATTATTTATAAATCATTTCTTTTAGCCAAAGACTATAAAAATATTGATATTTTGTTTTGTTTTGTTTTTAGAAAATGCCTTTTAAATTTAATTCATATATTATGCTTAAACTTCACATCATACTTTTTTGGGTAAGCGGATTAGCTTTTGGGCTTATGGTCTGTGCCTATTTTTCCTGTCCTCACTGGAAGTTGGCTATGCCAGTCATGCTATTAATTTCAGTTGTCGTAGGGCGCATAGGATTTAATAAAAAGAAAGAGCTAGAAAACTTATAGACTGTGACATTGGGACTAAACCTTTCGTAAAATAAGTCACTTCACTTACAAGGTGAAAACCCATGCCTATTTGTTTTTTTGGCTACATCCTTGGTCGGTATGAATCTTTTTAGAAATGCCTGAGACACCTTAGAATGAAATGAGTTGAATCAAAAAACCAAGCTAAAAACATCTCTTTTCTCTATTATTTTTGGATAGTATCCATCTGGGCTTATGGATTTATAAACTTAATTTTTAGTTTTTTTTTGATTGATAATTTAGTTTTCAATTTATTGAATATCGCCCTGAAGATTAAGTTGATTGTAATGAGGACTTGAATAAGAAATAGTAAGTAAATAATTTATTCTATAAATTCTAATAATAATCGATTTGAGGTGTATTTTTACAAAAATAACACCACATGCAATGTTTGAGATATACAAGATTGTGGAAAATTAATCACCATAATAACTATACTACTTTACAATGCTATTAGCTAAATTTATATTTCAAACTCTTCTAGGTTGGTCAATTAAGGGTCAATTTTATAAAGACACCCCAAAGACTGTTGTTATAGTCTTACCTCATACGAGCTGGCATGATTTCTTTGTTGGTGTATTCACAAGGAATATTTTAAAAGTGCCCATTAGTTTTGTGGGCAAAAAGGAACTTTTTGATTCTCCATTGGGTTGGTATTTCAAGTGGATGGGTGGAGTACCTATTGAACGGTCCTCTAAGCAAAATAAAGTGGAACAGATTGTAAGTATGTTCAATTCTAAAGAAGAATTTCATCTCTCTATAGCTCCAGAAGGAACGAGAAAAAAAGTAGAAAAATGGAAGAGCGGATTTTACTACATCGCTCAAGATGCAAAAGTCCCAATTACTGCTGTAGCTTTTGATTACCCTTCAAAAACGGTCAAGATTTCAGAACCCTTTTACACGACAGGTGATTATGAAAAGGATTTAAAAGAGTTACAGAAATTTTATGTGGGGGTTGTCGGTAAGGTTCCAAAATACACCTGATTTATCAATTTGGAATACAAGTAAATACGTTGCAAATTGGTTCCCTGAACTTATCTAATTGACACGTTTACTGAAGACACTATGAAGGAGCTGATACCATCCCAACGTTTTTTTAAACAGCACGACCTATATATTCAAGACTATTCTTTTACAATAATAAATCCGACTCATTTACCTTTAGTATCGCGAAAATAAAAGTTGACTCAACCTTTGGTAATGTAATGATGTCGTCTTTCTATTCACTAAAAAAAACGCTTTATTATAAGCGCTTAAACCCTTAGGTACGCTTTGCTTTTTTAGCCAATTTTGCAGCCTTTTTTTCTTTAGGAGATAATGCTGCCTCTTTTTTTACGTTTTTCTTTGAATCTTGAGATTTGGCCATGGTATTATAGTTTAAATTTTGAATAAATGTAGTGAATGAAATGATGCACAAGATATTTTACGAATATTTAAATTTTTAAAACCTATAATGTCACAATAAATCGTTTTACCGAAACGAATTCGGCAGAGGCTTTTTTCGCCTGCTTTTTAACAATAATAATTACCGTAATTAAGGCCATGCTTATTATTTTTAACTTTAATCCATCAAAAAACCTGTGCTGAGCTGCGTCGTCATATAATTCAATTTATTTTTGCGTATCCATAATTATTCCAATTTTATGGAATATTTCCTATATTTGACTAAATTATAGAAAAAGGGTATGGATATTTTTTCATTTGGTATAGAGTTTACTGACGAAATGAGTTGTAGAGTCCATTTTAAAGAACAGCGCGACAAAGAAGGAGTCATTTGTAATAGATGCGGAGGTTCACAGCATTATTGGCTGAAGAATAAATGGGCTTACCAATGCAAATCTTGTGAGGCTCGACAGACTTTAAAAAGCGGAACCATACTGGAAAATTCGAACTTAAGTTTTCTGGTGTGATATAAAACTTTTTGTTTAATGAGTGCCACCAAGAAAGGCTTTTCTAGTAAAGAAATACAACGACAGTTGGGTCTTAAACGTTACGAACCCGTTTGGGCTATGGTGCACAAGATAAGAGAAGCAATGGGACAGAGAGAAGATAGGTATACTCTTGAAGGAATGACAGAAGCAGATGAGGGCTATTTTACTGTTGAGCCATCAGCAGTAGAGAGAGGCAAACAGAAGGCCAGAGCGTGGCAGTAAGTTAAAATCAAACGTAATGATAATGGCTGAGAACACAATTCTGGAGGATTTAGAAACGGGTACGATTGATCGCCAGTGCCTTTATTTTAAAGCAAAAGTTCTCGAAAACCACAAGGCAGATGGAACGGATGACACTATTAAAAACGCTATTGATGGAGAAACTTCTATCGTCTTTTCTGATAAAAGCACGTCATACCTGAATATCGCAGATTATGTTGATATACATATCACTGAAAAATCAAGCGAACGGACAACTAAAGAAACGCTAAAGTGGGTACACATTGCAATCGGGAATGCTAAGAGGGATCTTCAGAAATTCCATAAAATAAATGAATACCTGCAATTGTACCTCAATGAGTTCATCTACAAACTCAATAGACGATATTTTGGAGACAAAATATTTGATAGGCTAGTAATAGCAAGCATCACAGCGACTGGAAACTAACCGGATATGCAAAAAATTGTGTATCGACTATTGAAAAATAATCAATATAGTATTTACAAAACAGGGAATAAATGGTGAATTTGATTATGCTTCTTTAAATTTAATACTAAAAATAATTATGATGTTTAATATAAAAAGGGGGATAGCTTAGCTATCTCCCTTTTTAAACACTTTTATTTTAATCACCGACTCGTTAATCTGTAATAGTAATTGTTCCGTTCATAGAGCTATGAAATTGACAATTGTAATATAAGGTATTCGGGGCATTCGTAGGAACAGTAAATGTGATTGTTCCAGATACTGCACCATTATTTGTAACACCTGAATTATATGTGTTTGCTGTACCCGTTCCTTGTACTGTATTTATGAAGAAAGGATGACCTGGAATATCCACGTTAAAAGTATACGTTCCTCCTCTTTTAAACGTTAAGTCTGGATTATTTGAGTTTGAAAGTCCTTCACCGTTGAAGATATAAGCTGAAGCTCCGCTATTGGTTACATCATAAGTCTTTGATTCTGCACCTCCTGGATTGGTACCTGCGTTAGAACCAATATTTCCTTGAGCAACGATTGTATCTAAATCCGCATCACTTAAATGAACATTTACATAAGCGTTGATAGTCAATAACTCTGTATACGTTACAGCAGCACCGCCAACTAATTCTTTTACTTGCGTTTTACTAATACCACTATCTCCAATAACTGGATTTAAACCAACGATAATATTTCCTGTAGTAGCAATATCATTTTCATGTATATGCGCTGGATGAATACCGCCAGCAGTGGTCCCTGTGAGGTTTATAGTTACCAAGGTTGTTTGATTAACACGTTCAGCAAATTCAACAGTACCATTGATACCAGCAACGTCACTTTCATTTAGGTCATAACTTATTGTTTCGCCTGTTAGCTCATTTTGTCCAATGTCGCCTTGTGCGACGAGTGTAGATAATTCAGTCGCACTTAAATGTACATTTATATAACCCTCAAAATCAAGTAGACCTTGATATGTGATGGCAGTACCATCATTAAGGCTTGTAAATGTAGTTACACTTTTTCCTGTATCTCCATTTACTGCTTCAAGTGTCAGAGCTATATCACCGCTTTCAGCAGCAGTATTAAAATGAATGTGCGCTGGGTGAATACCACCTGCAGGTGTATTTTGTAAATCTAATTCAATCGATAAAGTGGCATCGCTATTTTCGATAAATTTAGCCGTTCCAGAAACTCCAAAATCGCCTACTGTTCCTAGAGTATAGATTTTAGAATTTAGTTCAGTTGGTTCAGATGGTTTAGGATTTGAGTAGCCATCATCATCACTGCAACTAGTCAAAAAGAAAGGGATTATTATTAAAAAGGCTAGTAAACTTCTATTTATCATATTTTTTTTTGTATTTATTTTAAAACAAACATAAAATATAAATATATATATTGTTTAATATTTAACAAAATAAGTTAAACAAAAATTACAGAGTATTCAAAAACGTTCGTAAGGTTTTATAATAAATATTTTGAAGTCATCATCAACAAAGTGGGGGGTAATACCATATCTAATTAAGAAAAGTCAAAACATAGTTTTAGATGATTCCTATTTAAGAAATCCACCTAAAATTTTATTCAGTCAGATTTCAGAATCACTTTCTGATCGTACAAACAAGATTAAAAATTTGACCCTTATCAAGGTTGATTCTTAAATTGTTTATATCAAATTCTATTTTTGATGGTTTTAAAAGAAAGAGCTTAAAAAAATCATTACTAAAGCTATTATAGAAGGCCTTAATTGATTAGCTACTTAAAAATCAATTCATCTAAAACCTCATAAGAAGATAAACACATAATTCAATGGCTTTACAAATAAACGCTGGATGATATACTTGAGTTTTAGTAATTGATAAAAAGTCCATTGGATAATATATATGAAAGTGTTAGTTTAGTTGAAAATAAATCAGAATACTTAATAGATATAAACTCTATACTGATATTTGAATTGGGTTTATAGGGATGTTGCGCTTCATTACCAGAAACCGCTAACCAATGATAAAATTCTTTAGAAAAATTAGACGAAAAATGCTGACTGAAAATAAATTCAGTAAGTATCTGATTTATGCAATTGGTGAAATTGTTCTTGTGGTTATTGGAATTTTAATTGCACTAGGAATTAATAATTGGAATCAGAATATTACTTACAAAAATGAACTAACACAAATTGTAAAGGAAGTAAGAAATGATCTCAATAATGACGTTGAATTTCTAAATTTGATGATTAAAATTTCAGAAAAAACGATATATAGTATTGATAATTTACTTAACAATGACAACAAAATGCCTGAAGACTCATTATTGATTAATATTTCAAGAATTCATCGTTTCACATTTTTTGTTCCTAAAAATTTTGGATATAATAAATTGAACAAACACCCAAGAACAGAATTATTACCTGATAGTTTGACTAATATTATAACTACTTACTATACTGGTTATTCAATTGAAAGAAATGAAATGATTTCTGAGACAGGTACACTATACAACTTTAATTATTTTCGCAATTATCTTATTAAATACGGATTTCCATTAGAAATGAAAGGATCAGGAATAGTAAGACCCAAAGATTTATCTAATTTAAACTATATTATTAACGATACAGAGTTTATCGGAATCTTAAGAAATTCAAAAGCTGTTTGGAATTCGGAATTGGGAATGTTGATTGATGCTCGGGAAATGGCTAAAAACAACCTTGAAACAATAAACAATTATCTTTCAATTATAAATAGATTTTAGAAATTGAATAGACAAAAAAAATAATGAATTACAAACTTAAGCCGTGTATAATTAATTGCTTGGTTCTCGACCACTTACGAAAATCCTCGCGGATTTTCTATTTGGTGTTTATTTACTAAATTCCGTGCTTAATCACGCAACTAATCATGCACAACAACGTTACTCAGAATAAAAAATGAAACTCTTGGCAGAAATAGTAGTTGGTTACATGTATAAAGTTCAAAAGAATCAACTTGACACTTCGAGACACACAAAAGAGTTTGCAGCGATTCGACATGGTAACTATTTCCAGTTTTTTAATCAAATTGAAAAAGAGATTGATTTCATTGTAACCTATGAAAGTGGAAAAATAAAAACAGACACTAAGGTTAAAGAGAACGAGATTGCATTAATTGCCCTAACCAAAGTTGGAGAGTGTCTGAAAGACTTTTACCAAAGAATATTTCAGACATATGGCGAACTTAAAGACACTGACATTTCTGATGAGGATTTTCAAAGAGCCGCCTATTTTGAACTCTCTGTTAGAATGCATTCAAATGATAAACGACTACCAAGCGAAGAAATAAGGCTTGTTGACGTAATTGAGAGCTTAGAACTAACACGAATCGAAAAGGACACTTTACATCAAGGTAGAAAATTCATAAACTACATCAAAAGGCCTTGGAAAATGAAAAATCAGTGGAGTGACGAACTTGACAAGTTTAACTCAGCTTTCGAATTGATAAAAGCTAAGAAATTGACAATAATTTAAAAATACTGCTGCCAACAAAACCTAAGAAAACATGTGGCGAAACGTACTGAAAGCAATCGTATAACTTCATAGTTTAGTTTTGCCACGGTGGACAGAAACGCACTTCGATATCCCCACGTTTCTTAGCTAAAACGTTGTCATTCATTGGAGGGACAAAACCGAAAACACTTAAAAGATTAAACTATGGGAGCATTTTTTAATAAAAGCACTAAAAAAATAACAGGAATAACTTTAGCAATTATACTTTTCGCTTTACTGATTTTAATGTTTGCATTTAAGTAAAATATTTTTTGAAAATTAAATGAAAACCACCAAGAAATCTCTATTAAATTGAAAACTAAAAATTGAATTTTCACAACATAATTATTTAATAGGTCAGGTCGTTCATATCTGCAATAAAGTGTAATTTCAAAAACGAAGTAACTGCTAACTTTATAATTGGATTATTAAAAGATCCCGAAGAAATAGTGTGGGTACTGCAAGTAAAAATTGCTTCGTTTTAAATAAACATATTCTAAAATCACTTAAACTTTTGCTACAAGAAATCATTTTATTTTCAGGACTTGCTGGAGTCACAGTATTCATTGGTGGGCTTCTAGCCAAGTATTTTAACCACCATATTAAGGAAACACCAGTTAAATATGAAATAATACACACGTTAATGTCATTTGGTGCAGGTATCATTTTGTCTGCTGTTACTTTAGTATTAATTCCTAAAGGGATGGAAGAATTGAAAGTTTTACCTATGGCATTATCTTTTGGAGGAGGTGTGATTATCTTTTTACTAATTGATCGCTATTTAGCTAAGAAAGTAGGAAAAAATGCAACCTTGTTAGCCATGTTGATGGATTTTATTCCAGAGTCTATTGCCTTAGGAGCCACATTTGCCATAGAACCAAACTTGGCCATTTTACTAGCAGTTTTTATAGGTCTTCAAAATTTACCGGAGGCTTTTAATGCTTACAGAGATTTAATACTAAGTGGTTTTACAGAAAAAAAGACTCTTATAATATTTTTCTTTTTAAGTTTTTTCGGAATTGGAGGTGCTTTAATTGGACATTATTTTTTGACTGATTTTCCAGTAATTACTGCTCACCTTATGACGTTTTCTAGTGGAGGTATACTGTATTTATTAATAAATGATATAATACCCGAGAGTAAATTAGAAAATAATTATCTCACATCACTTGGCGCCACTCTTGGTTTTTTGGTAGGAATTGTAGGCGAAAAGATCATTTAAGAATAATAAATGAATGGCTTCTTTATCACACATAGAGTCTATAGATTTTATCATTTGGGTTAAGTGTACCTGCTTTTTTTGCCCAGTGATTTGATTTTCTATAAAAAAAGAAGGCTACTAAAAAAGTAGCCTTCAATTTTCTTTAAAGAGACTTTTCCTTCAGCCTCCTCCTGTAATTTATCGTATTGCCCTTTTTCTAATTAAGGCGTGCAATTCACATATAAATCCTGTGTATTGTTTACAGGAACGAAATTAGTTTCGAAACTAGGTCCATACACAGTTCTTATGTCAATACCTTCTTGAACCCAATTCCAGTTCATATCGGTTATCAAACCATTTCGCATCACCTGCCCATCTTTTATAAAAGTGGATGGAGCGAAAAGATTTCCAATAGTCAAATCATAATTGGAACCGCCTCCAGTTACATTTAGATTGGCATCGAAAGGATTGATTAAGTAAAAAGTGAAATCGTTTGGTGCAACTTCAATAGTAATGGTTTTTACAATACCAGAACCAGTAGCCCCATTACAACGGGTATTTATGAAATTTTGATTGGGGTTAAATGCTTGGTTTGTATTT
>Ga0307951_1002134_pt1 | contig 12313 bp, 12 predicted proteins | sample OrgLakmetagen374_FD_201842 | JGI IMG/M metagenome (GOLD analysis project Ga0307951, IMG submission 201842) | Saline water microbial communities from Organic Lake, Antarctica - #374 | ecosystem: Environmental > Aquatic > Non-marine Saline and Alkaline > Saline | place: Antarctica: Organic Lake... | reverse complement strand
ACAGGCAATTATGATCACAGGCAATTATGATTACAGGCAATTATGATTTCAGGCAATTATGATCACAGGCAATTATGATTTCAGGCAAATATGATCACAGGCAGTTATGATTACAGGCAATTATGATTACAGGCAATGAAGATACAGGCAGTTATGATTACAGGCAATGAAGATACAGGCAATTATGATTACAGGCAATTATGATTACAGGCAATGAAGATACAGGCATTTATGATCACAGGCAATTATGATACAGGCATTTATGATCACAGGCAATTACGATCACAGGCAATTATGTTTACAGGCAATTATGGCTACAGGAAATTATGATTACAGGCAATTATGATTACAGGCAATGAAGATACAGGCAATTATGATTACAGGCAATTATGATACAGGCATTTATGATCACAGGCAATTATGATCACAGGCAATTATGATTACAGGCAATTATGATTTCAGGCAATTATGATCACAGGCAATTATGATTTCAGGCAAATATGATCACAGGCAGTTATGATTACAGGCAATTATGATACAGGCAATTATGGTTACAGGCAATTATGATTACAGGCAACTAGTGACTGGACAATCGCTATTGCTTTTCATCTACTTTGTGCGCTTGAACACTCGCTATTCTTTTGCAGAGATAGTATAGCAGATTGGGTTAGGATATGCAGGGGCAAGGGGTGACTGGATAACTGGTCTTGATACGTTAGTTTTTCAGTGTGGTTGGACGCACAACGAGCTTCTCAAAGATGGGCTGGGTTCAATATATTAATTCTGGCCAGCCGCAAATGCCACAATCAAAACCAAGGGAGGAATTGATATCTAGCAGCACGCAACATTCACTTGAGTGAGCACGCAGCACGCAACATTCACTTGTGTGAGCACGCAGCTTTACGTACTCTCCTTCAGCAGCTGAGCGATGCACAGCCCTGGCCTGTTCCAACAGAGGTCCATTCATTCATACAAGCAAGTGTGTATGTGCGGCCTGGCAGGTGTTGTCTGGTGGTCTGCTTGATGCTTCCGTCCTCCAGCATACCCATTCATGTAAACCCTTCTACAACACACAGTGCAATGTACACTCACTGTACAACGCACAGTGCAATGTACACTCACTGTACAACGCACAGTGCAATGTACACTCACTGTACAACACACAGTGCAATGTACACTCACTGTACAACGCACAGTGCAATGTACACTCACTGTACTACACACAGTGCAATGTACACTCACTGTACAACGCACAGTGCAATGTACACTCACTGTACTACACACAGTGCAATGTACACTCACTGTACTACACACAGTGCAATGTACACTCACTGTACAACGCACAGTGCAATGTACACTCACTGTACAACACAGTGCAATGTACACTCACTGTACAACGCACATCTAGCCATCGACTCCCTGGTTCCCTTCTCTCATTTCAAAAGTGCACGCTCATGTGCGCACACCCATTCTTCCCTGAGCCTCCTCTTGATACTCACATACTCACATACTCACATACTCACTCAATTCATGCACACATTACGCCCCCTGGTCTTTCCCTCCTCCAGATCCGAGGTGCCTGAATATTCAGTGAACCTTTGAACAGCCACACCCACACACACTCAACACCTTTCTTGTGGGAAGACAAGTTCTAAGTTGACGCGACTTTCTTTGAGTCCAACCACCTCCCCTGACGTGCCTCTTTCCCTCTTTCAGCTCCTAGATACCCCTGTGTTCCCCCCAATCTTTGTACCGCCAAACCCATGCTTGCTAAAATGCATGCATCCTTCCTTGGCCCACACACTCGTATTCAGACACACGCAAGGCCCACACACCTGTCTCTCCCTCTTCCAGCTCCTGGGTGCCTGGATTGCCCCCAAACCTCTGTGCATCCAATCCCACGCACACTCAAGTGCATGCAACCTTCCTTAGCCCACACACTCATATCAAAATATACGCAAGGCCACGCACCTGTCTCTCCCTCTTCCAGCTCCTGGGTGCCTGGATTGCCCCCAAACCTCTGTGCAGCCAAACCCACGAGGGTAGCATCAGGAGTCTCCACCCAATCTCTGAATGCCTTCAGCCCCTCAAGGCCAGGAAAGGCAAGCACCACCTCCATGGCATTCACGACACCTATGCCAGACACGCCCTGCAGGAGAGTGAAGTGTGCATGATGTGTGTGATCTCACCTGGAATAAATGCCAGACACGCCCTGCAGGAGAGTGAAGTGCACGTGCTGTTTGTGTGATCTCACTTGGAATAAATGCCAGACACGCCCTGCAGGAGAGTGAAGTGCGCATGATGTGTGCGTGATCTCACCTGGAATAAATGCCAGACACGCCAACAGGAGAGTGAAGTGCACATGCTGTATCTCACATACAGTATGTGTGATCTCAGTGAAGTGCACGTGCTGTGTGTGATTTCACTTGGAGTGAGTGACAGTGCCTGCAGCACTGACACGGCATATATGTTGCACATGCTGTGTGGATTTTACTTGATGTGAGCAGCAGTGCTGGTGTATATTTTGCACATGCTGTGTGACATCTCGCTTGGAGGAGCATCAGCGCCTGCAAGAACTGACATGGTATATATGTTGCACATGCTGTGTGAAATCTCGCTTAATGTGAGCAGCAGTGCTGGTGTATACTTTGCACATGCTGTGAGAAATCTCGCTTAAAGTGAGCACAGGGCTTGCAGCGCTTACGCGGATGTTGCATTCCCTCTCATGAGGAATTCCTGGGCAATGCAACCAGCAAAATTACACTGACAGCAAGAACGCCCTTCATCCCTTTCATAGCCTGAAAACGACGACAAAAGGCATGTCACAAAAAAGTGCAAAGGCTGCCCGTCAAGTTAAACGTTCCACCCATCGAGTTAAGACGTTGTCAGTTGGGTATGACATGATGACAGAAACGAAGAGAGGGAATGCAAAAGGACACATTTGTCCTGGTGGCGTTTTTTTTTGCTGTAAGTCAAGCATTGATGCATCTGTGATGCATAGAGAGATTTTTGATGCATCTGTGATGCATAGAGGGAAAACAAATGGCCTCACACGTGCGTCTGTGCAGCATATACACACCACCAGATCATTCAAACGCCCCTACGCGGTTGAAGAGCGGTTGAAACCCAACCGCTTCCAGTTAAAATCATTTCAGCCGAGGGCCTTGGACATCGAATTCAACCACTTCAACCGCTTTGACTGATGTCTGTTTTGTCTGAAGTAGCACCGGCAGGCCCAGGAGGAGGGTAGCTCGTTCTCAAGCAAGCACTCACACCACCAGTTGCACGCAACATCGCTTGCACACTGTACACATGTATCAGAAGAAAACAGGGGGTATACCTCTGTATAGTCAGACCCCAAGAGCGTGTGTCAGGCCTACCGGTGTGTAAGGCCTGCCGGTGTGTGTCAGACCCCAAGAGCGTGTGACACATAACATATAATATATAATATCAGAAGCAAACAGGGGGTATACCTCTGTTTAGTCAGACCCCAAGAGCGTGTGTAAGGCCTGCCGGCGTGTGTCAGAACCCAAGAGCGTGTGGCACATAAAAATATAATATATAACATCAGAAGCAAACAGGGGGTATACCTCTGTGTAGTCAGACCCTAGGAGCAGGGCCAGCTCTCCCATGCGCTCCTGGCTCAGACCCAGCTCCTCTTCCACGTCAGAGGCCTTGTACTCCTCGACGTACCTAGCATGGCCCGCATGTACACAAGGGGTTGAACACTACCTTACATGTAGGTTGGATGCACTCTTGTGCGTTTTAGTAGGCGTTTCACAGCCTCTCTTGATACTGAACAAGCTTCCCATTTCGCTTGGTTGCAGGATATTTCAAGGGTTGCCCCTGTTTCTGTGCATGCCCCTGGTTTGAGTTTGCTGTGCCTACTTCACATCTTAACCTTCTGGCCACAACTCATTACAAATTCGTGATCTGAGTGTGTTATTCACTCAAAGGCACATAACCAAAAATGCACGCGCTTCAGACCCTGCAGCTTCCCAATGACACATGCAAATCAGAGGGAAAAAACACGCAAGCAACAATGGGTGCTTACTTATTGCAATTACCGCTCACTTCTTGTCAGCCACTCACTTCTCGTTTCACTTGTTTCACTTGTCAGCCACGCAGTCACTTGTTTGTTTCACTGTCAGCCACTTAGTGACTTGTTTGTTTCACTGTCAGCCACTTAGTGACTTGTTTGTTTCACTGTCAGCCACTTCTTGTTTCACATGTGTCACTTCTTGCCAGCCACTCAGTCACTTGTCGATTTCACTCAGTCACTTGTTTGTTTCACTGCCACCCACTTGTTGTTTCACTTGTTTCACTTCTCGTCAGCCACTCAGTCACTTGTCTATTTCACTGTCAGCCACTCAGTCACATGTTTGTTTCACTGCCACCCACTTGTTGTTTCACTTGTTTCATTTCTCGTCAGCCACCCGGTCACTTGTCGATTTCACTGTCAGCCACTCAGTCACTTGTTTGTTTCACTGCCACCCACTTCTTGTTTCACATGTCTCACTTCTTGTCAGCCACTCAGTCACTTGTCGATTTCACTGTCAGCCACTCAGTCACTTGTTTGTTTCACTGCCACCCACTTCTTGTTTCACTTGCTTCACTTCTTGTCAGCCACCCGGTCACTTGTCGATTTCACTGTCAGCCACCCAGTCACTTGTTTGTTTCACTGCCACCCACTTCTTGTTTCACTTCTTGCCAGCCACTCAGTCCCTTTATTTCACTGTCAGCCACAGTCACTTGTTTGTTTCACTGCCACCCACTTCTTGTTTCACTTGTTTCACTTCTTGTCAGCCACCCGGTCACTTGTCGATTTCACTCAGCCACTCAGTCACTTGTTTGTTTCACTGTCACTCACTTCTTGTTTCACATGTGTCACTTCTTGTCAGCCACTCAGCCACTTGTTTGTCTCACTTGTTTCGCTTCTTGTCCGCCACTCACTCCTTAACCACTCACTTCTTGTCAGCAAAGTTGTTGCGGTACACGTGGCGACCGCCAAACAGAAACACATCATTGTCATCTGTCACGCAGCCCTCCACTCACTTCTTGTCAGCAAAGATGTTGCGGTACACGTGGCGACCGCCAAACAGAAACACATCATTGTCGTCTGTCACGCAGCCCTCCACGAGCCCCTCCGCATCCAGCCAAGCACACTCGGCCTCAGCCTGCGGGCATGCATATACAAAAGCACTCAACATCCAACCAAGCACACGCAGACTCGGCCTCAGCCTGCGGGCATGCACTGACAAGAGATTCAACACCCAGCCAGGCACATGCAGCCTCAGCCTGGAAGCAATTACGGAAACAGGCACCCAGCATCCAGCCAAGCACGCTCAGCCTCAGCCTACGGGCATGCACTGACAAAAGATTCAACACCCAGCCAGGCACATGCAGCCACAGCCTGGAAGCAATTACAGAAACAGGCACTCAGCATCCAGCCGAGCACGCTCAGTCTCAGCCTGCAGGCATGCATGACCAAAAAGCAATCAACATCCAACCAAGCACACGCAGACTCAGACTCAGCCCGCAGGCATGCACATACAAAGGCACTCAACATCCAACCAAGCACACGCAGACTCAGCCCACAAGCAATTACAAAAATAGGCACTCATCACCCAAGCAAGCACACTCAGCTTTAGCCTGCAAGCACGCATAGACACAAACGCCCAGATCAAAAACAAACATCGCACCCTGCGGGCCCGTGGACAGACACAGCAATAGCGGCGACAGAAAAGGCTAATCAAATAGACCCTTTAAGAGCTTCTATTAATCTAGCTGGGTTTGCCGTACTTCAGCAACGACGTAGAAGCAAGCTTTCAGAACAATAGCACCCAGTCGGCAAGCTTTGTTTCAGCCCGTGGGCATGTTCACCACACTGCCATTGGCCTTCTTTAAATATCAGAGGATAATCGCTGAGCAGAAACAACCCTGCTTCTGACGCCGCCAGAAAAACACTAGTGTCAGCCAGTGTACGCAGAGGTGGGGTGGGCAAGGAAATGTTGCCAGATAACGTTATCCCTCTCCTTCTACACTGAACAATAAACATCAATCATTGAGTGCATCAAAGCTGTCACAAAAAAGGCAAACAGTTACCAAAAAGGCAAACGCCTGCACTGAACAATATATATAGCAATCATTGAGTGCATCAAAGCCGTCACAAAAAAGGCAAACAGTCACCAAAAAGGCAAACGCCTACACTGAACAATATATAGCAATTATTGAGTGCATCAAAGCTGTCACAAAAAAGGCAAACAGTCACCAAAAAGGCAATCGCCTACAATGTCAGAAGCTCGCTAAGAGAAAAATAACAAACAAAAAGGCTGAAGAGAGTAAATAACTTCAACTAAAAGGCTCCTCACAACAATATAGCAAGAGCAGCAGAGCTTATTGCCTATCACAGGGAAAGTATTAAACTCCTGCCTCGTGTCGAAGCCTGAGAGCAGCCACTCACTTTAACAGATCTGCAATATTTAGGTTGAAGGGTACCACCATTTGAAGCAATGTGTGTGCGTGTGTGTGTGTGTGTGTGTGTGTGCGCGCGTGTGTGTACAGCATTACTCACACATCCCAACATACAAGAATGACGGTGTGTGCAGTCCCCTGAAATATGACCACTCCTCTTGACGAGCTAACGGTAAATCACTGTCATAAGCTTGCAGCATCACTGTCAGAGCTTGCAGCTTTATATTAACCTTAGGCAAAATCCTACCCCATCATGCTACGAACGCAAATTCCGATCCGAACGTCAATGACGCTACATTCACAAATTCCGCTACCTTCGCTCCTATTTGTTCGCTAATAGCCCCGACCTCATAGGGATTCGCGCTATAAGTAGGGTTGGCCAGAACCGTATAAATACACCGTATATGACTGTATTTTCAGTGATTACCCTACCGTATCTACACCGTATATATATGGTTCTGGTCAACCCTGGCTATAAGGTATTAGTATCTAATATGTATGGATAGCCCAGACATGGTACAGACATCAAGGAAGTCATCAAAGACCATCATCCTCTGACCGTCTTCAAAACGTCCAGACAGTGCTGCTCACCTCTACAGGAGCCACAATGTAGGGGATGCCAAACAGCTGCAGCAGCTCTTGACACTCCCCGTACATCTCAGGGGTAGGGCCCTCTGCGCTGCGCGCTGCTCGGGAAGCCTGCAACAAGCATACACAATACACATAACAGAAAAAGAGGATGACGTTTTGTACGGGTGTAATATAAGTAGGGTTGGCCAGAACCCTATCACAGTGTACATACGGTATTTTTGGCAGGGAAATCACCAAATGTACGGTCACATACGGTGTATATATACGGTACTGGCCAACCCTAAATATAAGGTGTTGCAATCATGTCCGAAGAGCTCGCCTCAACAAAAGGCTTGGCTCTTGCTGAGGGTGCGGCCCAACCCTGACAATGTATACATAAATGCTTCAAATAAGTAGGGTTGGCCAGGACCGTATATATACACCGTAAATGACCGTATATTTGGTGATCTCCCTGCCCAAAATACCGTGTATACACCGTATATATATGGTCTGGCCAACCCTACACCGTATATATATGGTTCTGGCCAACCCTATAAATAAGCCAACCGTGCGTCAATGCACGCATCGCTCTACATCGGGTTCTAGTTTATTGCGGCGCATCAGCAGTACCAGGAGTGAGTGGCGGTGGATGTTTCTGTGCTGCGTGCTGCTCAGACAGCCTCTGCGGAGGGGATGCAGCACAGGTAGGAGCGGCAGAAACGCTAAGGCTGTAACAGATAGGCAGGCTCACGGGATTGCTTGCACTGCCGTGATGCCTTCTGATTAGATATGAGTAGGGTTGGCCAGAACCATACAATTATAGGTATATACGGTGTACATACAGTATTTTTAGCAGGAAAATCACCATACATACGGTCATATACGCCGCACGCCGCATACATACGGTTCTGGCCAACCCTAGGTATGAGACATATCAAACTACGTGCTGCACAAACAGTAAATCTGCGCGGTAGAACTGGGTCCAATACAGAGCATAAGTTCGTGATGCCTTCTGATTAGATATGAGACATATCAAAATACGTGCTGCACCAACAGTTAATCTGCGCGGTAGAACTGGGTCCAATACAAAGCATAAGTTCGTGATGCCTTCTGATTAGATATGAGACATATCAAACTACGTGCTGCACCAACAGTTAAACTGCTGAGTAGAATTGGGTCCAATACAGAGCATAAGTTCGTGATGCCTTCAGATTAGATATGAGACATATCAAATTACGTGCTGCACCAACAGTAAAACTGCAGGGGTAGAACTGGGTCCAATACAGAGCATAAGTTCACAGTCTCAAACAGCCTCCTCTTACATACATAGGAGAGCAGCTACTTGTGCGTGGGAGGGGCGTGTCCCCTTTATAACCAGTACGCAGTATGATGTCAAAATGCCCAAATAACAAAAGACAAGGTCGTTGGAGGATGAGCGTTTTGTGGAAGCTGTTTACACCGCTGTTAAAGAAAGGGCTATCAAACAACTGCAACAGATTTGCATGACTATCCAATCAACCACACCCCCACCCCCACCCCCACCCCCACCCCCACCCACACCCACACCCACACCCACACCCATACAACACACCTGACCCCGTAGCTGCGCTTCTTCAACATCAATTGCTGCCAAAGCAGCTTCAACGCCAACTTGCTGAGGCTGCTGCTGCTGCTGCTGCTGCTGCTGCTGCTGTTGTTGAAATTGCTGCTGTTGCTGCTGCTGCTGTTGTTGAAATTGCTGCTGTCGCTGCTCCCCTGGGTATGCGTCTTGCTGTTGGCCCAGGTACTGCTGGCCGTGCTGCTGCTGCTGCTGCTGCTGCTGCTGCTGCTGTACAAGCATCGTCTGCCCACCCATTTCGCCATCTTCACCCCAGTCTCCCTCGTCATGGTCGTCCTCCTCCCCCTCCTCTCCCCCCTCCAGCTCACGCTCCAACATTGCCTCCAGCTCTGCCTCTGACAGAGGACCAGTGAGCACCTGTGTGTGCGTGTATGTATGAGTGTGTATGTGTGCGTGTGTGTGTGTGCGTAATTACGTGCAGGTCTCCAGCTCTGCCTCTGACAGAGGACCAGTGAGCACCTGTGTGTGTGCGTGTGCGTATGTGTGTGCATGTGTGTGTGTGATTACGTGCAGGCCTCCAGCTCTGCCTCTGACAGAGGACCAGTGAGTACCTGTGTGTGTGCATATGTGTGTGCATGTGTGTGTGCATGATTACGTGCAGGTCTCCAGCTCTGCCTCTGACAGAGGACCAGTGAGCACCTGTGTGTGTGCGTGTATGTATGAGTGTGTATGTGCGCGTGTGTGTGCGTAATTACGTGCAGGTCTCCAGCTCTGCCTCTGACAGAGGACCAGTGAGCGCCTGTGTGTGTATGTATGAGTGTGTATGCGTGTATATGAGTATGTATGTTCAAATGCGTGTATGAGTGTGTATGAGTGTGTGTGTGTGCGTGTGTGTACGTATTCATGTGCATACACGTGTGTCTGTATGTATGCGTGTATAGTTATGTATGTGCGCGTATGCGTGTGCGTGTGCGCGTGTGTGCAAAGCCAAGCAAGGACTCAAGCTAAGATGTACCTGGCGAGCCGCTCCACTGCTTGGAGGAGTGGTCATTACATCTGCTGTATGTTGCACGCTTCTTGAAGGGGTGGTGGTGGTGGTGGTGGTGGCAGGACCTGCTGTGTGTGGCATGCTCCTCGGGGGGGTTGGTGTAATGTTGATGGTGGTATTGGTGTTGGTAGTGTTGATGGTGTTGGTGGTTGTGTTAACTAGTCCTGGACGGCTAGCCGGGTAGTGCTCAGTTGGGGTGGTGGCGCTAATTGGGGAGTGTCCACTGGGGGCAATGGTGGATGGAGCGGGCTGGTGGAGGGGAGTGCATGCTAGCCCATGCTTGTCATGGGTTGGGATGGATGTGAGTGCGTGTGTGGGGTCATGAGAAGCAGGGAGGGAGGGTGCACTTTGGGGGGCTGACGTGCCTTGGAGGCGAGCTGTGCTGGCAGACAAAGGTGATAGTGGTGTTGGGGGTTGGGCAGGGGGGGGTGCAGAAGCGTGGGGGATTGTGGTTTGTGGCTGTGTGGATGGAGGGGACAAGGGATGTGTCGGCTGTTTGGGCTGTGTGGCTGGAGGAGCAAGATGTCGTGGTTCAGTAGACAGTGCTGACAAAGGAGGAGGAAGCAATTGATTGGATAGTGCCGGCGAAGGAGGAGGAAGTTCAGGAGTAGATGTAGGAGAGCGTGGATGCCCTGCTACTGCCTGGTGCGTGGTAGGTGGGTCCTTTAGAGGCTCCTCCACTATGTCATTCCACTCCTCCTCCTCCTCCTCCGCCTCCTCCTGCCCCCTCTTCTCAAATACACCCATGCCATGATGCACAGATTTCCTCTCGTCCAGCCGCTGCTGCTGCTGTTGCTGTTGCTGTTGCTGTTGCTGCTGTTGCTGTTGCTGTTGCTGCTGCTGTTGCTGCTGATACTGTTGCTGTTGCTGTTGCTGTTGCTGTTGCTTCTGTTGCTGTTGCTGTTGCTGTTGCAGCTGCTGCTGCTGCTGCTGCTGCTGCTGTTGCTGCTCCTCCTGTTGCTGCTGCTGCAGCTGTTGCTGCTGCTGCTGCTGCTGCTGCTGCTGCTGCTGCTGCTGCTGCTGTTGCTGCTGCTGCTGTTGCTGCTGCTGCTGCTGCTGCTGCTGCTGCTGCTGCTGCTGTTGCGCCTCAGTTTCTTGTACCTGCTCTTGCTGCTCCACGTCCATTGCACACCCCACATCCTCCCATTCCACCTCTGAGTGCTCACCTTCGCGCTGGACATGCGCCTGCTGGTGATCTTGTTGCCTCGTTTGCTGCTGCTGCTGCTGCTGCTGCTGATACTGGTGATAATCTTTCTCTCCAGCTCGCAGCAGCTGCTGCTGCTGCTGCTGCTGCAGCACTTGGTGTTTTTGAGGCCTGACTGGTGAAGCTGCTGTCTGTGATGGTGCTGCTGCTCGTGAAGATGCACCCACTGTTGGAGCCGCAGCTGATGATGTTGTTGGTGATTGTACAGAGGGTGTTGCTGGTGCTCCTGCTGCGAGCCGTGCTTGTGCAGGTGCTGTTGCCGTCGACGGTGCTGCTGAAGCTGCTGAGGTCTGCACAGTTTGTGAAGGTGTAGCTGTTGACGGTGCCGCTGCTGCTGGTGCTGCTGGTGAAATAGTTTGTGAGGGTTCTGCAATTGGTAATGGTGGTGGTGCTGTTGGCGATGACACGGCTGCTGCCGCTGCTGCTGCTGCTGCTGCTGCTGCTGCTGCTGCTGCTGCTGGTGGAGGCGCAGCTGGGGCTGCGACTTTCTTGCGTGGGGCGTGAGAGAGGGAGAGAGAGTCGTCAAAGAAATCAAAGGACAGTTTGGTAAGGGCTGAGGTGCCCTTTGAGGGCGGGCTTGGTTGCTGCTGGTGCCGCTGCAGGTGCTCATGCTGCTGCTGTTTATGAAGCGTGCTTTGTGCTTGCGGCTGAATGTCCTCGCTATGCTGCTGCTGCTGCTGCTTGTGCCCCGGCCCTTGCTGTGCTTGTAGCTGGGCCTCTGCCCTCTGGTCTTTTTGTGCTTGCTGCTGGACATCTAGTTCTTGCTGTCCATCTTGTTGCTGCTGTTGCTGCTGCAGCAGCAGCTGCTGCTGCTCCAGCAGCCTGCGCTGTCTGTCAGGGGCAGGGGGGAGTTGCAGAGCACGCTGCCCACACTGGTTAATGGTTTGAATGAGCTCCAGCGTGCGTTGGTGCGTGCCCTGCTGCTGCGGGTGCGGGTGCGGGTGCGGGTGCGGGTGCGAGTGCGGGTGCGGGTGCGGGTGCGGGTGCGGGTGCGGGTGCGGGTGCTGGTGCTGCTGCGGGTGCTGGTGCTGGTGCTGATGGCCATCATATGACCTATCATCGTCTGCGCTGTCATTACCATACAGCCCCCCTTGCTGTTCGAGGATCTCCTCCCACACCTCGTCCCCTTCTACCTCATCTAACAGCAATCCACCTCCCCCCAGCACATCTCCTCCTACCACCGTCACATCCTGCTGTGTTTCTGCTTGTGGTGGTGGTGCTGCCGCTTCCAGGGCTGTTGCTGCTGCTGCTTCTGCTGCTGCTGACACCGTTTCAGCCACTTTTGGCCCCATTTCCACCTGTGCTGTTCCAGCTCCTTCCATTCCAGCTTTTGCAGCTTCTCCACCTGATGCTGCTGCTGCTGCTACTGTAGGTCCACAAATCTGTGGTTGCGGTAATGTCCCCATCCCGCATGTTTCTGCTGCTGCTGCCATCTCGTCCTCCCCTCCTCCCTTCCCTT
>Ga0307951_1002120_pt1 | contig 12357 bp, 9 predicted proteins | sample OrgLakmetagen374_FD_201842 | JGI IMG/M metagenome (GOLD analysis project Ga0307951, IMG submission 201842) | Saline water microbial communities from Organic Lake, Antarctica - #374 | ecosystem: Environmental > Aquatic > Non-marine Saline and Alkaline > Saline | place: Antarctica: Organic Lake... | reverse complement strand
GTGCATCCGGGAGGCCCTCATCTACGACATCCTGGTCGTTAGCAAAAGAGGACAGCACATCACCCACGGGCGTGCGGAGGAAAAACAGGATTGGAGCCTGGAAGGTGCAGAAAAAAAGAGGGAAGATGAGCTGGAATGTAATATTCGATGACAGCACAGCAAGACCTCCACAGGTGTATGACGGAAGAGTCGTATGGGGATTTGTTAAGTAACACGTGCAGGTTAGACAACACGCTCAGTAACATGTGCAAAGAGGCTCGGTAACATGTGCAGGCAGGCTAGGTAGCATGCTCGATAACACGTGCAGGCTAGGTCATATGCTCGGTAACATTTGCAGACAGGCTAGCAGGGAGCATGTGCAGGCAGGCTAGGTAGCATGCTCGGTAACACGTGCAGGCTACGTAATACGCTCGGTAACATGTGCAGACAGGCTAGCAGGGAGCACGTGCAGGCAGGCTAGGTAGCATGCTCGGTAACACGTGCAGGCTAGGTAATAGGATGGTAACATATGCAGACAGGCTGGGTATCATGTGCAGGCTACCTTACTTATATTAAGCAAAGTCAACCTTAAGGACATACAGGACAAGACTGGCCTCTAGAACAATGGCAGGAGAAGGCAATGCTTAGAACTAACATGCTCAACATCTTTCTGAGTAATAACATCCTGCACACTGTAAGAGCATGGTCAAGCTGCTGCTTTTGTTTCTACACACCTTCAGGACACGGTCAAACAGCTGGTTGTGTAGCTGGGTGGATGCTCGGATGTGCCACATTGCAAAGAAGCCGTCTCTCGATAGCAGCAGCAGGATAAACAGCACCACCATAGCCTGAGAATGAAACAAGCATACAAAGGTGGACCATCAATGTCGAACATGTTTGGGATCTTGCTAGATGGAAAGTTGGCATTCCTGAGGATCAACAGCACCACCATGGCCTGGAAGTGCAGTTAGTGAGCACACGACCATAATGAGCCATTGTCGTCAAAAAAGTTTGCGGGGTGCGAGCGGGAGAGTTGCTAGTACGAAAGTTGCCATTCCCTTGATAGCAGCGGGGATAAAACAAATAGCACCACTACTATGCTCTGAGAATGTTGGAAAGAAACTTGAAGCAGTACCAGGGGGGGGAGCATTTTGTGAGGGTGCAGCAGAAAACAAGTGCAACAAATGAGTACACTGCTTCATGGTGCATGGTCTCTGTTCAATCATCTACTCTCTGTTGGCTTGGTGGCTTCAAAGATAGACTTGTTCGGTGTGAGCATTAGCCATGGCTAAAGTGGCAAGTGGGCATGGTTAACGTGCACGTGGCACGTGGCCATGGTTAACGTGGCCATGGTTAACTTGCACGTGGCAAGTGGCCATGGTTAACGTGCACGTGGCAAGTGGGCAGTACTGCCTGCCTTTGTTTCCTTGTTTTTCTACTTTTTTAATTACTTCCTGAAGGAATTGTTCTTTGAGCCATAGCCAGGCCTTAATCCTTCATTGATTGATTGTTTGCTGCTGCAGAGACAGTGTACTCAACCCCTGTTGTCTGCGAAAGTTTGTGCACCGCGCCTACTTAAGCCAGAACATAACTGTTGACTACTCTTATCTGTAAAGGCGACTATTCACACGCCAACAAGTCTTTGTGCTCACCACATAGGCGCTATTCATAAATGCGACTTTTCACATGCCAACAAGTTTTCTTGCTCACCACATAGAAGCTATTCATAAAGGCGACTATCCACACCCTAACGGGTCTTTTTGCTCACCACATAGGAGCCAACGTATACAACATTGGCGTCATATGAGACCTCTGCCGTGTTTTCACTGATGGCAAACGCATCTTCTGACCACCACCTGCGCGGCGTGAGCGCAAACATTGACTATCAATATTGAAAAACAAAGCTACACAAAGGAGGGAAGTATAATCGTTGGTTAGGGTTGGCCAGAACCATACGTGTATAGGTATATACGGTGTATATACGGTATTTTTGGCAGGAAAATCACCTTACATACGGTCATATACGGTGTGTAGTGTGTATATACGGTTGTGGCCAACTATTGTTGGTTGATGGGCTGGGCTTGCTCACAAGAGTTACCCTACGGATACGGATGCATTTTTGAAGCAGGTGGATTGGACAACAAGCACAAGCACGGTGAAAAAAAATCCCTCGCACTCTAATGAATACTGCTTTGACGCTACAAAGCAACAGTCGACAAAACGCAACAATGCGGAAACATGCTTACCTCACCCACACGTCAGAATAAAGTCTGGATACTTGGCACGCCACAAAGAGGTAAAAGGAAAAGGCGGCCATGCCTACCCCTCCCGCCTGTAACGTTAGGGGATGCACGTAGGAAAAGCGGGCACTCGTATGAATGCATACCAAGAATTGACACACTGAAAAAAGCGAGAGTGGAGGGCAGCCATGAGCAGTAGGCCTGCCTGCAAGAGTGCACGGAGTGGAAATATAAAGGGCAATGTAATTATATTGCCTTATAAAGGGAAGGTATAAGGGGTACAGAGTGGAAAACAGACAGACGTATGAATACAGAGTCTGACGGAATAAGTGGCACAGCCATGGCATGGCCACCTGCCTGCAATAATAAGAGTGCACAGAGGGAAATACGCTGCAGTATGAAGACGGCATTATCGGCACATTGAAAGATAAAGGGTGGAAAATGTGGCCGTGGATCAATAGGGCCGCCTGAACACTCTACCTTTGTCCAGTGTGAGGATGATTTATTTGGTCAGCCTGCAATGTAAGAGGCAAATGAAGGATGAGCATCTCGGCATAGGTTGCAGTACAAGTGAGATTATACCCGTACGCAGAGCATCACATACAGGCAGATGGGCCAATACTGCCTCTAGCATAATGAGGGCGCACATTAAATAATTATGCAACGCTTGTGAATCAAGGTGTGAACCATCAGAGGGGGTTATCTGAGCAAAAGCCAAAACATGCTCCCTTTTGCATGAAAGGTGCAACTACTCACACGTCACTTCATCAAATTGGACCCAACTTAACTTCAAACTGATTCTGACTTTATGAGCTTCCCGAGCATCTGCTCAAATTTAGACAAGTCGCCCTGCGTACAGAATGACAGGACTAAAAGCACACGTCGTGCACCTGTTCCCTAGATGGGTGCTTTCCAGGGGGAATGGCACATTGATTCGCAGATCTTGCCAACCACTTAGTCTTTTTGCCCATTTCTCTTGCAATGATCTTTAATTTATTATAAGGACTTCAAAACACTAAAAATCACCAGGTTTGGTGCGCTGGCTGGTCAGACATAGCATATGGCTGCTCAAAAAGTAGGGTTCACGCCGCAGCCGATTCGGTATGGGCCCCGCAATTGGCACGTTTCAAGCTCAGCTGCATTGGATTCAGCCCTGCATATCAGAGCTGAGCTTGAAACCTGCAAATTATGGGAGCCATACCCTAGGAGCATGCCAAAACCTGACCATTTTGGGCCTCAGATGACCCTCTTTGGTAACTTATGAGCCAAGCTCAAGCCTTGGAATAAGTATGCTCAGAAAAACATGAGGTAAACGTGTGCTGTCTTTCAATGGTTTGGGAATGATCTGGGAGGCATCCCACCAACGAATGTTCTGCAGCATGTTCTGCAGCAAACGCAAGTACAGCATGAAGATGCACACAAACACACACAGACACACACATGTTTCAATGTGTGTACTGCCAAAAATCCAGCGTTGCGTTTTTTTCTTTGCTACCACACACACACACACACACACACACACACACACACACACTCACACACACACACACACATACACACATGCATAAGCAAGCAACACACCTTTGCGTACACCTTGCCAGCCTGGCTGGCAGATATTCGCCTAACAGTCCCTGTGAAGGGATCGGGTGGAGGGAGAGGGGCGGGAGGGGCACCGACGACAATGCCAACTTGTCCTTCATCCATTTGTGGCGGCTTCCCCACTGCCGCCATCATGCTCTGCATGTAAATGTGTGTATATGCGTGTGTGTGTTTTTGCGCGTGTATTTGTGAGTGTGGTGGTGTGCATATGTGTGCGTTTGTGCAGTTGAGCACGAATCCAGCTCTACCTTTTATTTTGCTCTAGATGAATTTTAGTTCAAGCTTGATTAGGCACTGTGAGTAAAAGGAAGTGAACATCTTAAAGAGTTCTCTTTGATGAGAGTAAAAGGCGCGCTGTCAGGTCAAGTCACTGTCACTGCAAAGTATAAGACTCAGCACATCCACTAATCCACTATTTTGATCTGCAATAAAATATAGTACTAATCTAGGAACTCGCTTCAGGAGGATCCCAGAGTCTTCCCCATTGACCTCACGTTTTTTTGGCAGAGAGGTTCAATGGTACTTGGAATGTAATGGAACCTGATCCTCATTCTTATGATATTTTATTTCACTTCTTTCCTTTTCTATTCACTAGCAACTTCACCTACCACAAAGAAGATGGCATGTGCTGAGCTGAAATGCCAATCTTTAGCAAAATAATATGTGAGCCCGACAAGAGGCTGCAAACAAGAGGCTGCAAACACACACACACACACACACAAAACACACACGTGTACATGCATATCTAATGTAATATGTGGGCCAGAGTACTGGCATTCATGCTAACAGGCTACCGTCTCCCTGCTGGAAGTTCTGTTGATCTCACGCACCTTGCTGCTGATTGGCAGCTGCACCGAAATGCCACGGTTTGCTCTGCTGAAAGCTGTGGCAAGGGCAGAGCTACCCCGGCGGCCAAGTGCTGCTTGCGCGTGTGCATCCTCTTCCTCTTGTTCTCGTGCTTTTGCAGCTGCTGTCGCTGCTGCTTCTGCCTCAGCCTGCAAGGGGGTGCGTTGTTATTCTCCTCTCGTTCTGATGTGGTTACATGTTTTATGTGAGCATGTGAGCATCAAAGAAATTGGTCTCAGTATTGAGAGAGAACACTTGCAGTTGTGGTGAGAGCACTGCCAAATATTCAGCTTGAGAGCACTGCCATACATTCAGCTAAAGAGTGCACTGCAAAATCAGCTTGAGAGCGATTCCAAACATTCAGGTTGAGAGCACTGCCAGACATTCAGCTTGAAAGTGCACTGGCAAACAATCAGCTTGAGCGCACTGCCAAACATTCAGAGCACTGCAAAACATTCAGAGCACTGCCAGACATTCAGCTTGAAAGTGCACTGCACAATCAGCTTGAGAGCACTGCCAAACATTCAGAGCACTGCCAAACATTCAGCTTGAGAAAGAACACTTGCAGTTGTAGGGAGAGCACTGCCAAACATTCAAATCGGTCCGAGATGCCCCAGCCTAGTGTTTCGAGTCTATCCTCACCAATTACGATCTTTAACCTTTTTTAAATTATCCTCACCAATTGCATGGAATGTTTAAATGCACAAACGTTTAGCTTTTTCCTTCTTGAAGATCATGCGCAGAAACACGCCACATGATCTTGCTTCTGGGAGGAGGCTTGACGAAGATAAGGCCTCATATTAAAGCACGCCTACAAATTTGCCGGCAAGCCCGTCCAACTCAAAATACACTTTGCAGAAACTAAAGTGAAACCTCCGTGCCTGTTCTTGCTCACCAGACGCTGTGAGTACCTAACAAGCGTCATCAGAAGCCGACTTAAGGCTTAAGCCCACGCACACTTCAGAGTGCTAGCAATGTTGGAAATAATCGATTTCAGCGCCTGCAGCTTTTGTTGAATTCTTTTTCACAGTGGCAGGGGAAGATCGTGCAAAGGATTCATTGCAAATGCTTGAACACTGCCTGAGCGAATGATGGAGGTCGTGTCCAGAATGAAACAGTCCCACACAGTCCATGAGTGGCATTCGGAACAGTTGTTGTTCAACAATGGCAGAGAAGCAAGGCAACATATTTTGAAATTTCATTAAATTACTGGCAGACTCTGTATGTTCAGTTCAGACAGGGTGCCGCCAACGATGTTTATACACGGCACTGCAAACCATCAAAAATAAGCCAGCATGAATCCAAATCCCACACACCTAATAATGGCAAGCCCTGTCCAGCTCAAACAGGGCGCCAGCACAGTCTATACACGGCATTGTGAGCCTTCAGCACTACACCACAGAAAGAGGCAACAGAAGATCCATAATCCACGCACCTGCTGGCAGGCCCTGTCCATCTGAAACAGGGTGCCAGCACAGTCTATTCAAGGCACTGTGAACCTTCAGCACTACACCACAGAAAGAGGCAACAGGAAATCCATGATCCACGCACCTGCTGGCAGGCCCTGTCCATCTGAAACAGGGCGCCAACACTGTCCACGCGCGGCATTGTGGACCGCTGGTGTGCAACACGCAGGGAGAGAGAGGATGCTTCCGGAAGGGTTGTGCACTCCCTCGGAATTTGTGATGATAGTGCTGCTGGAGAGGAGGCGTCTTGAGGCAAAGTAGCACCGTGTGTCAACAGCCTCTCGTCTGGCGGTGATTCTGGGATTGTTGCAGTGCGGGTGTGGCGTGGCTATGCCTTAAGGTATTGTTTGAGTTGGAAAGGAAGATGTCGTGCAATTTGCTAAACACAATCAAAGGCATTTTTTTGTGGTTGAGAAGCAATGATTACCGGACAGGCGCAATGCTTGTATTTTACAGCAGCTCTGACCATAAACCATTCAGCCCAAATTTGAACCTCTAGAGGATGCTGCTTCTTTAGAGTGCCATTGAATCGTACAGCTAGTGTTTCCACACACCGATCAGCCCTCTTTGCATCCCTGCCAAGCCAGCACGGAGCTCAAGCAGCACATGTTAGTCTGTACCCTTTGTGTGGTCTTTCGTTTGGGAGTTGTTTTTAACTCTGGTGCCTGCAAAGCTCTGTTCAAGTTCCTTGCTTAGATTCCTTTTAGCAGGCTTTCCCAGTGTCCTGGCTTAAATGCAAAGCTTCAGTATCGTCTAAGAATGCTCAATATGCTAATTGGCTAACAGCTAAGGTTGTGTCAAGACAAGCACACGGTACAAGCACATGCAGCTGCCCCTGCCTCCATCGACACCTCCACACTCATGCACAAGCCGCCGCCTGGATCTGCCACAGAGTGTACATGTAATCCCGCAGGGCTGTGGAGTGTGGCTGGCAGAAGAGACGGAAACCGCACCCCACAGCCGCATGCAGGGCCCTTTTCCAGCCCGAGTGTAATCAGATGGGGGAGAAGGGAGGTGTATGGCAGCACCCTGCAATACAGACCTGCCACAGTACTGCAAAGTCTGTGCGGATCAGCAGGTGCACATACAGCAACACCACTCAAGCACAGAACTTCATCAACCTCAACCCTTTCCTCATCAACCCCGCTCCATCCTTGAGAAGGGGAGGGCCCTCCGCGGCATGCGGGCACGGTTGCTGCTGTTCTGGTTGTTGCCTCTGCTGTCAGCCAGGGCCATTACTGCCTCTGCTTTCAGCCACGGCAACAACCAGAACAGCAGCATCAACCCCGCTCCATCCTCGAGAAGGAGAGGATTGCTGTTTGTACAGAGGTTTTTTGCACCAGAACAACAACAAACTCGTTTTTCCTGCATTAACTGAATGTTTCTATGAGCAGGCTAGCAATCGCACGCTTTGACTGAAGGCCTTTCCTTGTAGACCTTGTAAACCTTGTAAAACTAGTTCAGAGCTTGGCGCAGCTGCTGCTCTGCTGTCCTGGTCGCTTACCTTGCACGGCATGCAGTTGCTGATGCTGTTGTTCTGTTTGCTGGTCATGCTGGTGGCTAGCAGCAGCAAAAGGCGATGCCTGTGTGTAACAAGCAGCGGTAGAGACACAGGGGAATGAATAACATAAGGGATGAGTAAACAGAGCATTTGGGAAAAGAGTGGGCAGCAAAAGGAAAATGTCTAAGCGATTGCCTGGTGCTACTGGCTTAAACTGCAGTTTTCAATGTCCTGCCAGCTGCAAACAGACAACAGCGCAGGCCCTTTCTGTTCCATGTATTGTCTGTTTATCATTCACCTCATTCAGTGAGATCTACGAGAGACACTTGGCAAATTAAAAAATGAGCGATAGAAAAGGCTTAGGTGAGAAGATAGGATCGAAGACAAATACATATCATAAAAAAAGAATAACTCTGATGGGAGAGGAAGCATTGGCGAGAGCAGGTATGTGAAACTGTCGATAACTTAATATAAGTGGCCGGTGCTTGAGCGTGACGTTTATGCTGGGGATGTCTAGTGTGTATAATGAACAAGAAAGGGTGTTGCTCCAAGTCAAAACTAGCATGGCAAGTTGGGTCAACTATTTAGATCATTAAAAAATAGTATACAATATGGAAGGGCTCACCAAACCTTTAGGTATGCTTGGGCCAGTCAGATCTATGGATACATAAGACGAAACTGCCAAATCATTAAGGCGGGGCCAGTTACTATATTTCTACTATGAAATGTAACGACATTGAAAAGCAGCCTTGTGCAGATGCCTGTATAAAGAAAGCTGTTTGAAGGCAGAGCTGGCTATATGCTTTGATGCTCCGTCGGCTGTGTCTGCATAACATGTGTGCCTCTGTGTGAGGACAAATGCAAAATGGCAGCACAGCACAGTACATTACTGCCACAGTATACTACGTCTGTGTCGATCGGTAAGTGCACACCCAGCAATACCACTCAAGCAGAGAAACTGACCTTGAACTAACCGTATTACTGCACTCGTCATCCACCTGCTGATCGGCTCAGACTTTTGCAGTACTGTGGCTGTACTGTACTGCAAGGTGCTGCCAATCACTACCTTTCTCCCCCATCTAAATTAAACTTGGGCAGGAGAAGAGCAAAATTTCTAAGTTTTTGTTGGAGTTGGAAAGGACCTTTATGCTCACACACTGCACACAATATATGAGGTTCATAGTAGGGAGTTTGCTATCTCTCTTGACCTATGTAATTTGCCAACAACATATACGAGGCACTGTGTGCTGCAGTCTCCACTTGCACTGCCAGGTTTCCTGCCTCAATTTTTAGAGGATTGAGACTCAGCAGAGAAAATTGACAAGTAGCATATACACATACACACACACACTCACACACAGACACACAGTACCATCAATACCTACAGTACGAGAGCTGAAATTGGCATCAAATCAGCATGATCTGCAGCTCTCAGACTGCACTTACCGTTTAAACACTGGTGCGGTGCTGCTGAACAAAGCGGCATCAAAACGGCATGATCTGTGGATTTCAATCTCTACTTACCATGTGCAACACTGGTGCAGTGCTGCTGAACAATTCACTACTGGCACGATCTGCAGATTTCAATCTGTACTTTCTGTTTAAATACTGGTGCAGTGCTGCTGAACAATTCATAACTGGCACGATCTGCGGATTTCAATCTGTACTTTCCGTTTTAATACTGGTGCAGTGCTGCTGAACAATTCACAACTGGCACGATCTGCGGATTTCAATCTGTACTTACCGTTTAAACGCTGGTGCAGTGCTGCTGAACAATTTACTACTGGCATGATCTGTGGACTTCAATCTGTACTTACCGTTTAAACACTGGTGCAGTGCTGCTGAACAATTCATTACTGGCACGATCTGCGGACTTCAATCTGTACTTACCATGTGCAACACTGGGTCTGCATCATCTGTAGCCACAGCAGAGTCACCTGCCTCTACTGTGGCGAACATTAAATGTCCAGTTTTCAGGTGCGTATTAATCACCTGCAAAAATAATTGCGCATACGATTGTGTAAGACCTTTGTGTGTGCGTGTGTGTGTTGGAGTGGCCAAAAGGAAATCTCTCATGGATGTGTGATGGGTAATTTTGTAATCGTTACCGTATTATAATCTTTTAATGCTTTCCACTGTTTGTGCTTCAGGAATGACGGCATCATTGTGGGACCGTGTGCAACACTGGGTCTAGTGCTGCATCACCACATCTGCTGTGGCTGCAGATGGTGATACAGCACCAAACCCAGTGTCGCACACGGTAAGTACAGATTGAAATCCGCAGATCATGCCAGTATTGGTTTTTTAAGCAGCACTGCCCAGTGTTCAGATGCGTCTTATTCGCCTGCAAAAAAAATGCGCATATGACTGCGTAAAAACTTTGTGTGTTTGTGTGTTTGTGTGTGTGTTTTGGAGTGACCAAAATAAATGTCCTCATGGATGTGTGATGGGTAATTTTGTTCTCATTACAATGTTGTAATCGCCAAATGCTTTCCACTGTTTTTGCTTCAGGAATGATGGCATCATTGCGGGACAGTGAGAGCCACTGGGTCTGGTGCTGCATCAGCATTGACTACCACAGCAGAGTCTCCAGCCTCCAAAGTGGCAAACATGAGATGTCTGGACATTTAATGTTTGCCACTGTGGAGGCAGTACACTCTGCTGTGGCAAACGCTCACGTTTGCCACGGTGAAGGTCAGAGACGCTGCCCTGGAATATGAAGCATTGTAAGTTACAAATTGTAACACAGCCTTGTCAACCGTGTATTATTTACCAACCGTGTAAACGCATCACATGCAAATTTATAACACAGCCTTGTCAACCGTGTATTATTTACCAATCGTGTAAACGCATCACATGCAAAGTTCAAGCAAGATTCAAGTACTATGGGCCGTACCATCCTGATGTAAGTACATCGATGGTTTGGGCCGTCGATGGCCCCGTTTTCTATAATTACCACTCTCATAAACGCAGTACATGCAAAAATCCAAGTAACCCAGGGTATATACTTACATCAGGGTGGAACGGCCCAAAGTACGTTATGGACCCATTCTCCGCAACCGCCATATTATCACACTGCGGAAGCAGATCCAGCTGGTGCGTGATCCACACCACTGCCTTGCCACGCATCACACCACGGATGCAGTGCGTGAAAATGTGCACGGCTGTGTGCTGGTCCACAGCGCTGCAAGAGTGTATGCGTGTATTTGTGTGTTGGATTTTGCCACACATCACACCACGGATGCAGTGCGTGAAAATGTGCACGGCTGTGTGCTGGTCCACAGCGCTGCAAGAGTGTATGCATGTATTTGTGTGTTGGATTTTGCCACACATCACACCACGGATGCAGTGCGTGAAGATGTGCACGGCTGTGTGCTGGTCCACAGCGCTGCAAGAGTGTATGCGTGTGTTTGTGTGTTGGACTGCGCTGTGCGTGTGCATGCATGCATGGCTGTGAGTGTGCCTTGCTGAACAGTTGCACTCCATGATGCTGCATTGTATTGGTGGATAGATCTATGCTACACGTGACCTGCATACAGAAAAAGCAGCACGTGTCGATTTTTTGCATGGAATAGCAGTGCTGCTAAATGTTATCTACAGAGGCATACAAAACAACAAATGTAACAGATGCTACACATTAGATTTTACCAGCACGTGTCCATTTTTACAGTTATTTTTATTTATGGCACAGAGAGCCGCTGGCTGAAGCACTAGCCTTTTGAAGTGCCGGTCACGTATGCCTCTTTTCTGCCCCACAATGTGCCAAAAAGGTAAAAGAGACAAGGGAAACAGAAGGCAGGAGTGGAAACATGCGTGACCCCAAATCATCGTCACTGCTGAGTATAGGACTCAGAACATCATTAACTTATGACCAACTAGGTGCTTGTCACAAGATTACGTTGCTGCCATTGCTTGGGCGTGACATCCTGGCCTTTGTTTGTTATTGTTATCAATAATCATTCTTGTTTTGGGCCATTGTTCGTTGCTGAAATGAAGATCTGGTTGGATGGAAGAAGGCCGCCATTGCTGCAAAACATCTCATCATAGGAGTGGGAATTTTCCACTGCCCTGTGCTCTTTCTATGCTAGCTTCACCAGGTTACAGCCCCTTTTTAGTAGCTTTATCCTGGAACCTTATGTCCCTTTTCAGCTAGCTTGTATTACAAGCCCATGGAAATAAGATGTGACAGCCATTGCATGCATGCCAAGGCAGAGCTACTTTTTGTGCTGCATGCCGCTTGCTTTGCAAATCGATGCTTGTGCCACTTATGCCAACTTGCAATGTACACAAAATCAAGAAATCAGGACAGAAGAGCTTACTAGGATAAAATACCTGAGGGGGTTGTCTAGCAGGACAAGCTCTGCGTCGTGGTAGGCAGCTCTGGCCAGCCCAACCCTCTGCCTTTGCCCCCCTGAGTGAGTATGATGGCAGGTGCCAGGCTTAGAGTGAAAGTGAGGTGTTAGTATGAGGTGAGGTGAGTGAGTATGATGGTGCCAGGCTTAAAGTGAAAGTGAGGTGTGAGTATGAGGTAAGGTGCGTGAGTATGATGGTGCCAGGCTTAAAGTGAAAGTGAGGTGTGAGTATGAGGAAAGGTGAGTGAGTATGATGGTGCCAGGCTTGAAGTGAAAGTGAGGTGTGAGTATGAGGTAAGGTGAGTGAGTATGATGGTGCCAGGCTTGAAGTGAAAGTGAGGTGTGAGTATGAGGTAAGGTGAGTGAGAATGATG
>Ga0307951_1002115_pt1 | contig 12378 bp, 10 predicted proteins | sample OrgLakmetagen374_FD_201842 | JGI IMG/M metagenome (GOLD analysis project Ga0307951, IMG submission 201842) | Saline water microbial communities from Organic Lake, Antarctica - #374 | ecosystem: Environmental > Aquatic > Non-marine Saline and Alkaline > Saline | place: Antarctica: Organic Lake... | reverse complement strand
GCCCAAAACTCCAAGTGTCTCTCTCTGAGGTCCACAACAAAACGACTGAGATCAATGGGTTCACAGTTCCGCAGCTTTTCTTTGAACATGTACTCTTGTAACAGACCAGTCATGGCTGAAACAATATGGGAAGACCAGCAGTCATCAGACCTGGAGCTCAGTCGCATGTCAGCATTTCAAACTTGTTTGGCAATAGTGTTGTTGCATTGGGTCAGAGAATTGTAAAGACACTCATTTGTGGCACAAAACCAGTTAAACTGTAGGGGCTCAAGGCCACACTCTTGCATAACGCACCAAGAAGTATAAGTGTCCCTGACCCCAAGGATCTTTTTAACGCTGTCAGCAGCCACGTCTGAACTGGGTTGTCCATCTCTTTGCCCTGTTGTTAGACAGGAGTTGACCAGATCTGGCTCGCGTACATGCTAGCAGGAACTGCATAGGTAGTATTGAGGAGCCAGATGTGAGCATGCAGCCTGTTGGTAAGAACATTCTCTTGTACAAACTTTTGACTCTGAAAGTGCCAGTCGTGAAGGGTCTCAGCGCTGCATCAGCCGCAGTGGTCAAAATGATATTTTTGTCACACAACATGCCCAGGTAATTGAATGTGCCGGTGTGGGATAGTTGCGTGCCGTCATAATAGAGAGGAGGAGAGCGGTTATCAGACCTGGAGTTGAAACACATCACCTCAGATTTGTGTGTTCACCGTCAAAGATCTCGTGTGAACATATACTCTGAGCCTGTTGAGCATGGTCTGCAGCTGGTCATGGACATTGGACAGCAGAAAGAGGTCGTCAGCAAACAGCAGTAGTTATGGGACAGCAGAATCTGGTATACCAGTAAGTGCGCCCTGTACCCCTTGAGCCAGACTGTCAACATCAATCAAGTAAATGGAAAAGAGCAGGGGGGAGAGGGGACAGCCTTGCTTCACGCCAAACTCTGGCTGCACACTTGCTTGCTTGTCCCCATCCAGCAGTGTGTACTCATCTGTGTAATACAAGTCTTGGAGGACGGAGAATAGATGGTGAGGCATGTGACAGCGGCATAATTGTTCCCACAGTTACAGTAAGTGTTTCTGGGTATGGGATCGTATGCCTGCTTGAAGTCGATGCAAGCAGCATACAGTCGTGATGTGCTTGCTTGTAGTATTTGGGATTAAAGTGTCTTAATATGAAGAGTGGCTGTAGCGTGCTTCTGGGAAGAAACCAAACTGGAAATCTGGGATCTTGTTGTGCTACACACCATTCTTGGATGATAAAGCGCAAAACATTGGCATACAGTCTGTACAGCATGCCAATTACAGCGATCATTCTGTAGTTACCCGGATTTGTCAATGACCCCTTCTTAAAAATAGGAGTAAGCTTGGCTTCTTTCCAGGACCTATGCACGCGTGCTTGTGTCATGAGCATGTTAAAAAGAGCGGCAATAATGTGTGGAGCCATCACATTGACATTTTCCTGTCCCCTGCCATTGTGTCTGGGCACTCGTTTTGTGGCACACTTGATAAAAGTAGGAGTGATTGTGTCGAAGCCGGGTGAAGAAGCAATGTTCATATTAGAGATGTGGGATGAGACCAGGGAGAGCAGCTCATTGTTATCAGGCATGTGAAAAGACGGAGGAGGCTGGGCATTGGCGTGCCTGCGCCCCAGAGGCAGCAATTCATCTTTGCCAGAAACTGTTCCTGTCCATTGACAAGCTTGTGGGAAGCGTGGGGCGTGTCCTCTCAAACCTGATTCCCTCTGGCTTGCATTGGCTTCATGGAGCACTGGTCTGAACACATATTGAAGGTGGTGTTTCCATCAAACCAAGGTGCTCGCGTTTCTCAAGGAGGACTTAGGGTAGTAGTGTCTGTGGTGAGTGCCAGAAGAAATCATGCCAGTCTCTAGTGCTGCGTCAAAACGCCACGATTTGAACCCAGACCATGCTTGCTGAATGTCGTTACAATCAATGGCCCTGTGCAGCCGCTGCTTGGCGGGAAAGTCTTGCTCAAGGTACGCAACGTATTCTGCAGCTCTTTCTATCTTCCAACGGAGAGAGTGTCCTTCAGGGCCATACACAGGTTCATGTTGCATGCGCATGTTGACATCAAGTACTTGCGCGTCTGTGGAGAACGCAAGTATATGGAAGCAATGGTCTAGCTCACATATTGTCAATTGATTTACCAAAAGTATCGAATTCAGAAGATGACGTTAATTCATAAGACTGATACATCCAGCTGGTTTAAACCAGCCACTGTGACATTAATCATTACCCAGCATTTACTGCAATTTTTAAAATCAGTAACCGGTGTTGTGATCACTGAGCATTACCTACCTAGTAATCAGGCTAGTTGTGCCAGCCTGAGATCAAACTGTGAATGCTCCCTGGTTATTGCTCATTTCCTGCATAATATGGTTTCTCTTCTTATTTCTGGTTTGTTAACTGACAAACAATTACCACCTGACAAACAATTACTTGCCCGGTCATCCAGGAGGCCTTACCACCTAATTACTGCTTGGATTACCAAACTAGTAAAATGCGTAAAGTAATTGTGGTAATCCAAAGAGGTGTATTTGAACAAGACATACAGAAACTCTCAACTGTCAACCAACTAACTGCTTGTCACACGATACGTTGCTGCTACTGACTGGCCAAACAAGCAAAACATATCAAATATTATTACTACATGGACCTATTATAAAACACATTCATTTTTGAATTATGCCTTTTGCTCTTAAGTGTCCAGGGGATGCAAGGATTACAAACAGAATCAGCTTGCAGTCATGGCGTTTGACTACTACTAGTCTTCATAACATCTGACTGGTTTAAACAACAGTGGTACAGTGGTGCCTGCGCTGGGGTCACTTGGAATCAATTAGAAGCCTGCCAAAGCTTGCTGTGCAAAGGCGTTGCAAAGATTCGCTCTTCTAAAAATGCCAAGTCGTTGTCTGCTGTGGAAAAAGTGTGTTGTTGTCATGCTCGATCAAGGAAAGTAAACATGTGATGCTGTCTAACAACATGGTGGACTGGACACAAATATAATGCTATGGGCGCCTGCCTGTGGAATGCAGGATTGTGCAGTGGTAACGACAGGACTAAACAATTAAGCTCACTTGCAGCACAAAGAGCAGACCTGGGATTAGTTCATACACTAAAACAAGACGTGCTGTTCTTCTTGGACATAATTTGGCGAGTAACAGAGAAGAAGATGCATGCTTCTGGTGGAAAGTCTGACTCTGAAGGAATGTGTGTACACGGGGTCAAAACCTAGCCACGTTCCTTAGTGTGCGTGGAATGAGAGATCTGAATATATGCAAACAGGTTGTTGCAAGGAAAGTGAGTGGCTAGTGCGCCTCGCACAGGGAGAACAAATAATGATGGTAGAAAAAGAAAGAACTACCTACTACGTAGGCAGTTAACCCCCCACAGTAATAAAGGAAAAGGAGCCAATTTGGTACCGGGTACAGTAAAACTCCTCCACCTAAAGAATGAGAAAAAGACCCATAAGGATCAGGAGGTTGCATGCTTGGCCTGAAACTGGCAAGGTACTGGAAATGGCACGTCCAGTATAGACAAGTTTAACAGCGTAGTTGACAGAATGAACTTGGACAATTTGTGAGTGTTATAGATAGTGCCTCCTGGATTGGTGTGGACAAAGTGGAAGCTCCTTAAAGGATGTCACAGAGATCTTTACGTTTTTCTGTGCGGCGCTCAGCTGATTCTGAGGTCTAGTATCCTCACAGTAATTGATCTCAATGAGGTGAATGTCACGATGAAAAACGCTGGCACCTCTAGTTTGGTGCTGTCTGGGGAAGGTGATTCTGCTAATGGGTGGCGGTGCTGCTGAGGTTCTCCCAGCCTCCTTCAATTGCCCACCCTGCCACTCCGAAGAACCTACTCCACCTCATTATTAGTTTGTACTTCATAATGATGCACTTGGTCTCAACAGGTACATAGGATGTTGTTAGGTAAGCATTGCTAGCGGCTCCATTGACGGTTTTGTTCTTAATAAAGGTCCAGCAGTATACATGGCTGTTTGCCACGGTATTGGCATTTCTTAGTTTGCGGAGGGGGTGCATATGTGCTTGCAGGGTGTTGCAGTAGCTTAATAAATACCGGAGCCTTGAGGTAGGTAGTATTTTGCTGTTTTCTGGAGTTAAGTGTCAAACTGCATTTTGTCAAAAAGTTGTCTGCATCTGAGACCCTTAAAATTTGGATCAGGTTTGTAGGGCTTTATGACAGATATATATTCTGAGCAGGATGGTCTATCCATGGCAAAAATAAGGGAGCAGACCAACAGGAGTTGTCCCTGCTTGTGTGCCTGGCAAAGGCTTTGATGCAAGATACAGGGATATTTTAGTTGAGGGCCTTTCTTTCGTGCACGCTGATGTCTATCAAAGTAGACTTTCACTTTCAACATCTGAATTGTGTCGGACGACACCAACGTATCACTATCAATGATGTTATGCAATTAATGGTTACAACAATGCTGTAGATCTTCAATACCCTTGCTGTTATCCTCCTTATCAAGCTAACAATTTGAGTGCGTCTATGGTATGCACTTGTGTGTACGTTTGTGGCTGTATGTGTATCGTATGTGCACATGTGATTGTGTGTATGTATGTGAGCATGCTGGACATAGATCTGTGGGGCCGCAGAAGCAAAAAAGTTAGTAGTGTGGCCCAGCAAGGTCTTCAGGTACATTTTCGTTGTCGTTACTGCACCATGTGAAGCCAGGTGCTCACACTTCTGGGCACTCTGCACAGTGTTGTACACACTAGCACAGCGATGGCCTGATCTCTCCATGTCTGCACAGGCAGCTAAGCACCTCATCGTAAACAAAATGAAGAAAAAGAGGTTGAAGGCAGGGCTGAGCAACTCACCTAAAGGGTCGTGCAGATCGCTTCAAAGGTGATCTTTCACACCAAAGAACTTAGCCTGCATACACGGGTAATGGCTCATCAGAGATGTTTTGTTCATAAGTTGCTCAGTGAGTCTGGAATTCCGCCTGCGTTATGCAGAGCTCATTCCCTCCTTGAAGGGAGCGTCTCACCCTGGCTAAGAGGTAAGCAAGCTTCTCCCGCTTGAGCCAACTGTCATCTTTGGAGCGCACAGACCCCCTGAGCCAACCAACCACGGCACCCTTACTAATAGTCCCTCTAGCCCGCCGTGCATCGTATTGTAGAATTGTTCCCAAACGGCTCTTCCCACCCCGCTTCTCAGATAAAGACAGATTTACCTCCAGCCGCCCAGATACGATATTGTGCTGGTTACTCCAATCTCTGCAAAAACACAAAAATAACAAACTACTGCAGGGGGGTGGGTTCTTTGGAGTGGCAGGGGGCAACTGAGGGAGACTGGGAGCACCCCAGCAGCACCACCAGCCACCAGTAGAGCCACCAACCCCAGACAGCACCGACCCAAAGACCTCAGCAAACCTCGGCGTGACATCCACCTTGTCGAAATCAAGTATTGTGAGGACATCAGACCTCAGAACCAGCTGAACGCCGCAAAGGAACAGCACAAAGACCTTTGCAACATTCTCCAAGGAGCCTCCGTTACTCTCCACATCATCCTTTTGGGTGTGGGCAGCACCATCTACAACACTCTCACACTCTGAAGCCTTTCAAGGAACTGGGTCTCGATTCTCAAAGAGTTAAGAAGCTTGCCTCCAAGCTCCATGTGCACTCTGTGAACTTCACTGCTAAACTTGTCCATACCAGACGTGCTCTTTCCAATACTGTTATCGACTCTCATCAGGAGCCGGTTTCAGGCCAAGCCTGCAAGCCTCTTGATCCCCACTGATTGTTCCTTTCCTTTTCGCGGTGGAGGAGCTTTACAGTACTCGGTACCAAAGTGGCTTTTTTCCTTAATTGATGTGGGGAGTGGTTTTTACTGCCTGCGTAGTTTTTTCTTTTTCTATTCTTTTTGTGCATTGCGTTTGTTGGTTGTGTGTCTCTTTGTTTCATAGCCTGGGGATATGAATTGGCAGGTCATTTGTCGAAGAAGGTCATGGGCAGCATTTCTCATTGTGTTAGGCAGGTACAATATGGTACGTGTTTGTTGGATTCGTTTTGGGGCAAGGTTTCTGGGTCGGAGTACTTTGGTTGCACCTGGGTTGCAAAGGTGCAATTCCGCCGTTGTTGCTGGTTGAGGTTAGAAGGTAAGAAATAGGTTGAAATCATCCCTATGCATCTGTGTCTCAACAGAAGGGCTTATAATGATGCCTTGTTGTACCATGGTTACACGACTGCCTATGTCTGCTTGTGCCAGCAGGCAGGCACCCTGTGCACCTTGTTGGATTGTTGGATTGCTTTCAAAATCAATGTTCCAGCAACGGCGTGTCTATCTGTTATCATTTTCTCATTTTCTTCATAATGGATGGCTGTAGTCTACCATTGCCTGACAGCATATGGTAGGTGCTATCTGACTTTTGGCAGATGGGGTACATTGGCGGGCCCAACTTGACGGTGGCTCTGGCTGAGCGGCACGTTTGGTTGTATGTTTAATCAATTTGCAGCGGAGCTACACATTATAGTTTTCCAGAGGGGAGCAACCGTAACGGGATGTTTCAATAAGCTCTTTCCCACGTGTACCCCAACAATGGCTAAGCTTCAGTTTATACATACCTTACGTAAAGGAATTTACCGCCAGCTCTTAGTTTGAACCTGCATTGTTTCCAATTTGATGAGGTGGAGCTGCCCCTTAAATGTTAGAAAAGAGCATGTCTGGGCACCTGCTCATCGGTTGCCCCCTCTGGTTATTTTCACAAGTTGCCTTGATCATGAGCGTTTGTCATGCAATAGCGCTTCAACAGCACCGGGATTGATAAAACGGGGGAATTTGTACCTGCTAAGTGTGCTGGTTAATAGTGGTGCCTTTCTAAAGCAGATTGGGGGGGTTCTTTCTCAGGACCAGCTTTTGAATGAACACTATAAACTATAAAGGAACAGCACACACATTTCTGCACAAACCACAGATTTGTTCATCTCACCTCCAGCGTCTATGAACAAGGAGCCTCCGAGGCATCTCTCGAAACAACAAAGTCACACTTCATGTTATACTTCTTGGAGTCGGGGGCACAATCTACAATCAGTACACCATAACTCCTCTACTAAACTTGGGCATCCCCACGCACAAAGTGCACCAACTAGCTACTAAACTACACTGCCTTCACTTTAACTGCATTCACTTTAACAGCCGCCGGATCCTCATTAGTCTCTGTTGTTTCTCTTTTATCGTTTTTCGGTGGGGCTCTGGTTAGTGTGAGCGTGTGAGCACTAGTTGAGAGCCTTTTTTTAATGCACGCTGGTGACCTCCAGTGTAGACTTTTGCTTTTACTTTTTAACCTTTATGTAAGGTGCAAGCCTCCACTACACTGTATTATTAAAGTGTGGCCAGCGGCCATGACCCTAAGGATGCTCTATCGGCCCTGCTCCTTTTTTTTTTTCTCCTGCGTGCACAGTGCTTGAAGACAAAGCCCACCAAGAAGGGTGAACAAGGCCACGCACTGCACACCATACACATGAGGATGGCCAGAATCATACACGTGCATGTGCATGCACGGTTTCTTGCAGGGAAGTTACCATACATAATACATACGGTCATGTATGGTGTACATAAACAATGGCTGGCCACCCCTCTACTACTTACGCAGGTCAGGGCCAACAGGGGTGCACTAGAGGGACTATCCCTGTCTCATGCCATTCCTCACATGGATGCACTCATGCACTCACGTGGCTTGCTTTCTCTTAAGGAGTGATACATTGCCTCTTTCACGTTGCAATGGTTAAGTTGTACAGCCCCTGGCACTCACGTGGCTTGCTTTCTCTTAAGGAGTGATGCATTGGCTCTTCCACCCACACCGCCTGTTCTAAATCATGCACTTGCACTCCAGGTTCAATTTAAACAATTATCACTTCTTGGTTTGCAGTAAATATACCTATTAAGTATAACTTCTCCAGCACAGTGATTCAAGGACGCTGCAAATTTGCAGGAAGTTCTGTACTCCTGAATTCCGCCGAATTCAGCAAAATTCTGCAGAATTCTGCAGAATTCTGCCGAAATTCAGGATTTCCGCTTGTTCTAGGCCAACTGGCGATCGTTGTTCTCTCATCAATGACATACATGTCACGTACACCATTAATCAATAGGAAGCCTGAGGAGCCGGTCAGATCTTCGACTGTTCCCACACATTAGACATGAATAAGGAAGTAATGAAATAATATGTAATACTTAAAACACATTGAGCATGTCTGATTTGGAAAAGACAACGTCTCATGACTTCACTTTAATGACTGATATTGTCCTGTTCTAAGAACCAAACAAGCATTCTCATCATGACTGCTCATCTATTGATTCTTACGTTTGAAAGAAACTTTGAATCCTATACTCAGCCGGGTCAAGCTGTACTTGTAGTATTTTCCTAGAGACATTGATGGTGTAATAATAATTAGCCAGCAATGTTTAGGATGGGCTGCTGCTAGTCTGCGTATGATGGAACTTGAAAATTTTTGTTGCCACACCGGACCTAATAGTACCTGCATAAAAACCCTGAGGGAAAATTAAAGAATTCTGAACATACATTTATATTTAGCTACAAACAAAGACACTCTTCCCTGGTTCGTACAGGTGCGACATCCTACTCACAAGTCTTTGCTCACCTATGGAGCCCTAATTGACTAATCCATCTCCTTCTCTTCTCCTTTTCAGACGAATTGTAAAATTCCGTTTGACCCATTTTGGCTTGTAGGAATCGGTCTCCAATCATGAGTGGCTCCGAATGGTCGGGATACGTTTCCACATTTGACACCCATGATTTTAATATTATATATACCAAATATGAAAAAAAAATTAATGCCTATGTACAATTGGTAGGCACATTCGTTGTACAATCGAGTATATAGGGGAAACCCTCTCGTCATCTTAAAAAAAAATTCACAGATATTTTAAACTTTGCATAATGGAGGTGAGAAATTCGCTGACTGTGCGTGTCATTGCACCTAGGAGCAAATTCCACACAATGCATACGTGCAGGAGGTGCAATGGCATATTCAGAACAGTGTGGGAACAATTGTCCTAAACAGGTGAGAGAACCATCACTACACAGAATACACACACACACATCAATGCGCGCACACACAAAGACACACACGCAAACACATGCACACATATTCACATGCGCACACACATACAAACACGCACATACATACACGCACACACACGCACACACACACACGCACACATGCATACTGTCACTCTTTCCCTCCCCCCCTCCACACACACTCACGCAACACAGGCCTGCTGGTTTAAATGCACTTAATTTGAACATGGTGGGTGCTGTCCTTTGTAACCAGCCTGTAATTTGAAAATGAACTTTTACAATGTGGTCCTGTGCTTTTGAGCTTCATCTCACATAAATGTGTCTTGATGCGTCATCCAGGTGTTGCGCATCACTGATTTGCTGGACCAGTGGACTTCCAATTCTAATACAGGGGTGTCTTGTATCGTCATACGCAGCTCCAACAGCAAGGTGCGCCGCACGTGTATACATGCGTGCACCAATCATGCATTTTAACAACGTTTGCTGCATGCGCTTTTAAAACCCAGGCCTTCTGTTCTGGCGGTGATGTTAAGTCGGCAGTCCTACAAGCTCAGGCGGGGCAGCATGAAGAGGTTAGCGCCTTTTTTGATGCCGAGTACGCACTGGACTTGCGCATTGCGCGCTGCAAACTGCCCTACATAGCTTTGATTGACGGCATCGTCATGGGAGGAGGGGCTGGACTGTGCATGCATGGTCACTTCAGGGTGGCTACCGACAGGTACCGGACGTGCTAGAGATTTTGATCTCTACGACACTATTGCGGTGTTGCTTGTTTTGGGACGATCCAGCTTTGGACTATCAGACAGCGAAGTCCACCCAACCCTATGGCACTGACTACTTTCCTCCCCCTTTCGTTCACAATTTGCACAGGACCTTATTTGCTATGCCAGAATGTGGGATTGGGCTCTACCCCGATATTGGTGCCTCATTCTTCCTTAACCAGCTGCCTGCCAGGATGGGCCTGCTGCTGGGGCTCACGGGACTTCGCCTTAAGGGTGAGGGCAGTGCTGGCCGTCCAACTTTAATCTGCCTGCTTGAAATTTTGCAGATTGAACGATACGTCAGTATCAGCATAGAGTGCCTTGGACTCCAAATTCGTAGCAGTGCAAGGCATTCAAAGGTGTATGATTTGGGATGAATTTTACATGGATTGACCCTATTTCCTGCAGGAAATGCACAATAGTTTTAAAGGTATTATGACATTTACTTGCACAAATTTCCACTTGCATGCGGCAGGTCCTGCGGTACTAGAGGCAGGTCTGGCCACTCACTGGGTCCCTCACAACTTCCTGGACTCCATCCAAAGCGCACTGCAGGCATTGGGGCCTTCACGTGCCTCTGACTTTGCTGAAGTGTCTCGCACCTTGGATGCCGTGCAGGCATCAGCCGGCCCTCGGCCTTGCGGTATGTGCTGCTCAATCTCCTTCGATAGTAGAGCGAGATAATAGGGATGTTAGTTTCTTATGTCACCTTCTTGCTTGGCATTCCCTCCTTTGCTGCTCAAATAATCCATCAGCAGCACGTAATGATTAGGGACATGCGGATGAAACCTGCTTGCGAAATTAGCAGCAACCGCAAAAATACCGTGCCTCAGGTACCGTCTCGAGCAAGCTCTTGCCCATTTCAGAACTGCATTTTGGGCGGCATCAACCCTCTGTGGAAGCCATTGTGGAGTCATTACAGGGCGCATTGCAGCAGCAGGAGGATCACGCCAGCTCTAGTGGCAGGAAAGAAATGAGCAGTGTAGTAGCGCAGTACGCAGATGCAGCTGGCGAAGTGCTGCAAGCCTTACTAAGGTGTGTGTGTGTACGGTAGCAAGACGTCTTCGGCACTGGTGGCATCCAGTTGTGCAGGCGTTCCTCTTAGTACAGAACAAGGAGGCCTCAGTTAAAGAGTCGGTCAGGCTAATTCGCAAATTTAAATCACATGCGCCTGACAGCAAATGTAGCAGCTGCTCTGTTGGAAAACGTGATTGCTTGCTTACAACGACAAAGGCATTTACTACAGGAAGCAGACAGCATGCATGTTGTGCATGATTAACGACAGCACAGCAACTTCCTGGCTCCAATGATGTCTACTTTGCTTAGTAGCATGTGTTGCACAAACAAAGTTCTGCATAGGTAAATCAAACCATAGCCATTCTTGACAGAAAGATCTCTACCTACCCCCTCCACCAACTATAGGGGGTCGCCGCTGTCTCAAAAGGTCACATTTGAGCTTTTACGGCGTGCTGCTCATGCCTCGCTAGAGAGTTGCTTGCGTGCTGACACTGCACTGGTTCGGCACTTTGTCCGAGGTGAAGGGGATTTCTTTGAGGGGGTTCGAGCTGCCCTCATCGACCGCTCACGCCCAGCACAGTGGAAGTTTCTATCAGCAAGAGAGGTAAGGCACCTGTTAGTGTTGCTGACTTTGTTCTACCTCCACTGCTCCCCTTGCTTCCAGCAACTCAAACTGACTCGAATAACTCAGCAAACCAAACTTCATATGGTTATTAAGTCATTTGATGTCTGAAACAGACTGCTTTCATACTGCACCATGCTGTGTAGAAATATAAGAATAAGTGGTGTAAACTTCAGAAGAAAACACAAGTCCATTCCGCGTCAGATCCACCAAGATGTATGAAGGGGACTCTACACTTGGCCAATATCAGAAACCTTTCAACAAGTATTGCAACAAATTTGAGTGACTGAGCTGAACACCTTGCTGAGGGCGCTGCGCCAAAGGGGGAAGCCCCCTGTTATGGACCTAGCTAAAGGGCTGAAAAGGGAAGGCTGCTGGGCCATTGACACCAGGGCCTGCCTTGTATTAGTAAACATGGAACAACAGGCAAGAAGGGCAGGCAAAAAAAAGCCAGGAAATGCAAGGGGCAGCAGGTTGCTGAAGTTGAGAGGCAATGAGGCAAGTGCTGATCACTAAACCTTAAAACCGGCTAAGACATTAGCATACCGTAGGGATACTGAGTATTGTGAGTAAAAAATAATTGTTTAGGTGCCTCGTAATGTCCAGTACGCAAAAAAATGTTGGGCCTCTTCGACTTCAAAAAGCCAATTCCTGGTTGTGGCCTGCAGGTCTTGGGTTTGAATCTCTGCCAAAATGGACGTCTCAAATAGGGCGACCCAAGGAATTGCAAGTTCCCTCATGGATGAAGTTAAGAACAGAGAGATCTCAAAAAGTTGCAAAAATATATTTGGCTGGCCTCGCAAAGCCCAACTTTCCGCAAACGAAGTATGCCCTGCCCAAGGCTTCAAAAATATATCCTGACAGTCACGTGTACATTTTGGGCCTCCAGCCCAATAACC